>Ga0268298_10002033_pt1 | contig 22696 bp, 18 predicted proteins | sample WWTPWeurt_MetaG_FD_194462 | JGI IMG/M metagenome (GOLD analysis project Ga0268298, IMG submission 194462) | Activated sludge microbial communities from WWTP in Nijmegen, Gelderland, Netherland - WWTP Weurt | ecosystem: Engineered > WWTP > Aerobic digester > Activated sludge | place... | reverse complement strand
GTACCGACCTGCACACCCTGCACACCTGGCTCCTCCGCGCCGTTTCCGCCACCACCGCCGAAGAAATCTTCACCGCCGCCTAATCCCTGCCCACCGCCGGAACACCCCGCCCGTTCCCCAAAACCAGCAACCGCCTTCCCGGCCACTCTCGAGAGTGCAAAGGAGGGAGTTTGCGCCCTCCCGGCCACTCTTGAGAGTGCAAAGGAGGGAGTTTGCGCCCTCCCGGCCACTGTCGAGAGTGCAAAAAAGGCGGTTTTGGCCCTCCCGGCCACTGTCGAGAGTGCAAAGGAGGCGGTTTTGGCCCTCCCGGCTACTCTCGAGAGTGCAAAGGAGGCGGTTTTGGCCTTCCCGGCCACTGTCGAGAGTGCAAAAGAGGCGGTTTGGACCCTCCCGGCTACTCTCGAGAGTGCAAAGGAGGCGGTTTTGGCCCTCCCGGCCACTGTCGAGAGTGCAAAGGAGGCGGTTTTGGCCTTCCCGGCTACTCTCGAGAGTGCAAAGGAGGCGGTTTTGGCCCTCCCGGCTACTCTCGAGAGTGCAAAGGAGGCGGTTTTCGCGGTCGGGGGTGTTTTGTTTTGCTGGGGTGTGTTCTAGTGTTCGGCGATGTCTCGTCCGTGGCGCGTCGCGTTTGTGTGTTCTCATCCGATCCAATACTTGGCGCCCTGGTTTGCGCAGGTGGCTCGCGAGCCTTCGGTCGAGGTCACGGTGCTGTACGGGACGCTTTCGGGGCAAACGCGCGCGGCAGACGACCGGGATTTTGGGCAGAAGGTGCGGTGGGATGTGGATTTGCTGTCGGGGTATCGGTACGTCGAGCTGGCCTCGCACACGCCATGGCCGGGCCTGGACCGTTTTTGGGGCGTGCTGAGCGGCGAGGCCGTGCGGCACTTTTTGTCGGAACGCTTCGACGCGGTGGTGATTTTGGGGTGGAACTATGCGCTGTATCCCGTTGCGCTTGCGGCGGCTCGGTTCGCGCGCATTCCCGTGATCCTGCGGGGGGACTCTGTTCGATACGCGGATGCGGATGAAACCGAGGCGCGGCTGTCCCCCAAAGACAGACTTTCCGCGCGGGCCAAACGGGCGGTGCTGGCGCGGTATGTGTCCCTGTGCCACGCGGGGCTCGCCGTTTCGACTGGAAACCGTCGCCTGCTTTTGCACGCGGGAATGCCCGCCGAGCGGATTTTCTTTGCTCCGTATGCCGTCGAGGACCGCCGCTTCCGTTTGCCAGATGCCGAACTTGCGCAAAAACGACACGACGTGCGCGCCGCCCTGGGTTGCACGGGGGACAAACCGGTTGTGCTGTTCTGCGGCAAGCTTTCGCCTGTCAAAGCACCCGAGCTTTTGTTGTCCGCGTTTGCTCGACTTCGGCAGACCGGCTACGACGCGGCGCTCTGGTTTTGCGGAGACGGCGAGCTTCGCGAGTCGCTTGTGCGCGAGGTCGCACGGCGGTCGATTCCCGACGTGTCCTTTTTGGGTTTCCGCAACCAAACCGAGCTACCGGGCCTGTACGCCGCGTCCGACCTTTTGTGCGTGCCCTCCCACCGCGAGACGTTCGCGATGGTGGTTCCCGAGGCGATGCACGCCGGGCGACCCGCTGTGGTCTCGGATCGCGTGGGTTGCGCCGAGGATTTGGTGTGGCCTGGAAAAACAGGCCTGCGCTTTCCAGCCGGGAATGCGGACGCGCTGTGTGCCTGTCTGTCGGTTCTGTGCGACCCCACGGACGGCCCCGCTCGCCGCCAAGCCATGGGCGAAGCCGCGCGAGCCTGCATGGAACACTTCACCTACAAAGAAACCACCCAGGGCCTCCTGTCCGCCCTCTTCACCCTCCCAAAACCCTAGTCCCAAACCCTCCTTTGCATTCCGAACGAAGCCCCCACCCTTGTCCGCAACCCGAAAAGTTGGTTCTCGCGTCCTGCGCGTTCCCTGTTCGGTCGAAACAGTTGGGAATCAGGAAAGAGACAGCATTTTTTCGAGGGGTTTTAGGGCGGCTTGGCGGAGGTCTTCGGGGAGAGTGAGTTCGGGGGACAGGTCGCGGAGGGCCAGATAAATCTTTTCGGGCGTGTTTTTTCGCATGTGGGGGCAGGCGTTGCAGGCGCAACCGCCTTCGGCAGGAGCAGGAAGAAAGGTCTTGTGGGGGGCGCGTTTTTGCATCTCGTGGATGACGCCGGGTTCGGTCACGATGATGAACTCGCTGGCCGGGTTTTCGACGGCATAGCGAATGAGGGCCGAAGTCGAACCGACAAAATGTGCGTGACTCAAAACCCGTTCCTCACATTCCGGGTGAGCCAAAACGTGGGCTTGGGGGTGGTCCAGTTTCAACCGGCACAGCTCGCGTTCACTGAAGAGTTCATGGACCTGACAGGACCCCGGATACAGAACGACATGTTGACGCCCGGTCTTTTTCACCAAAAAGCGTCCCAAATGTTGGTCAGGGGCGAACAAAAGGGGTTGGTCTGCCGGATAGGAACGCAGAATCTTCTCGGCATTCGACGACGTGACAATGCAATCAGACATGGCCTTCACCGCCGCCGAGCAATTGATGTAACTGACCGTCACATGGCCGGGGTACTTGCGCTGCCAAGCGGCCAATTGAGCAGGCGTGCATCCATCGGCGAGGGAACACGATGCAGACAGGTCAGGAACCAACACCTTGCGGCTGGGGTTCAAGATTTTTGCGACCTCGGCCATAAAATGCACCCCGGCAAACACGATGAGGTCGGCCTGCGTCTTCTGTGCCGCCTGCGCAAGCTGAAGGGAATCGCCCACGCAATCCGCCAAGTCCTGGATTTCGGACTCTTGGTAGTAATGCGCGAGCAGGACGGCATTGCGCTCTTTTTTCAGACGGACAATGGCGGCTTCCACATCGGAAGGAATCGCGTTTTCGTTGGGCTTTGTCGGCAGATTCGGGTGGTTTGAGTCCATGCGTTTTGCGGCCAGGATGATAGCATCCGGCCATGGCTATCGTCCTTATCATCGACGACAACGAAACGATGCGCGAGGGGGTTGCTCAGGTTATCCGGCGCATGGGACACACTCCTTTGGTGGCGGCGTCGGGGGCCGATGCACTTGCGCTGTTCAAAAAGACTCCGGCGGATTTTGTGATGTCCGATTTGAAAATGGGCGGGATGGACGGTCTGGAAGTGTTGCGGCGGATTCGGGACCTGGATGCGGATTGTCCGACAGTGCTGATGACGGCCTACGGAACGGTCGAGGCAGCCGTCGAGGCGATGAAGCTCGGCGCGATGGATTTTTTGGTCAAACCGTTTGCGCCCGAGGTGGTGCGGCTGAAAGTCGAGCGGGCGCTGGAGCTGCGCGCGGCCCGGCGCCTCGGCGAACGACTCCGCGCGGAAAACGACCAACTTCGCGACGACGCGGCGTCCGGGCACAACGAACTGGTCGGCTCGACCGAAGTCATGCACAAGCTGCTCGATCAAATCAGCAAAGTGGCCAAGACCGATGCGGCGGTGGCCATCTACGGCGAATCGGGCACGGGCAAGGAACTGGTCGCGCGGGCGATTCACCATTTGAGCCGTCGGAGCCAAGGTCCGTTTGTCAAAGTGAACTGCGGCGCGCTGTCAGAAACGCTGCTGGAAAGTGAGCTGTTCGGCCACGAACGCGGGGCCTTTACCGGCGCGATCAAGCGGAGGCTCGGTCGTTTGGAATTGGCCGACGGAGGCACCTTGTTTTTGGACGAAATCGGCGAAATTTCGCCCGCGATGCAGGTGAAACTTTTGCGCGTGCTGCAAGAAGGCACGTTCGAGCGCGTGGGCGGCGAACAAACGCTGCATGTCAATCTGCGTGTGTTGTCGGCGACGCATCGGGATGTGCAGAAACTCATCACCGAAGGCAAGTTCCGCGAAGATTTGTTCTATCGGCTGCAAGTGGTTCCGCTGAAAGTCCCGGCTTTGCGAGAACGGCGGGCCGATATCGCTGCGCTGTCTCGGCACTTTATCGCCAAACACAACACGCGCCTAAGTCCACATGTGAAGCACATTTCGGATGATGCAATTTTGCGGCTATGTGCCTATCCGTTTCCGGGCAATGTGCGAGAGCTTGAAAACATCATTTCGCAAGCAATGGTCTTTTGCGAAGGCGATACCATCACGGCGGCGTTGCTTCCTGTGCATGTGCGTGGCGAAACCGTCGATGACAGGGCCGACTTGTCTGCGCTCGAAGTGCCCAAAAATGGTCTCGCGTTGCCCGAAATCCTCGATGATCTAGAGCGGCAATTGATTTTGCAGGCTTATCGAGAAGCAAAAGGCGTCAAAACGGAAACCGCACGCCTTCTGGGCATCAAACCCAGCGCCCTCTATTACAAACTCGACAAATACCGCATTTCCTAAAAAAACCGGCGTTGTTTACGAAGTCCACACCGCCGCGATGGTTCGACGAACAAGGGCTCGGGTTTTGGGCAGAAGGGGAGTTTGGAAGCATCGGCGCGCCCACAAAATCGTGACGAGCGCGACCAAAAGATCGCCTCCCGCGACGGCGAGCAGCGCAAAACCAAGTGCGAGGCCGCGCTGCACTAGCAACCACACAAACACACCTTGCAGCAGCAACACCACCATCGCGATCGAGGCCAGCCCGACGGTGAGCAGCACCAAGCCTTTGATGACGCGGTTTTGATCGGTCGAAAGTTCTTGCTTGGCGACCTCGGCGTGAACCGCAAACAGGCTTCCAAGCAGACGCAACATGCGAGATCCGGTGGTGGGCCCGCTGCGAGCGCGTCTTCTGTCGTCTGGCTCGTCGGCATCATCGAAATCATCGAAATCGCCAACATCCTCCGATTCGTCAAAATCTTCGTCGGTGCGCTCGGAGTTTGCGGTCGCTTCATTCATCGGAGTGGTCTGTTCGTCGCGAGTGTTTTCGTCAGCGATTGGGTTGGTGCTTTCCGAGACGTTCGTGGTTGAACCCTCAGGATTCTGTTTATCGGGCACGCCTGAAATTCCAACCGGTGAACAGCACACCGACGATAAAACCGAGTCCGAGGGTCACGAGCAAGGAAAACAGCAGATTTTCTCGGACGCGGTTGCTGGTGTCTTTGAGCAAACCGCCACGCAACTGCTTCAACACCCGCGCAGTGCGTTGCTCAAATTCGCGGAGAAGTTCGTCGGCAGTTTCGGGAAGCATTTCGTGCAGGTTTTTCCGAAGCCTCGACGGGTTAGCGGGTTGAGGTCGTTCGCCCGACGCGCGTTTCGGGGGTTCGCAGACGATTTGCCACAGTTCCTCGAGCTGTTTTCGCAACAGGGCTTTGGTGTGCGCAGTTTTGTCGGCCAGAACGGCGATCACCTTGTCCAAGTCGCCGCCCGTCGCTGTGAGCGATGCGGAATCGATCTGTTGCCACTCGGCCAAAATGACCGGTAAAAGCTTGGGGAAGGATTCCAAAAATGCGGCCTGGGTCATTTCCAAAGCGGTTTGCTCAGCCATGGCGGGAAGCCCCTTTGTTTTCTTTCATGACAGACCAAAAGCGGGGGAATGGGAATCCTCATTTTTGCAAAAGAGGCCGAAGGGGAATGCAGCCTGCGCCGACCGCATCGACGGAGCCACCCTCAGTTTCGCTGACCACACCTGCGGTTTGTGCGCGGGGTGGATTTTTTTGGGGGTTCCGTGAAAAGGAGTGTTCGGGGCCTGGGAAATCGCCGGAACGGACTTCGCCGATGTAGCCGTCGATGGCGGTGCGGACCCGGACGGCAAAGTTTTCATATCGTTTGACAAAACGCGGGCGAAATTCCTCGTTCATTCCGAGCAAGTCGTACAGCACCAGCACTTGGCCGTCGCAATCGGGGCCCGCGCCGATGCCGATCGTCGGAATCGTGAGCGACGCCGTGATTTCGGCGGCCAATTCCTGGGGGATGCCTTCGAGCACAATCGAAAAACAGCCGGCCTTTTCGAGGGACAGAGCGTCTTCTTTCAGCCGAGCCGCCTGGTCTTCTTGTCGACCCTGGACTTTGAAACCTCCGAGGGTGTGTAGCGACTGCGGCGTCAGACCGATGTGACCCATGACGGGAATGCCGACGCGCACAAGCCGCATGGCCAGCTCACTGTATTCCGCTCCGCCCTCGAGCTTGACCGCTTCGGCCTGGCCTTCTTTCACCAACCGGCCCGCGTTGTGCATCGCCTCGGACAGATCGGACTGATACGACATGAACGGCATGTCTCCGACGATCATTGCGCGGCCCGTCGCTGCCTCGACGCCGCGTGCGACGGCTTGGCAGTGATAAATCATGTGCTCGAGAGTGACGGGCAACGTGTTTTTGTGCCCTTGAATGACCATTCCCAGTGAATCACCGACGAGCAGAACATCTGTGCCCGCTTGGTCGCAAAGCCTCGCGAAACTGGAATCGTAGGCCGTGAGCATGGTGATTCGCTCGCCCTGCTCCTTCATTTTGCGCAAATCGAGGTGGGTTACTTTCGGACGCTGTGTGCTGTGAGCCGACATGTCGCTTGCCTCCGGGCCGTCTCGGTCTTGCAAAGAAGATCCAAGCGGCAATTGTGGGGAAAAACGGCTTCAAAGTTCATCGAAAACACGAACCGACCGTGCGCAGCAAGAGGCAAACCACAAAAATCGTGCCTCGATGTGATACGAAACCGCGCATGCAAACACACACGCCAAAAGTGCCTTTTTCGGAACCATTTTGGATTGGGCAGGATGTGCTCGATTTGTCGGCGATGCGGGACGTTTGCCTGCATGGAAAAAAGGTTGCATTTTCGGAAACGGCCCAACAGCGCATCGCGCGTTCTCGTGCGGTCGTGGACAAACTTCTCGAGGGTGGGGACGACGCGCGCAGTGTGTATGGAATCAACACGGGGTTTGGTTTTTTGGCCGATGTGCGGATTTCGGCAGGACAGCTTGTGGAACTTCAGCACAACCTTGTGCGATCGCATGCAGCGGGTGTAGGTCCGGGTCTGCCGATTCCAGTCGTGCGCGGCATGTTGCTGTTGCGGGCGGTCACGCTGTCTTTGGGACACAGCGGCGTGCGTCTGTCCGTCGCGTGTCGGTTGTGCGAGTTTCTGAACCGGCAAATTCATCCGTGCGTGCCGAGCAAAGGTTCCGTCGGAGCATCGGGCGACTTGGCACCGCTTGCGCACCTGTCTTTGGGTCTTATCGGCGAGGGCGAGGTCGAAGTGGGCATGCCGGGTCAGTCTCGACGGAAAACAGCGGCAGAGGCGCACCACGAGGCGGGTTTGGAGAAGCTTTCCTTGTCGGCCAAAGAAGGCCTGGCGTTGATCAATGGAACACAGTGCATGACGGCCATCGGGATGCTTGCCGTCGCTGAGGCGCTGGAATTGTGTGCGGTCGCGGATGTGGTGGGCGCGATGTCTCTCGAGGCGCTGCTCGGGACGCCGAGGGCGTTTGATGCGCGGATTCATGCCGTGCGGCCTCAACCGGGACAAGCCCGTTCAGCGGCGAATTTGCGTGCGCTTCTGGCGGGCAGCCCGATCGTCGAGTCGCACAAAGATTGCGGAAAAGTCCAGGACCCTTATTCGCTGCGCTGCATGCCGCAAGTTCATGGTGCGACGCGGGATGCGCTGGGCTACGCCGAGCAAGTGCTGTTGCAGGAAACGCGCAGCGCAACGGACAATCCGCTGATTTTCGTCGAGGAAACAGGCCAAGAAACGGGCGAAAACCTGATGTACGACATCGTGAGCGGCGGCAATTTTCACGGCCAGCCGGTCGCGTTGGCGCTGGATTTTGCGGGCATCGCCACGGCTGAGCTGGCCAACATGTCGGAACGTCGGATCGAACAACTGGTCAACCCACATTTGTCGTCGGGCTTGCCGGCGTTTTTGGTGCGTGAAAGCGGGCTACATTCTGGCTACATGATCGCACAAGTGACCGCAGCGGCGCTGGTGTCAGAGAACAAGATTTTGGCGCATCCTGCGTCGGTGGATTCGATTCCGTCTTCTGCGGGTCGGGAAGACCACGTTTCGATGGGAACCCACGCGGCGGACAAACTGTGCCGCATCGTCGAAAACGTGCGCACGGTGTTGGCGATCGAACTGTGCTGCGCGGCGCAAGGTGTGTCTTTGCGGGCACCTCTGAAACCGGCAAATGCGCTCTTTGCGGCGCACAAGCAGGTACGAACTCGCGTCGCCGAGCTGTTGTCGGACAGACCGCTGTATGTGGACATCGAAGCGGCGCGACAACTTTTGCAAGATGGCAGTTTGCTGACCGCTGTCCGACAGCACACGGCCATCGAGTAGTAGCTTCCGCCAAGTTTTGTGTGGTGAATATCACTGCAAAAAATTTGTTTTCTTGACGAGCCACGCAAAAAATCTGGGTCGATGTACGCCTCTCATGTCGCGACTTCTGTGCGGCGATCTCGCCCGTCTTGGGTGATTTCGGTTTGGTTTCTGCGCGTTTCTTCGGCGTTGGCGTTGTCGGCGTTTGTGGGATACGTGCCGTACAGGCTGCACGTTCGCGTCGGTCTGGCGCAGCATTTGTCGCTCAGGAAAGAACTGCGTGAGCTGTCCGAGGACAATGAACGGCTCCGACGAGACAACGATGCGCTGAAACAGAAACTTGAGCGTCTTCAACACGACGAAAACGAGCTTGAGCAAGTCGCGCGCGACGAGCTGGGCTTCATTCATGCGGACGAGCTGCTTTTCAAAGTGGAGTAAGCCGTGAACGCGCCTCAGCCAGGTTTTTCCGTTTCGTTTTTGTCGCGGTTTTCAACCCGATTGTCGTTCGGACCGTCCGGGCGGTCTTCGTTCTGGTCGTCGGTTTGGCCGTCTGTCTGGCTGGTTCGGTGGTCTTTTTTGGGCGGACTTTTGGTCTGTTTGGCGCTGGGGCACTACCGTTTCTCGTCGAGTTTGTTTGCCTCGGTGTGTGCGGGTGTGTGTGCGGGGTTCTTGCTGTTCTTTTTGGTGTCCGAGCTGTTCCAAAACCGAGAAATCCTCGACGAGGAATCCCGCCATGCAAACTTGTTTGCGGGAGCGGCTCAGGTCGGGCTTGGTTTTGCCGTCGCGCAGGCCATAAGTGCCGTATGGCCCGAAGCTGCGGTGGTTCGTTATGCGGCGGTCATCGTCGCATCGGGCTACAGAAGTGGTTTTCGTCTTGTGGCACCGCTGGTTCTGGCCGTTGTGTGCGAAGTCTTGTTTTTGGTCGCGATGGGCCAAACCAGCACACGACAAATCCTTCTGGCACAGGCACTTCTTGGGTTGTTTGTCGCGCTGCGTCAAGTCGTTCAAAAAACCGTTCGCTGGCGGCAGCACCTCGAGCACAAACAGCGCGTGGCGGAAGCAATGCAGACGCTGGAAGAACAAGTTGCGTTGTTTCGCTTGCGTGGCAGCGACGATTCTTTGTTGCCCGTCTCGCTGGATTGGACGCTGGTGGACAAAACGAAACACGGCGGAACCCCGCGCGGCCCAGACGACGATCGCGAGGAACACATTCGGAGTGCGGCAGTGATGGTTCGGCAAAACCTGGATGCACTTGCGGGTGTGGTGCGGGCGGCGCTGAATCTTTCGACATGCGTGGTGCTGTGGAAAAAAAACGACCACACGCATTACGAGGTCGTCGCACTTTCGACGGTCGGCTCCTTGCCGGTGTGCGAGCAGGTGCGACAAGATGCGGGGCTTTTGGGTTCGGCGATTTCGGCGCGATCGATGGTCAGCGTCGTGGCCCCCAAGCTTGCGCGGCTTGCGTACTACGACGCACGAGGGCGTTTTTCCGAAACAGACGATTGGAAGTGTGCGGCGGCGATGGTGATCCCATTTTTCGAGGGGCACGAAGTCATCGGAATGCTCTGCGCGGATCGTTTTTCGCAGCGTTTTTCGGACAGCCTGTTGTTTTCACAAAGGGACGAAACCGTGTTGCGAGCAGCGACGACCATTGCGGTTCGCATCGTGCAATCCGAGCGGGTGTTTCGGGCGGTCGAATTTGGCCGCGATGCGACTCGAGGCTTGGCTCGTGCGTCCACCCAGCTTTCGGCGGCGCTTCGTTCCGAGGATGTCGAACACTCGGCGCTGATTGCCCTCGAGCATTTGTGTCCTTACGACTTTGCGGCGCTTGTGGAGTGCGATGCCGAAACCCACCACTTGCGCGTGCGGGCGACGAAAGGGGACCCGGCCCTGTGCGCAAAGGTTCAGGGACTCCGTTTTTCGGACAACGAAGGGTTGTGTGCGTCCGCAGTTCGCCGGAGAACAGAACTTCCCGTCGGTGGAACACTCCGAGACCACGACCGTGAAACGCGATTGTTTGCCGAGCCGATCCGTCTTTCGGGCTATGTGTGGCTTCGGGTGGTTCCGCTTCTTCTGCACGACAAAGCGTCGGGTTGTTTGGTCGTCGCGGGAAAAGGAGAACCCCTTACCGCAGAGCAACGCGCGCTTTTGCCCGTATTTGCCAACCAAATTGCCGTGTCGCTCGATGGAGCACGCATGTACGAAAAATTGGAAGCGCAAGCCCTCACCGACGGATTGACGGGTCTTTTCAACCGTCGGACGTTTCAAGAACGAATCAACGAAATGCGAGAGCGCGCGGCTCGGCAGGTTCGTCCGCTGACGTTGCTTTTGTGTGACATCGACCATTTCAAAAAGATCAATGACACCTACGGGCATCTCACCGGCGACGAGGTGCTGCGGAAAATCGCGAAACTCTTGGCCGACAACGTACGGAAAGTGGATGTCGCCGCGCGGTATGGTGGCGAGGAGTTTGCAATTCTCTTGGAAGCCACCGACGAAGCCAATGCTTGCCTGTTGGCGGAACGCATCCGGCTTGAGTGCGCAAAGCTTGTGCTCAACGGCGAGAGCAACCCGTTTTCTTGCACGCTATCCATCGGCGTCGCCGAATTTCCGACGGACGGAAACACGGCGCAGGAACTCATTGCTGCTGCGGATGCGAATCTGTATGCGGCAAAACGCGCAGGCCGAAACCGGGTCGTGTCCGTGCGTGCAAAGCCTGCCAGCGACGCGGCTGAATGAATGCGAGAATCGGTCGGACCATTGTGACATTGACCAAGCTCTTTCGACGGAGATACTCGTCTGAAAAACAGCGCATGCTGATAGAATCGGTCGCATGCCTGCGCCGCAGCTTCACTTGACGTTCGGCGATCTCGTCCAACACAACACGCATTTGCCCGTTGCGATGCGACGGGCGTGTGCGAAAGAGCCGGCCTACACCCGGTTCGGTGCCATTTTTCACGACCTGCCCTATTACTACGGTCCGATGGTGTTCGAGGCGGTTCGTTACGGGCTCGGAGCGCCCGCTCTCGATGAGCCGTGGGGTTATCGACTGCATTCCGTTCATCCCGATCGGTTGGTGGCGTCGTTTGTGGCAGCGGCTCGGACGACGTCGGGGCTTTCGACGGATGAACGGCTGGCTCTCGTCGGAGGGCTATTGTCCCACGCGGCGATCGATTTGGCGATGCATCCGCTCGTGAACTACTGCGCGCGTCGGGACGTTCTCCGTCACGGAGGACACGAGAGCACGCACCACCGTCTGACCGAAAAATACCACGCCCTGTTCATCCATTTGTGGCGTCTTGGCGACGATCAAATTGGAACGCCCGCGTTTGCCGAACGCTGCCGCATCACCAAGCGAGGCAATTCGCTGTCGCTGAAAATTGAGCAACCCATTTTGGATCTTGTGACGACCGCGTTTGGGGCGGCGTATGGCTCGAGCCCGTCGCAGCTTCAATTCAGCAAATGGGTGCGCAATTTTCGGCAGTTTGGCCTGCTGCTTTCGACGCCGTGGGTTGCCAAGAACAGCCAACGCACTCGAACGGACGCGATGCGCGAGCGGTATTTCGTGAACGCGGAATTTGACACGCGGGACTTTTTCGCCGCAGCAGAACGACGACTCGTACACCTGGGTGGGCTGTCGTTTGATTACTTTGAAAACGGGGATTTTTCGGACTCGGCGCAGTCGGCCTACTTGGCGCGAGCCGGGATTGACGACTTGGCGGAACCACAACCCGTCGATCTGCCGTCGATCCCCTACCTTTTGCCCGTGCGCGGCAAAATCCAACAACCGAAAGCCGCGAGGCCGCCCCGGCTCCGTCTGCCGCAGATGCGGTTGCGTCGGAAAAAGAACGCAACGGCAAGTGCTTCCATGTCGTAGAACGGCGACTTCTGCATTCGTTTCCGGCTTTCGCTCCGTCGCAGAAATTCGTAACGCCCACTCGAAATGTTAAGCTAACGAACGGTTTTTTCTCGGCAAGGCGTGATAACATGTTGACCGTGCTATCGCGTACCTTCACGCTTGGTCGCTATACCTGCGTCGAGAAAGTGGGTCAAGGCCCTGTCGGCGAATTGTGGCGAGCCAAGCGGTTCGGCCTGGCGGGTCTCGATCGGCAGTATTTGGTGTATCGGATCTCTGCCGCACAACTGGCGCAGGATTCGACGACGGCGCTCAGGCTCCAGGCTGCTTTGCGAAGCGTGTCAGAAATCCAGCACCAAAACCTGCTGCGCCTCGAGGAATTTGGCACGCAAGCCGGTGATTCTTTCGTCGCGTATGACTTCGTGGGTTTTGCCGATTTGGGAAAACTGAAAAGCGGTCTGGACCTGCTCGGCGACGAGGCCAAGGTGCTGCTGCCTCAAATGATCGCACTTTTGGGTCAGCAACTTGCGCGAGCCCTTGTGTCAGCGCAAGAACGCGGTGTTTCCCACGGCCTGCTTTCTCCGTCGTGTGTGTTCGTGGATGCGTGCGGCGAGTCGCACTTGTCCGAATTGGGTTTGTGGGCGGTTCTTCCGCAGGGCGGTTGGAAGCCCGAGGGAGTGCTCAAACCGCTTGCGCCGTATCTTGCGCCTGAGCTGTTGCAAAGCGGCGTGCCGGGTCCGCGCACGGATGTCTATGCGCTCGGGAGTTTGTTGCAAGAGCCGCTCAAGTGGGTTCCGGCGGACAAGCTGACGGCGGAATCCCGCTCGGCGCTGTTGGCCCTTCAGTCGATTTGTCAGCGGGCCACATCGAAAACGCCCGCGCAAAGACCGCAACACATGCTCGAGCTGGTGAAGGCGCTCGATGCGGTGCGGGTGATGGAATCGGTGCCGGCGCAGCTTCAGCGGTTTGGCCGACTCTTCGAGCTTTCGGGCGATACGGTTCCTCAGCAAGTCACGACGAGCGATCGGTCCGCCGCAGAACCTTTGCCTCCGCCCCCGAGCATGAAAATTTCCCTGGGCAAACCAGCCGACGCGGTGCCCGCGAAAACGGCGGGTCCAGGCGCGACCGATGCGGCGGCCAAGGCCCCGGTTCCGGTCAAGGCCACGCCGGAATCCGACAAAAAGCCCTCTGCCGATCCCAAAGCGAAAAATCCCGTCACCATCAATCCGCGCGCCGCGTTTGGCCCCGGAATGACTGGCGGTGCCGCGTCTGCGGTCACTCCCACGGCGGACATTGATGCCGCCGAGGCCGAGATCGCGACCTCACAAAAGGAATCGTCTACCAAGTTGTCTGACGTTCCGCGCAGACGGCCCACGCCGATGACCGTCGATGTGGATCACATCTCTGTCACCGAGACGAGCCCCGCGATGCCTGCGATGGGTCGGCAACCGCAAAGATACACACCGTATCCACCCAAAGCCGTCGGCGGCGAAACCCCGAACGAAGGTCAGGCCAATGCCGCGCAGGCAGCCCTTTCCGCCGCGCAACCACAAACGGCCAGCGCGACTCAGCCTGCGGGTACAGAGAGCGGAATCGCCGAGGTCCTCGAAGAAAACCCCGCGTTGGATTCGACCGGCAGCTACTCCCAACCCGAACTTGCACCCGCCATCGGCACCGACAGTCTGGGCGGCGGCACGACGCAATCGGCACCGCTCGGGCTGCCGAAACCTTCGCCCTCTCTCGTTCAGAATCCCAAGAAGCTATCGACGGCGGCGTTTGTCGGAATCGGTTTGGGAGCAGCGGTCATCGCGGGTGTCGTCATGATGGCCGTGATCGGACGCGGAACGAGCGGTTCCAACACCACCGATGCGGGCCCGTCTGATGCGAGTGCCGTCGCCGCCCAGCCGTCGCCCCAAAAGCAAAAACCCGACGAGCTGCAAGTGGACAGCACACCCACAGCCGCCGTCTACCTGGACGGCCAAGCCAAGGGAAAAACGCCCGCCAAATTGACCGTCAAGCCTGGTTCGCACAAGCTGCTTCTGGTTGCCGAGGGGTACAAACTGTTCAAGCAGGAAGCAACCGGCGGTCAGGCCGTCACCGCCTCGCTTGTCAGAGCCAAACTTCCCGACGGCGTGAGCGGGTCTGCCATCGTGAAAGTCAAATGCAAGCACGAGGGCGAGCTCCGCATCCTCGTGGACGGCCACGACACCGGCCTGACCTGCCCGACCGAGGACCTCAGCCTCGCACCCGGCAAATACACCTTGGGTTTCCTCAGCCCTGCCTCCGACGATTTGCGAGAAAAGACCCTCAAAGTCAAAAAGAAGGGCACCAAACTCAAAACCAAGTTCTAACCCGCCTTCGACGAGGCCAAAATCCCTTCACCCAAAGATCCACAGACGCCCTTGGGGCAGATCTACGTCGGGAGGGAACGCAGGGCCGTCAGGATCATGCGGGTTGCGCGGCTTTTGTTCAGCGTAAAGAAGTGAATGCCCGGCGCGCCCCGAGACAGAAGTTCCATGCACTGCACCGTCGCATGCGCCACGCCCAGCTCCAAGATCGCCTCTGGGTCGTGTTGATAGCGTTCCAGCTGCAGCCGCAGCCGCATCGGAATCGTCGCCCCGCACAGACGGGTGAAGCGTTCGACCTGCTCGAAACTCGTGATGGGCATGATGCCCGGCACAATCGGAATCCGCACCCGAGCCGCCTGGGCCCGCTGCACGAAATCGAAATAGAACGCATTGTCGAAAAACAGTTGGGTGATCAGAAACTCCGTGCCCGCCTCGACTTTTTCCGCCAAGTGACGCAAGTCCTGCTCTCGAGATGGACACTCGATGTGGCCTTCGGGGTAACACGCCCCGCCCAAACAAAACGGCCAGCGTTTGCGGTCCTGCCGAATGAAACGGACCAGCTCGCTCGCATACGAAAAGGCGTCCGGTTGCACCGCCGAAGGGTTGTTCACCCGAAGCGCCGGGTCAGCCGCCGGGTCGGGCCGGTCTCCTCGCAGCGCCAGCACGTTGTCGATGCCCGCCTCTGCAAATTCATCCAGCATGCGGGCCAGCGCGTCCTCTTTGTGTCCCATGCACGTCAGGTGCGCCATCGCTTCGATGCCGATCTCGCGTTTGATTTTCCCTGTCAGCTCCGCCGTCGATTGGTGCAGCGAGCCTCCCGCCCCGAAGGTCACAGACACAAACGTCGGGTCCAGCTCCTTTAAGTCGCGCAGCGTGGACAAAAGGTTTTGCAAGCCTGCCTCGGTGCGCGGCGGGAAGAACTCGAACGAGAAGCTCGGCGATGGCTTTTGTAGTCTTTCGGCGATGCGCATGGATGGATGCAGCACCTACAGTCGGGGAGGCACTGCGCGCAACAGGCGTAACACGTTTTCGCCGAGAATTTTGTGAACGGTTTGGGCCGAAACGCCTTTTCGCAGAAGTGCCTCCGTCAAATTCGGCAGATCGGCGGGGCTTGCCAGGCCGGCGGGAGGCCGCACAAAACCGTCCCAGTCCGACCCAAGCGCCACCCCGTCCTCTCCGACCCGCTTCAGCAGATGCAAAAGGTGCGCAACCACCCCGTCCACGCCGCCTTGCCCCAAAAATTTCGGCGCGAAAATCACCCCGATGACGCCGCCGCTGTCAGCGACCGTCTTGGCTTGCTCGTCGTCGATGTTTCTCCAGTGCGGTTTCACCCCCGCCACGCCCGTGTGGCTGACCAGAAGCGGCCCCGGTTTCCGCGCGGCGGCGTCGAAAAAGCCCTTCCGATTGATGTGCGCCAAATCGACCAGAATCCCGAACGACTTGCACGCATCCACCACTTCACAACCCAGCGGCGTGAGCCCCAGGTGTTCATCCTGTCCCCAGCCCATCGCCGGACAGCCGAGCGCGTTCCGGCTAAAGTGCAGCAAACCCAAATACCGCGCCCCCCTTTGCCCCAGCGCCCGCAGCCGTTCGATCACGATGTCGCTTCGCGCGTCTCGTTCCAGGCAGTGCCCCCCTTCCAAACCGATGAGCGCCGCCACCTGTCCCTTTTGACGGCTCGCGACCACCTCGTCCGCCGTTTTGCACAGTGTGAACGCCCCCGCTTGCGCCGTTTTTTCCAGCGCGTCGATTTGTCGATGCGCCTCGGCCAGGCAGCCCACCTCGGGTTTCGGAAAGGTCCACAGACCGAAAAACAGCCCCGCCATGTTTCCCGCTTTCATGCGCGGCAAATCGACGTGGCCGCCGAAACCCCGCACAAGCCACGACGGTTGGTGCTCCGAAAGAAAGTCATAGCCACGGCTGATGAACTTGATGGTGTCGATGTGCAAGTCGATGGGCGTTGCCGACCCATGCACCGCCGCCGCTTCATCGCTGACCGGAAAGCGAGGAGACCAAACCATGCGCAGATTCTATGTCGCAAGCGGTGCCAGTGGGCAAGGCAGACTCAACAGATCAAACCCCTGGGCCCGCTGTACAAACCCCTCGGCCCGCCGGGCGAACCCCTCGGCCCGCTGGGCGAACCCCTGGGCCCGCCGGGCGAACCCCTGGGCCCGCTGGGCAAACCGGTTTGATCAGGTGATCAAACCCCTCGGCCCGCTGGGCGAACCCCTGGGCCCGCCGGGCGAACCCCTGGGCCCGCTGGGCAAACCGGTTTGATCAGGTGATCAAACCCCTCGGCCCGCCGGGCGAACCCCTCGGCCCGCCGGGCGGACCCCTGGGCCCGCTGGGCAAACCGGTCTTTTCGGGCGTTCCACCCCGCCGCACAGTCGCGCCGGTTTCATCCGACATCTTGCTTGCCAATCAAAAAGGGCAGTGCCTAGAATCCACACGTTGGTCGAACCTGTACGAAACGCTCACACAAGGAGTCTCCCATGCCCCCAAAATACTTCCCTCGCGCGGACGCGGACCTATTGATTTGGCTTCAGAATTTGCGGGACCAATTGCCGGGGTGTGCCACGGCGGTCGGCATGGACGCGGCGACCAAGAAGTCGGTGCTCGACCTGTCCACGCAGCTTACGCAGGCGATCGAGGCCGATGAAAAGGCGTACCAAGCCTATCGCACAGCCGTGGCCCACTCGGCGACGATGAAGGCGACCACCCTCGCGTCGCTTGCGGCGGCGCTCGACCATGTGTCTACCGCGCCAGGGTGTACCGACGCCATTCGCGTCGCGCTCAGGCTGCAAGGTTCCCAGACGCACGCCGTGTCCGTAAGCAGCTACAAGGTGCCCCTCGCCGCCGAAGCGATGCCGGGCCGCGTCGTCCTGCGGTGGAAAAAGGGGCCGCTCGACGGCGTCAACGTCTATGGCCAGCGCGGAAGCGAAACCGAGTGGAGATTCCTGGGCCGAGACAACCGCTCGCCGTACGATGACGTCCGCCCGCTGGGCACACCCGGCGTTCCCGAAGAGCGCCGCTACCGCGTCATCGGCGTGGTGGATGACACCGAAGTTACCCCCGAATCCGACACCGTGACCATCACCCTGGGGACCTAAAGCCCCCCTCTCTAGGACGGACTGGCCCAGCGTGCGCGCGGTGGCGAGGCATTGGGAAAGGACGGTCATGGGAACGTCATCGTGCTGCGCCACAGGGGTTGGCATGGGTCTCTTTGGGGTGATGGACGGGGATGACTCGCTTTCCAGAAGATCCATCGGGGTTTTATCGGCGGGAAAAGTCGTGGATGAGGGTGCGCTTTTGGATGTGGCGAGCCAGTGCCAAATCGATCAAGTGGCTCAGCAAATCCGGGTAGGACAGGCCGGAAGCTTCCCAGAGTTTGGGATACATGCTGATGGATGTGAAACCGGGCAACGTGTTGACTTCGTTGAAATAGAAATGGCCCGTTTCGCGGTCGAGAAAGAAATCTGCTCGCGCCATTCCTTCGCACTCAAGCGTCACAAAGGCGAGTGCCGCCAAGCGTTGTACGTCTTGAATCTGTGCGACGGAAAGTGGCGCTGGAACGAGCAAATTCGCACCGTTTTCATCCAGGTATTTGGCTTCGTAGGAATAGAACTCGTGCGTGGGATTGATTTCGCCCGGTACGCTGCACAAAGGGGGCCCACCTGACGCCGCATTTTGCAGGACAGAGACCTCGATTTCGCGGGCAGGAATCGCCTTTTCAATGAGCACCTTGCGGTCAAACCGAAGTGCATCCAAAACCGCCGCACACAACGCAGAAGGTTGCTTCACTTTGTGAACCCCGACGCTGGAACCCGACGACGAGGGTTTCACAAAACACGGATATCCAAGCGCCTGCTCAACTTCCTGTGCAAGCTGTGGCGCGCGTTCCAAAAAGTCGGTTTGGCGGACGGTCAGATACGGAACAACCGGAATGTCTGCAAGCTGCGCCAGCCGTTTGGCCACTTCCTTGTCCATCCCAATCGCCGACGCAAGTACGCCACAACCTACATAGGGGACATCCGCCAATTCCAAGAGCCCCTGAATGGTTCCATCTTCTCCGTTTGTGCCATGCAATACCGGAAACACAACGTCAATGCAGGAAGACGCAGAAGAAGAGGTAGAAGAAGAGGCAGACCTCATGAGGTCTGCACCCCCTTTGAGCGTTGGGGGTTGCAGCGGAAGCAACTGTGTTCCGTCGGAATCTGGAGGATTGGGGGGAAGCACGACCTGCGGCCTTTCGCGGAAAACAGGCAACGAACGCGCCCCCTGTTCAATGAGGGAAACATCGCCCGGATGCCAACGTCCTTCTTTGTCGATCGCGACCGGAAAAGCCGAAAAACGCGCTTTGTCTAGATTGCGCAGCACCGAGGCCGCCGATTGCAGAGAAACCTCATGTTCTCCTGACCGACCGCCGTACAACACAGCAACGTGGAGTTTTCTTTTTTGTGACAAGTGCTTCCTCAGGGGGTCGTGTGTGGCCGTTGCCTATTGAAAACGGGGCACCTTTTCCAGGTCGATTTGTTCAAGAGCCGCGCGAATCACCAGCGACTTGTTGGCCTTGGTCAGGCCCTTTTCTTTGAGTTTTTGCACCAAAGTTTCGAGTCGCTCGATGTCTTCGAGGTACAGCGAAATGCAGACGATTTTGTAATGCGTCGGCCGCGGTTTTTTTTGCCCCACTTCGGTCGTGGGTACGTCGTGGACGACCTCTCGGACAACTTCGCTTGTCGGCGCTGTCGTTTTTGGGGGTGCGGTGCGGTAAAAACCGGTCGCCAAGATGTCGTCGGCAGACAACGGATCGGTCGGGAGGCTTTTGTGAGAGCCGGGTTTTGCGCCCATCGTGTGCGTTTCCTCACTCGAACGTGGCCGGTTCGATCGTCGGTGGAACCACGGCCCGCGAACGAACGAACTCGGCTGAAAGGGGCTGATCCGCACCGATGATTCTTTCGACCACCCGACGGTAATCTTCTGCGCCGGGCGAGGATGCGTCGTACTCGAAAATCGACTGACGGTGACTCGGGGCTTCCGCGAGCCGCGTCGAACGACGCACGGGGTCGAGCAATTTTTCTTTGAAATGGCCGCGCAGCGTCTCCAGTGCCTCGCGGGCCAGACGGATGCGCGAATCGTAAAACGTCGGGAGCACTCCGGCGATGCGCACCGAATGACCCAAGTGACGCTCGATGTCTTTGAGCGTCTTCAACACCTGTTTCACACCGATGAGGGACAGGTAGTCGCACGAAACGGGAATCAGCACCTCGTCGGCATACGTGAGCGCATTTTGATTCAGCAATGACAGCGACGGCGCGCAATCCAAAATCACGTATTGATACCGCTTGTGCGCAGCGCCCATCCGATTCGACAAAATGCGGTCTCTGTCGTGGTCTCGGCGGGCAAGCCAGACCTCCGCTGCCGCGAGCGTCGCGTCCGACGTGATGACTTCAAGTTTCCCGCGCACAGGCACAGCCACTTCGGCGGGGTCTGTTCCGTCGCACAGAACGTGATACAGACTCCGTTCCCCTTTGACTCCCAGGCTTGCGCCGACATTTCCTTGGGCGTCCGTGTCGATGAGCAGCGTCTCGAAACCGCGTTCGGCCAAACCTGCGGCCAAATTGATGGCCGTCGTGGTTTTTCCGGTTCCCCCTTTTTGATTCAGGACCGCGATGCGCCGAGCCCGACGCACTGCATGGCTGACTTCACCCAAGGCGGAGCGCCGACAGCTCAGTTGGCAAAAGTATTGGCGGCGAGGCGGTTCCCCCGCTGCGTGCGGCAGCGTCGCCACTTGATACGCATACTGCGGCAGAAATCGTTGTCCGCAAGTCGTGCAGGTTTGGTACATGGGTGGATTACACGACCCGCTGTGCCTCGACGCAAATTTTTGCTCACCACCGCAGTCAGGCTTGCCAAATCGGGCCGATTTTGTGTAAGGCTCCGGCGCTGTGACGTTGCAAACAAACGAAGTGAAGGTTCGCGTGTATGGCTCGGCGCTTGGGGCCTTTCCGGGCGCAGAATCCGTCGGTGTGGTCGTCGAAGCAGGTTCGGGTGCGCAAGAGCTTGTGGGGCATGCGGTCGTCGTCCCCCGGCTGTTGCCTTGCGGGGAATGTCCGGTCTGTCGGCGTGGCGTCGTGTCGGCCTGCCCTGCGCTTGCGCCGCGCCCCCTCCGTCCCGTGCTGCACGAAGTCCTGCCCGCCCGGTATCTGTACCCCCTTTCACCCCCTTTTGAAAAAACCGTGCCGCAAACCGAGGACTTGTGGCCCTATGCAGTGCTGTCGAATGCGCTGCTGACACCGTATTCTGCGCTGGCGCTTTCGGGGGCTTCAGCAGGAACTGTGGCAGTCGTTGTGGGGCACGGTTTTCAAGCCGCGCTGGCGGTCTCTGTTGCCGAACTTTGGGGGCTTGTTCCGGTGCGTTTTTCGGAAAAGGAAGTGCTCGAAATGGCACCTGACGGGGCGCGGCAAGAGGTCGCGGCGATGGCCGGACGGCACAGTCTGTCTCTGTCGGGGGCTGTCGTTTTGGAAACCACTGGGACCGACGTGGGCCGTGCGCTGGCCTGTTCCTTGGCCCAGCCGGGAAGCAGCCTCCTTTTTTACCCCGCTCCGACGAAGATTGAGCCTGCGGTGGAGGCCCCGCATCTGCCGCCTTGGTCTGCGCTGCTGGAATACCTTGTCACACAGCAGGCGACCCTGCGCGCGGTGGCTCCGCTGCCGGATCTGTTGCCCGAACTTTCGGCGCTGCTGTCCAAATCGAAGGCCCCGTGGACCGATTGGACGGTGGCCGTATCAAATGGCGAACAGAATCTGCAGGAAGGCGACAACCGCCTGCCCATTTTGCGACTTTAGGAGTACGGGCTTTGGCGAAAGGGGTGCGCGGCGGGGTGTCAAGGGGGAGAAGGGAAGGGGGGTTTAGTCTTTGCTTTTGTTTTCGTACATGGATTCGATGAGGTCGCGGTAGCGTTCCGAGACGACCTTGCGTTTGACCTTCAGGCTGGGGGTCAGCTCGCCGTCGGCTTCGGTCAGTTCGCGGGGGAGGACGGACAGGTACTTGACCTGCTCCCAGGAACCTAGGCGGCTGTTGACCTCGGCTTTCTTGCTCTCGAGGCGTTCGGCGACAAGGGGGTGTTCGTGGAGTTCCTTGTGTTCGGAAGGGGGAGCGTGGCCAGCCTCGGCGAGAATCTGCTTGGCGGTGTCCTGGTTGATCGAGACAAGCGCGGTGATGTACTTGCGGTTGTCTCCGATGACGACGGCTTGGCTGATGATGGGGTCAAGTTTGAGGAGGTTTTCGATCATCTGGGGTGCGACGTACTTGCCGCCGGACGTTTTGATGAGGTCTTTTTTGCGATCGGTGATTTTGATGAAGCCGTCGTTGTCGATTTCTCCGATGTCTCCGGTGTGGAACCAGCCGTCGGACTCGATGGCCTCGGCGGTGGCGTCTTTGAGTTTGTAGTACTCGGTCAGGTTGGTGACGCCCCGCGTGAGGATTTCTCCGTCTTGGGCGATCTTGACTTCCAGGGCAGGGTGCAGGGGCTTGCCGACGGTGCCGAACTTGTAGGCATCGAGTCGGTTGATGCTGGTCAGGCTGTTGGTCTCGGTAAGGCCGTAGCCCTCAAGGATGAGCATGCCGGCAGCGTGGAAAAACTCGGCAAGTTCGCGGGAAAGGGGGGCCGAGCCGGACACAAACCACTTGAGTTTGCCGCCGAACCGTTCGCGGAGTTTGGAAAACACGAGTTTGTCGGCGAGTTTCCACTGAATCCCAAGAAAGCCGGAAGGGGTGCGGCCCGCCTGAACTTCGCGGCTGGCTTGGGTGCCGACTTTGAGCGCCCATTGAACGAGCCCCCATTTGACGGCCCCGCCCTGTTTGGCCTTGTTTAGGAAACCGGCGTAGACCTTTTCGTAAATGCGGGGGACGCCGGCCATGAAGCTGGGTTTGACTTGGCCGACGTACTCCAAAATGGTGTCGATGGCGGAGTAGGCGGTGCAGAAGCCGACGTAGACAGCGACGATGGACAGGGTTTTGGCAAACGAGTGCGCGAGCGGCAAAAACAGCAGTTGCCGGTCGGTGCGCTTGACGGGCAAAGCGGTGACGCCGTAGCGGCTGCCCTCGACAAAGGAGGCGTGGGTTTGGACGACGCCCTTGGGATTGCCGGTGGTGCCCGAGGTGTAAATGATGGTGGCGACGGTTTTTCCTGACATTTGCTTGCGCAACTCGGGGAGTGCGTTGGGCTCGACGAGGCGGTGGGCGCGGCCCCGATCGCACAGCTCGCGCAGGGGCGTGACCCATTCGTCCACCTTGGCGTCGCTTTCGGCGTGGC
>Ga0268298_10002032_pt1 | contig 22699 bp, 22 predicted proteins | sample WWTPWeurt_MetaG_FD_194462 | JGI IMG/M metagenome (GOLD analysis project Ga0268298, IMG submission 194462) | Activated sludge microbial communities from WWTP in Nijmegen, Gelderland, Netherland - WWTP Weurt | ecosystem: Engineered > WWTP > Aerobic digester > Activated sludge | place... | reverse complement strand
AAAAATCAAAAAATGAAAACAATTCTTTCAATAGTAGAAAAATGTCGTTGACAGCCGTGGATTCAAGGTTCAGTATTATCGAAAACGAAAATAATCCTTTCACAAATTGTGGTGATTCGAAATGGGTTCTGCGGGTGACCAGGCGCTGCGGGCGCCGCAGTCGGAAGCGCAAATGATCGTCGGCGAACTGGTCGCCCGGGCGCGTGCCGCCCAGCGCCGCTTCGAGCAATGCAGCCAGGCCGAGGTGGACGAGGCCGTGGTGGCCGCCGGTTGGGCCATCATGGAACCGGGCCGCAACCGCGCGCTGGCGGAGATGGCCGTGCGCGACACGGGCCTCGGCGACGTCGAGGACAAGGTCACCAAGAACTACCGCAAGACCCTGGGACTGCTGCGCGACCTGAAAGGTGTCAAAACCGTTGGCGTGGTCGCCGAGTACCCGGAGCTGGGTCTGGTCGAGATTGCGCGTCCGGTGGGCGTGGTGGCGGCGATCACGCCGTCGACCAATCCCGGGGCGACGCCGGCCAACAAGGTGATCAACGCGCTCAAGTGCCGCAATGCCGTGATCATCGCGCCATCGCCCAAGGGCTTGTCAACCTGCGTTGCGCTGGTCGGCTACATCCATGCCGAGCTGAAGAAGCTGGGCCTGCCGCTCGACCTGGTGCAATGCCTGCCGGCGCCGGTGACCAAGGACACGACCCAGGAGTTGATGCGCCAGGCCGACCTGGTGGTGGCCACCGGTTCGCAGAGCAACATCCGCGCTGCCTACACCTGCGGCACGCCGGCCTTCGGCGTCGGCGCCGGCAACGTCGCCTCGATCATCGACAGCAGCGCCAATCTGGCCGAAGCGGCGGCCGCCATCACGGCCTCCAAGACCTTCGACAACGCCACCAGCTGTTCCTCGGAGAACAGCGCAGTGATCCTCGACGATGTCTATGCCGCCGCCATCGCGGCGCTGCAGGCGGCCGGCGGCGTGATGCTGAACGCCGCCGAGAAGGCGCAGCTGCAGGCCGCGATGTGGCCGGGCGGCAAGCTGTCGAGCGCCGTCACGGCGCAGAAGGCCGGCCGCATCGCGGAACTGGCCGGGCTGCAGGGCGGGCGCTTCGAAAAGGCCCGCTTCCTGATGGTGGAGGAGACCGGCACCGGTCCGGATTTCCCCTTCTCCGGCGAAAAGCTGTCGCCGGTGCTGACGGTGTATCGGGCGCGCGACTTCGACGCCGCCTGCGCCATCGTCGCCGGAATCTATGCCTACCAGGGCGCCGGCCACTCGGTCAGCATCCACGGCGCCGACGACGGGCACATCCTGCGCCTGGGCCTCGAACTGCCGGTCAGCCGCGTCATCGTGAACCAGGCGCACTGTTTCGCCACCGGCGGCGCCTTCGACAACGGCCTGCCCTTCTCGCTGTCGATGGGCTGCGGCACCTGGGGCGGCAACAACTTCTCGGACAACATGGGCTACCGCCAGTACATGAACACCACGCGCATCTCGCACAAGATCCCGCCGCGCATGCCGAGCGAGGCCGAGATCTTCGGCGACTACCTGGCCAGGTTCGGTGGCTGAGGCAGTGCCGCGCACGGTCCGCGCGTGGGTCGACCGCCGCGCGGCGGAGACCCCCGGGGCCACCTACCTGATCGCACCCGAGACCGGACGCACGCTGGCTTTCGGCGAACTGCAGGCCGCCTCGCGCCGGCTCGCGGCCTTCCTGGCGCAGCGCGGCGCCCGGCCCGGCGAGCGCATCGCGCTGCTGATGCCCAACGGCTTCCAGACCTGCCGCCTGTTCATCGGCGTGATGTACGCCGGCTACTGCGTGACGCCGGTCAACCTGCTGGCCCAGCCCTCGCAACTGGCCTACGTGCTCGACCATTGCGACGCGCGCATCGTGTTCGTCTCGCCCGACCAGGTCGGGCGGCTCCAGGAGGCGATGAAGGACGTCGCGCGCGCGCTGGAGGTGATCGTCTGCGACCCGGACGCGGCGGAGTTCATCGAGGCGGCCGGGGCCGAGACGCTGCCGCCCGTCGCCGCGGACACAGACGCGCTGATGATGTACACCTCCGGCACTACCGGCAAGCCCAAGGGCGTGGTGCTGGCCAACCGCGCGGTGATCGCCGGCGGCGAATACGTCTCGCGCGCCCACGAACTGACGCCGGCCGACCGCGTCATGGCGGTGCTGCCGCTGTACCACATCAATGCCCAGATCGTCACCGCCACCGCGCCGCTGGTGCACGGCGGCAGCCTGGTGCTGCCGCGCAAGTTCAGCGCCTCCAACTTCTGGGAGACCGTGGCGGAGCAGCGCTGTACCTGGATCAACGTGGTGCCGACCATCATCGCCTACCTGCTCAACGGCGAGACGCCGCAGGCGAAGGGCCTCGACATCTCGTCGGTGCGCTTCTGCCGTTCGGCCTCGGCGCCGCTGGCGCCAGCCCACCACCGCGCCTTCGAGGCCAAGTTCGAGATCGGCATCATCGAGACCATGGGCCTCACCGAAACCGCCGCGCCCTGCTTCTCCAATCCGCTCGACCCGGCGCGGCGCAAGATCGGCAGCCCGGGCCAGGCCTTCGGCAACGAGGCGAAGATCATCGACGCCTCGGGCCGCGCCCTGCCGCCGGGGCGGACCGGCGAGATCATGGTGCGCGGCGACAACGTGATGAGCGGCTACTACAAGAACCCCGAGGAAACCGCCAAGGCGCTACAGGCCGACGGCTGGCTGCACACCGGCGACCTCGGCCACATGGATGCCGACGGCTTCGTCTTCGTCACCGGGCGGCTCAAGGAACTGATCATCAAGGGTGGCGAGAACATTGCCCCGCGCGAAATCGACGAGGCGCTGCTGAAGCACCCGGCCCTGCTCGAAGCGGCGGCGGTCGGCGTGCCCGACGAGGCCTACGGCCAGGAGATCGTCGCCTGCGTGGTGACCCGCCCTGGGCAGAGCTGCAGCGTCGACGAGCTGCGCGAGTATTGCCGCGGCGCGCTGGGCAACTACAAGACGCCGAAGGAATTCCGCTTCGTCGACGACCTGCCCAAGGGGCCGTCGGGCAAGGTGCAACGACTCAAGCTGCTGGAGCTTTTCAAGTAGGAAACCGGAGGGCGCCCCCGGCGCACATCACAACAGGCCGCAAGAGCATGCGGCCGATAACAGGAGGACGACAACCATGAAATCCATGTCACAAGCCATCAAGCTGCTCGGCGCCGGCGCCATCGCGATGGGCGGCCTGTTCGCCGCCGGACAGGCGCTGGCCGACGAGAAGTATCCGTCGCGGCCGGTCGAATTCATCGTGCCCTGGGGGCCGGGCGGCGGCGCCGACCAGCTCGCGCGCAAGGTCGGCAAGATGCTCGAGGACTCGGTCAAGGTGTCCTTCCCGGTGGTCAACGCGCAGGGCGCGACCGGCTCCACCGGCATGACCAAGCTGCTGGTCGGCCAGTCCGACGGCTACGCCATCTCGGTGTATATCGCCGACACGCAGGCCTTGCTCGCCACCGGCGCGACGAAGTGGAAGGCGACCGACTTCAAGCCGCTGGCGATCATGGTGCAGCAGCCGTCGGCGATCTTCGTGCCGATGGACAGCCGCTTCAAGACCTGGGCCGACTTCGAGAAGGAAGCCAGGGCCAATCCGGGCAAGCTCAAGGTCGCCGTGCTGGGGCTCGGCAGCATCGACGACGTGACCCTGCGCTACCTCGGCAGCAAGGGCATCAAGACCAACGCCGTGCCCTTCTCCAATCCGGGCGAGCGCTACGTCTCCATCCTCGGCGGCCATGCCGACGCGCTCTACGAGCAGGCCGGCGACGTGCGCCAGATGCTGGACAACAAGCAGATGCGCCCGCTGCTGATTTTCGCCAACGAGCGCGTGCCCGAGTTCAAGGACGTCCCGGTGTCGAAGGAGCTGGGCTACAACGTGACCCTGCCGCAGTTCCGCTCCATCATCATCAAGGCCGGCACGCCGCCCGAGCGCGTCAAGCTGCTGGCCGATGCGATCGGCAAGGCGGCGGCCAGCCCCGAGTACAAGGCCTTCCTCAAGGACAGCTATGCCGATCCCAACAGCTACCTGGGCCCGGCCGAGGCCGAGAAGTTCCTGCGCGGCGAACTCGACGCGCTGAGCGCGCTGGTCGCCAGCGTCGGCAAGTAAGGAAGCCATCCGCATCCCCACCCCACGGAGCCCCAGCGCAATGGACAAGCCGAGCCGCAAAGACACGATTCCCTACTTCATCGTCCTTGCCATTGCCGGGGCCCTTTTCGTCTATGCCGGCAACATCGGCTCGATGGGCAGCGCCGACCGCGCCGTAGGGCCCTCGTTCTGGCCGCGGCTGATCCTCGGCCTGGCCATGTGCGTCTGCGTCTTCGAGCTGATCTTCCGCTGGTTCTTCGACATGGAAGGCACCGGCGGCCTGCTGTCCCAGGTCGAGCAGGAGATGGACGGCGAAGGCGCCGCCGCCGAAGAACCGGAGGAGCACCACCTGCCGCAACTGCTGATCGGCATCGGGCTCACCGTCGCCTACGTCTGGACGCTGCCGCTGCTCGGCTTCGCCGTCGCCTCGCTGCTGTTCATCGCGCTCTTCATCTGGCTCGGCACCTACCGCCGCGGCAAGGTGGTCGCCACGGTCAGCCTGCTCGGCACGCTGCTGCTGATGTTCATCTTCATGAAGGTCGTGTATGTCTCGCTGCCGCTCGGCGAGGGCCCGTTCGAGAGCATCTCGGTGTTCCTCATGAACCTGATGGGCATTCACTGAGGAGCGGACATGGACGTCATCGCACAACTCGCTTCCGGCTTCGCCAACGTCTTCATCCCCGCCAACTTGCTGGCGCTGACCATCGGCATCGTGGTCGGCATGCTGGTCGCCGTGCTGCCCGGCCTGACGCTGGTGATGGGCGTGGTGCTGGCGCTGCCCTTCACCTACAAGCTGGGCATCACGCCGGCGGTGATCCTGCTCACCGCCATGTACATCACCGGCACCTACGGCGGCGCCTTCACCGCGATCCTGTTCAAGGTGCCGGGCGAACCGCTCGACGTGCCGCTGCTGTGGGACGGCTGGCGCATGGCGCAGTCCGGCCGGCCGGCCGAGGCGCTGGGATGGACGCTGTTCGCCGCCTTCTTCGCCGGCATCCTGACCGTGGTCTGCATGGTGGCGATGGCGGTGCCCTTCGCCAAGTTCGCGCTCAAGTTCGACGCGCCGGACTATTTCGCCATCATCGTCTTCGGCCTCACCAGCGTGGTCGCGCTGGGCGGCGCCTCGCTGACCAACGCCTTCATCAGCCTCTTCATCGGCCTCTTCATCGCCACCATCGGCGTGGACGAAACCTTCGGTGCCGAGCGCTTCAGCTTCGGCATCCCGCTGCTGGCCGACGGCGTCGAGTACCTGACCGTGATGGTCGGCGCCTACGGCCTGGGCGAGGTGCTGGTGCGCTTCGAGCAGGGCTTCAAGACGGCGCCGCTCTCGATGGGCGCGCGCGTGCAGACCAAGCTGCCCGGGCTGGTCGAGGCCATCCGCATGCGCATGACCATCCTGCGCAGTTCCATCATCGGCCTGTTGTGCGGCATCGTGCCGGGCGCCGGGGCGACCATCGCCTCCTTCGTTTCCTACGGCATCGAGCGCCAGTATGGCAGACACAAGGGCAAGCTCGGTTCCGGCATCGCCGAGGGCATCGTCGCGCCGCAGATCGCCTCGACGGCCTCGGTCGGCGGCCACATGGTGCCGCTGCTGGTGCTGGGCATTCCCGGCAGCGGCGCCACCGCGGTGATCCTCGGCGCCTTCCTGCTGCACGGCGTGCAACCGGGACCGCAGATCTTCCAGACCCAGGCGCCGATGGTCTACACGCTGTTCGCCTCGATGTTCGTCGCCGTGTTCGGCATGTGCCTGCTCGGCTACTTCGCCATCAAGCCGCTGGTGCGCGTGCTCTACTTCCCCGAGGCGATCACCTCGGCCTACGTGGTGATGCTGTGCTTCATCGGCGCCTTCGCCGCGCGCAACAACCTGACCGACCTGTGGATGGTCGCCGTGTTCGGCGTGGTCGGCTACCTGTTCGAGCGCTTCAGGTTCCCCATCGCGCCGATGATCCTCGGCACCATCCTCGGCCCGACGGCGGAGCGCACCTTCCAGACCACCATGATCAGCTTCCAGAACGACTGGACCATCCTGTTCCAGCGCCCGGTGAGCGGCACGGTCATGCTGCTGGCCGCCATCGCCATCGGCGTGCCGGTGGTCAGGGCCTGGCGCGAGACCTATATCCCGGCGTTGCGCCGCGGCCGGAAATGACCCCGCCGTCACGCTAGGCGGGCAGGGCGCGCGACGGTGGACCTGGCCGGCGTCCTGTTCGTCCTGGTGGCGGCCTTTGCCGCCTTCATCCAGGGGGCGTCCGGTTTCGCCTTCGCGCTGATCGCCAGCGCACTCTGGGCCTGGCTGATCGAGCCGCAGGTACTGGCGCCCACGGTGGTGCTGACCTCGCTGATCGGCCAGCTGTCGTCCCTGGTCAGGGGCGGCGGCAAGGCCAGCTTCTCCCGCGCCGGACCCTTCCTCGCCGGCGGCGTCCTCGGTACCCTGCTCGGCGTGCTGCTGCTGCCGCGGTTCGACGCCGCCAGCTTTCGCCTTGCCATCGGCATCGTGCTGGTCGCCTATTGCGCGCTGATGCTGCGGCGCGGAGGGCTGCCGCGCTTCGCCGGTGGCGGACGCCTCGCCGACGCCGGCATCGGCGCCCTGTCCGGCATCATGGGCGGCGCCACCGGCGTTTCGGGACCGCCGATCGTGCTCTGGTGCGCCGTGCGCGGCTGGGACAAGGCAACCCAGCGCGCCACCTTCCAGACCTTCTTCGTCGGCATCCTGCTGGTGATCCTCGGCTTCCAGGTCGCCGGCGGCCTGGTCGACGCGCGCTGCCTGCGCCTGGTGGCGCTGGCGGCGGCGCCCATCGTCATCTGCTCCTGGCTGGGCGGCCTGGCCTTCGGCCGCCTGAGCCAGGAGGGGTTCCAGCGCCTGGTGATGTGGCTGCTGCTGGCCTCCGGTCTGGCCCTGATCGCCGGCGGCTTTTGAGGCGGGGGCCGAAAAAAGGCTCTTGTTGACCCCTCAATTGCGGCAAGCCGGCGCCGGCCCCCCGGCGTATCCTGTCGCGATGCATAGACCTCTTTCCCGCGGCCTCGCCACGCGGCGCCCCTGCGGCGGCCGGGCGGGCGCGACATGAAAATCCGCTTCACCAAGATGCATGGCCTGGGCAACGACTTCGTCGTGCTCGACGCCATCAACCAGGCTTTCGTGCCGACGCCGGCCCAAGCGCGCTGGCTGGCCGACCGCCATTTCGGCGTCGGCTGCGACCAGTTGCTGGTGGTCGAGAAGGCGGACGCCCCCGATGTCGATTTCCGCTATCGCATCTTCAACGCCGACGGCGGAGAGGTGGAGCAGTGCGGCAACGGCGCGCGCTGCTTCGTGCGCTTCGTGCACGAGCAGGGCCTGACCGGCAAGCGCGAAATCCGCGTCGAGACCCGCGGCGGCGTCATCGCGCCGCGCCTTGAAGCCGACGGTCAGGTTACGGTGGACATGGGCGCGCCGCGCTTCGCGCCGGCCGAGATTCCCTTCGACAGCGACAGCGACGCCGCGGTGCAGCCGCTGGATGTCGCCGGCACGACGGTGGAGATCAGCGCCGTGTCGATGGGCAATCCGCACGCGGTGCAGGTGGTGGCCGACGTCGATGCCGCGCCGGTGGCCGAGCAGGGCCCGCGCATCGAATCCCATCCGCGCTTTCCGCGCCGGGTCAACGCCGGCTTCATGCAGATCGTCGACCGCCACGCGATCCGCCTGCGCGTCTACGAGCGCGGCGCCGGCGAGACCCTGGCCTGCGGCACCGGCGCCTGCGCCGCCGTGGTCGCCGGCATCCGCCGCGGCCTGCTGGATTCGCCGGTGCGCGTCGCCACGCGCGGCGGCGAACTCTCCATCGCCTGGGGCGGCGGCGCCGGGAATGAAAACTCACCGGTGCTGATGACCGGCCCGGCCACCACCGTATTCACCGCCGACATCGAACTGCCGAACAACCTCACCTGAATCGGGAACCCCCATGAAATCGGAAGACGTCGCACGCTACCTCCACGACCACCCGGAATTCTTCGACCAGTACGCCGACATGCTGGCGCTGGTGACGCTGCCGGACCCGCACAGCGGACGCGCCATCTCGATCACCGAGAAGCAGCTGTTCAACCTGCGCGACAAGGTACGCACGCTGGAAGCCAAGCTGGCCGAACTGATCAGCTTCGGCGAGGAGAACGACGCCATCTCGGGCAAGGTGCACGGCCTGGCCGTCGCGCTGGCCGCGGCCCCGGACCAGGCGGCCGTGGTGCGCGCCCTGTATTCGCATCTGGGCGGCGCCTTCGCCGTGCCGCACGTGACGCTGCGCCTGTGGGGCGCCGGGCAGGGCGACGGCCACGAATTCGATGTCGTCGCCGATTCGGCCAAGGCTTTCGCCGCCAACCTGCCGCGGCCCAGCTGCGGCGCCGCCGCGGGCCAGGAGTCGGTGGCCTGGTTCGGCGAGGCCGGCGCGCATTTGCGGTCGATGGCCCAGGTGCCGCTGCGCGAGGTCGGCGGGGTCTGCTTCGGCCTGTTGGTGATGGCCAGTGAGGAGCCGCATCGCTTCTACCCGGAGCTCGGCACGCTGTATCTCGAACGGATCGGCGAGATGGCGTCCGCGGCGCTGCTGCGCGTCGCCCGCTAGATGTCCGACGCCTCGGTCGAGACCTTCCTCGCCGAGCTGGCGGTCCAGCGGCGCGCCAGCCCGCACACGGTGGACGCCTATCGCCGCGACCTGGCGCGCCTCGCGGCGCTGGCCGCCGGCGCCGACCCCGCGTCGCTGCGGGCGCCGCAATTGCGGCGCGGGCTGATGCAACTGCATGCCCGGGAACTCGCGCCGCGCTCGATCGCCCGCACGCTGTCGGCCTGGCGCAGCTACTACGCGTGGCTGGCGCGGCGCGGCGCCATCGCGCAGAATCCCGCCGACGGCCTGCGTGCGCCCAAGCGGGCGCGGACCCTGCCCAAGGCCCTCGGCATCGACCAGGCGGCGGCGCTGCTCGACCGTCCCGCCGGCGGTGCGGAGGACGATCCGCTGCGGGTGCGCGACACGGCGATGTTCGAACTGTTCTATTCCTCCGGCCTGCGCCTGTCCGAGCTGGTGGGCCTGGACTGGCCCGGCGGACTCGACCTGGCGGCCGGCGAGGTGACCGTCACCGGCAAGCGGCGGAAGACCCGCAAGGTACCGGTCGGCGACAAGGCGAAGCAGGCGCTCGAAGCCTGGCTGGAGCTGCGCGGCGGGATCGCGGCGGAGGGCGAGCCGGCGCTGTTCCTCGGTCGCAACGGCACGCGCCTGACGCCGCGCCAGGTGCAAGGCCGCCTGGCGCAGTGGGCGCAGCGGCAGGGCGTCGGCGTGCACGTCCATCCGCACATGCTGCGCCACTCCTTCGCCTCGCACGTGCTGCAATCCTCGGGCGACCTGCGCGCGGTGCAGGAGATGCTGGGCCACGCCAGCATCGCGGCGACGCAGATCTACACGCATCTGGACTTTCAGCACCTGGCGAAGATCTACGACGCCGCGCATCCGCGCGCGAAGAAGGCCTGAAGGAGCCGGCGGGCCCGGTCAGGGCGTTTCCGGCGCGTCCTGGCGCGACGCGCGATAGACGCGCAGCGCGACCTGCGCGTCGTTGGCCGCATACAGCATCTGCCGCTCGGTCAGGCGCGGGTTGGCCCAGTTGGATGTCGAGGTCCGCTTGGACTTTTGCAGGCGCCGGCCGAAATACCGCGCCACCGCCGTCTTCGCGCCGAGCGTCTGGTTCGGCTTGTCGCCGCGCAGGGCGTGCGACAGGTCCAGCACGTTCTGCGGCTCGATGCCGAGGCGCGCCTTCAACTGTGCGAGGTCGCTGCCGAGGCCGAAGCCGGCCTTGAGCACATGCGGCGCTTCGAGGATGGCCTTCAGGCCGGCCGGGTCGACCAGCCGCGCGACCGGAAACAGGTAGACCAGGCGTTCGGTCGCGAGCTGGACCAGGTGCGGCCCGGTGGACACCTCACCCTTGGCGAAGGTCGGTTTCGATTCGGTGTCGAAGCCGATCGCATCCTGTGCCAGCAGCACCCGGCAGGCGTCGGCCGCCGCCTGCCGCGAGTCGACGAACACGATCTCGGCCAGGCTCACGCCTTCGTAGAGGGGCAATTCGGGTTCCGCGGCCGGATCGGGAAGCGCGTTGGTGTCCATGTCCGCAATTATGTCTCCGACGGAGGGGGAGACGGTATCCCCTGGTGGAATATGTCCCCGACTCCGGCCGGGACGGGGGGGCTGCAGGCCCGGATTTCTGCAGTGCGGGGCGGAGCCTTCCGTTCGGGATATGCCCGGCTGAACGCGGCAAACGGACTACAATTGCACCATCCATGTTCCCGGCGTCCGGCCGGGGGCGCCGTCCCCTCCGGGATCACTGTCCGAGTTCATACGCATGGCCGATACCGCATTCTGTTACCACTGCCGGCAGCATCATCCGATATCGGAGATGCGCCAGATCGAAACCAAGGCCGGCAAGCGCTGGCGCTGCATCCGCAGCATCGAGGCGACGCGCCAGGGCCAGGCCGCACGCGAGGCCTACGGACGCCAGGTGTCGGAGATGAACAAGTCCGAGGCCAAGAGCCGGGCGAGGCTCGCCAAGCCCATCGTGTTCTGAGGGCCGGTCCGGCGCCCCGATGCGGCTCCGCGCGCTGGCCCTGCTCCCGCTGGCGATGCTTGCCGCCTGCGCGCCGCTGCGGCCGGGAAGCGATGCCGGCTGGCGGCCCTCGCCGAACTTCGACCAGCGCCGGCCGAACTTCGTCATCCTGCACCAGACCACCAACGACACCGCCGAAAAGGCGCTGGCCACCCTGACCGACCCGCGGCGCAAGGTCAGCGCCCACTATCTCGTCGCCCGCGACGGCGCGGTGCTGCAGCTGGTCGATGAAACCGCCCGCGCCTGGCATGCCGGCGAATCCTGGTGGGGCGGCATGACCGACCTCAACTCGGCCTCGATCGGCATCGAGCTCGACAATACCGGCGAGGAGCCGTTCGCCGAGCCGCAGATCGTCGCGCTGCTGGACCTGCTCGACGGGCTCGGCGCGCGCTACCAGATTCCACGCGCCAACTATCTCGCGCACGGCGACATCGCGCCCGGCCGGAAGGTCGACCCCGGTCGTCTGTTTCCCTGGCGGAGGCTCGCGCAGCGGGGTTTCGGCCTGTGGTGCGACGAGCCGCCCGCCGCTGCGCCGCAGGGCTTCGACGCCGCGTTGGGCCTGCAGGCCCTGGGCTACGACACCTCGGTTCCGGCCGCGGCGCGCGCGGCCTTCCGCCGCCACTTCGTGGCGGCCGATGCCGACGCGGAGTTCTCGCCCGGCGAGCGGGCCCTGCTCGACTGCCTGCTGCGGACCCGGGCCCGGCGCGAGCCGCGCCCCGTGCCGGCGCCGGCCGCGGAGTAGGCGCCATGCGCACGCGCTATGCCGACCTGGCGGCCTACGTCACCAAGGACGGTTCGCAGATCCGCGAACTCATGCATCCCGCCGCGCACGGCAACCGGATGCAGAGCCTGGCCGAGGCGACCGTCGCGCCGGGCGCGACCACGCGGTTACACCGCCATGCGTGCACCGAGGAGCTGTACCACGTCACCGCCGGCAGCGGCACCATGACGCTGGGCGACGACTGCTTCGCGGTCGGCGTCGGCGACACGGTGCTGATTCCGCCCGGCACGCCGCATTGCATCGAAGCCACCGGTAGCGAACCGTTGCGCATCCTCTGCTGCTGCAGCCCGCCGTACTCGCACGAGGACACCGAGCTGCTCTAGGCCGTGATCTGCCGGCCGTTCTGGAATGGCGATCTCATGTCGAAGCGAAGCCCATGAAACCCCACCACTGGCCCTGGACCTTCCTCGTCTTCAGCGTGTTCGGCACGCTGCTCCTCGTCGCCGGCATCGCCACGCTGGCAGGGCTGCTGCGCGGCGTGCATCCGCTGTTCGGCGACGACCTCGCCGGCTGGGCGCTGATCGTTTCGGCGGTGGCCTGCTTCCTGACCGGCGCCTTCCCGCTGGTACTGCGGCGCCTGGCCGAACAGGAAGGCGCCTGAGCGACTACTGCGTCGCCCAGTGCGGCGTCGCGATGCCCTCGCCGAGGTCGGCCTCGACCAGGCGGCGGCGCACTTCCAGCAGTTGCGCGACCAGCGCCGGTTCGGCGCGGGCATAGGCCGCCGCGTCGGGCCGGCGATTTACCACCACGCCCAGCAATTCGGTGATGGCGTTGCCGATCGAGTTCTGGCTGATGGTGACTACCAGGCGGCCCTCGTCGTTGCGGTAGATCAGTTGCTTGAAGGCCGGCTGCCAGCGGATCGCGTTGGCATAGCGGGCATCGGTGATGCAACGCTCGCGCACCATCTTCGCGGTCTTGAGGAAATTGTTGTCGGACAACAGGCGCTCCTCGACCAGTTCGGGGAAGTGGATGCCCTGCGGCATGGGTGCGTTGCGCGTCGACACCTGGCTGAAGAAGGCGCGGTAGAAATCGATGAAGCCCTGCAGCAGGATGTCGTATTCCTGCCAGAAGCGTACTTCCTTCAGCGCCGCGGCGCCGCCGTCGGCACCCCAGATCTCCCAGCTCGGCAGGCCCTGCGGGTAGCCGGTCAGCGCGATGCGGCTGGCGCCCTCGGCGCAGGGACGCAGGATGCGCAGGTCGAGGCCGGCGAAGAAATGGCGATAGACCTCGCGCATGTGCGCCTGGAACAGCGAGTGCTGGCCGCCGTCGGTCAGGTTCGGGTTGTCCGCGTCGGCCAGCGGCGCGGCGCGCAATTCGGCCTGGTCGAAGACGATGAAGTGGTTGTGCAGCATGCGGATGCTGGGCACCCCGGGCGAGGTCAGCGGCCAGGTGGCGTCGAGGCTGGCTTCGCCGGCCAGCACCAGATGGCGTGCCGGATCCGGGTAGCGTTCCAGCATGTAGTCGATGATGACCTGGTTCATGCGGTTCCAGACCTTCTTCACCGGCTCCGCCACCTGGGTGCGGCGCACCGGGCGACCGAGCGGGTCGAGGATGGTCTGCGAGGTATCGTGGATCACCGAGGCGTCGAACAGGTTGCTGTGGCCCAGCGCCTTGCGGTAAAGCAGCAGGCCTTCGGGATTGCGTAGCAGGCCGTTGTTGTGTGCCAGGTCCTGCAGGTTCTCGGTGCTGTTGAAGAACTCGTTGGGCTTCATCCCCTCCGGCACGACGAGCGGGATGGGGCGGAAGGGCGTCTGGATCTCCCGGGGACCGACGGGCACGCGGCCAAGCTTGCCGCCTCGCGCCGTGCCCGCCGGCTTTTCGCTGACCGCGGTCGTTGCCATGCTGCCCTCCCCGAATCCTGTGCACGCAGCATAGGCGGGTGCCGGTGGCGTGGCCAATCAGCTTTGGTTAATGCGCCATCAATTTCCTGAACCCGTGGCCGGGGGTGTCTTGCGCCGCGACTCGACGATGCCCATGCTCGGCGCCAGTTCGCCGGTGCCTGACGCCAGCACCTCGCGGCGCTGCTCGCAGCGTTGCAAGACCTCGCGCTGCCGGACAGGGTCGTAGGCCACCCACCAGTCGCGTTCCTCCTGCGTGCGGTAGCAGCCGCGGCAGAGCTGCGTCGCCGGGTCCATCTCGCAGACCTTGACGCAGGGCGCACGTACCGGGGTCGGGGTGGGGGCGGGCTTTCCGGATTCCATGCGGCGGGCACCTCTCTGTCTGATAATCTTCGCAATCTATCTCAAATACGGGACTCTGACCTTCATGAAAGCACTCCGCATCCTCGGCATCGTCGTCGGCATCGTGCTTGCCCTGATCGTGGCGGGCATCGGTGCCCTCTATGCACTGTTCGACGGCGAGAAGCTCAAGGCCGAAGCCAGCCGCGTGGTGCTCGAAAAATACCAGCGCAAGCTCGACATTGCGGGCAAGGTCGGGCTATCGGTCTGGCCCGAGGTCGGCATCGACATCGGCCGCGTCAGCCTGTCGGAACCGGGCGGCAAGGAGGAATTCCTCGCCCTCGATTCGGCGCGCGTTGCGGTGGCGGTGATGCCGCTGCTGTCGAAGCAGGTGCAGGTGCGGCGCGTCGAGGTGATCGGCCTCAAGGCGACGGTGGTGAAGCGCAAGGACGGCAGCCTGAGCATCGCCGACCTGATGGGCGGCAAGGCGGAGAAGCCGGCCCCCGGCGCCGGTGGCGGCGAGGCCGCGGCCTCGCCGATGCAGCTCGATGTCGCCGGCATCAAGGTGGCCGATGCCCAATTCACCTGGCGCGACGAGAAGGCCGGCAGCACCACGGCGCTGTCCAACCTCGACCTCGGCACCGGCCGCGTCCATGCCGACAGCGCACAGCACACGCTGGAAGCCGACGCGGTGTCGCTCTCGGCCAGGGGCAAGAGCGGCGCCGATGCCTTCGAGCTGAAGTTCGACGCGCCGCGCCTGCTGGTGTCGCCGGCGAAATCCGGCGGCGAATCGCTGAACCTGTCCGCGACGCTGACCGGCACCGGGCGCAGCCTTGCCGCAAAGCTCGCGCTGTCTGGCGTCGAGGGCAATGCCGAGGCGCTGAAGATCGGCAAGCTGGCGCTCGACCTCGATGCGAAATCCGGCGAGGCCGTGCTCAAGGCCCACCTCGATTCGCCGGTGGCGGTCAATGTCGCGGCGCAGACCGTGGCGCTGGAAAAGCTGGCCGGCAGCATCGACCTCGCCAGCCCGCAGATGCCGATGAAGCAGCTCAAGCTGCCGCTGGCCGGCAAGCTCGCGGCGGACATGGCGAAGCACACGGCGGCGCTGGAACTGGCGACCCAGTTCGACGAATCGAAGATCGCGGCCAAGGTCCGCGCCGCCAAGTTCTCCCCGCTGGCGTTGGGCTTCGACCTCGACATCGACCAGCTCAATGTCGACAAGTACCTGCCGCCCAAGGACGCCAAAGCGGCCAAGGAAGAAAAGCCGGCGAAGGAGGACAAGCTGGACTTCTCGGCGCTCAAGGGCCTCGACATCGATGGTGCAATCCGCATCGGCGCACTGCAGGTGTCCAAGCTGAAACTGGCGAAGCTCAACGCGAAGCTCAGCATCGCCAACGGCCGGCTCGACGTCGCGCCGCTCAGCGTCAACCTCTACGAAGGGAGCGCCAGCGGCAGCCTGTCGCTCAACTCCAACGGCAACCAGCTCGCGCTGAAGCAGACCCTGTCCGGCGTCAGCATCAACCCGCTGATGAAGGACCTCGCCGACAAGGATCTGCTGGAAGGGCGCGGCAATGTCGCGCTCGACGTCAGCAGCCACGGCGACAGCGTGGCCGGCATGAAGAAGGCGCTGGGCGGGACGGCGTCGCTCAGCCTCAAGGACGGCGCGATCAAGGGCATCAACCTGGCGCAGAGCCTGCGCGACCTGAAGGGAAAGCTCGGCGCCGCATCTGGCAAACGCGAGGATTCCACGCAGCAGGCCAAGGCCGGCGACAAGACGGATTTCTCGGAACTCACCGCCTCGCTCAAGATCGTCAACGGTGTCGCGCACAACGAGGACCTGGCCATGAAATCGCCCTTCCTGCGGCTCGCCGGCGCCGGCGACATCGACATCGGCGGCGGCCAGATGAACTACCTGGCCAAGGCCAGCGTGGTGGCCAGCGCCGCCGGCCAAGGCGGGCAGGGACTCGACCAGCTGAAGGGCCTGACCGTGCCGGTGCGCGTCACCGGCCCGTTCGAGAACCTCTCCTACAAGCTCGAACTCGGCAGCCTGGTCACCGACGCGGCGAAGGCCAAGGTCGAGGAGAAGAAGCAGGAGGTCAAGGCCAAGGTCGAGGAAAAGGCCAAGGACAAGCTCAAGGGACTGTTCGGCAAGTGATGTTGGGGCTTGTTTGATGCGGTTGGGCGTCGACCTCGGCGGCAGCAAGATCGAAATCGTCGCGCTCGGCGATGGCGGCGAGGTTTGGTTGCGCGAGCGCGTGGCGACGCCGCAGGGCGACTACATGGCGACGGTGATGGTGGTCGCCGGGCTGGTCGAAAAGGCCGAATCGCAGCTCGGCGCCCGCGGCAGCGTCGGCATCGGCATCCCCGGCGCGGAATCCCTCGCCAGCGGCCTGATCAAGAACGCCAACTCGACCTGCCTGATCGGCAAGCCGCTGCGGCGCGACCTGCAGGCGCTGCTGCAGCGCGAGGTGCGCCTCGCCAACGACGCCAACTGCTTCGCCCTGTCCGAGGCCGTCGATGGCGCCGGCGCCGGGGCGCGGGTGGTGTTCGGCGTGATCCTCGGCACGGGCGTCGGCGGCGGCATCGTGGTCGACGGCAAGTTGCTGACCGGCGCCAATGCGATCGCCGGCGAATGGGGCCACAATTACCTTCCCCCCGACCCCCTTCCCAAGGAAGGGGGTGACGCCGGTTCGCCGCGCAGCGGCTCCATGCCATTTGCGGCTCCCGCCTTGGGGCGGCCCGGTGGCGGGGGAGCCGGATTCGATCCGGCGTGCTACTGCGGCCGCCGCGGCTGCGTCGAAACCTGGCTCTCCGGCCCCGGCCTGGCCGCCGACCACCGGCGTACCGGTGGCCTCGACCTCGCCGCCGGGGAGATTGCGCGCCGCGCCGCGGACGGTGACGCCGATTGCGAGGCAACCCTGCAGCGCTACGAGGAGCGCCTGGCGCGGGCCCTGGCGCAGGTGATCAACATCCTCGATCCCGATGTCGTCGTGCTCGGCGGCGGGCTGTCCAATATGGATCGCCTGTACGCCAGCGTGCCGCGGCTGTGGGGCGGGCAGGTGTTCTCCGACCAGGTGGCGACCCGACTGCTCAAGCACCGGCATGGCGATTCCTCGGGCGTGAGGGGCGCCGCATGGCTATGGCCTTGAATCCGGACGTGGTGGTCGCCGGCCTGTTCGCCGGCCGCATCGGCAGGCTGCCCGGCGAAAGCCGCGGCAGCGCGATCGCCAAGGATGCGCTGGCGGGACGCTGCCGGATAGCCGTCGACGGCTTGGTCGGCGACGAGCACGCCGACCCGCGCGCCCACGGTGGTCCCGAGAAGGCCGTGCATCTGTTTCCCGTCGAGCACTGCGAGGCGCTGGCGCGGGCCTTCCCCGAGGCGCGCCACCTCCATCCGGGCGGCCTCGGCGAGAACCTCTCGACCCGCGGCCTGACCGAGGAAGGCGTCTGCATCGGCGACGTCTTCGCGCTGGGCACGGTGCGCCTGCAGGTGGCCCAGCCGCGCACGCCTTGCTGGAAGATCGATGCCCGCTGCGGTGTCGAGGGCGTCGCCGCGCACGTCGCCGAGCACGGCATCGCCGGCTGGTACTTCCGCGTCCTGGCGCCCGGCGAATGCGCCGCCGGCGACGCCCTGGTCCATGTCGAGAGGCCTTCCGGCGCGGTCGGCCTGGCGCATTTCAACCGTGTCCTGCGCGACGCCCGTCCCCCGCTCGAATCGCTCGACACCCTGGCTGCCGCCCCCGGACTGGCCCCGGACTGGGCGCGCAAGATCCGCAGCCGCATGCAGTGGCTGCTCGACAACAAGGACGCTGTGTGAACCTCTGGCTGCGCATCTTCCTGCCCTTCGCGGCGGGCTACTACTTCTCCTATTTCCTGCGCAACGTCAACGCCGTGATCGCGCCCGAACTGGTGCGCGAGCTGGGCGTCTCGGCCGCCGACCTGGGGCTGCTCACCAGCGCCTACCTGCTGGCCTTCGGCGCCGTGCAGCTGCCGCTCGGCCTGGCGCTCGACCGCTGGGGCGCGCGCCGCGTTGAGGCGGCTTTGCTGCTGGTCGCTGCCGCCGGGTGCGCCCTGTTCGCCACCGGCCACTCGCTGGCGGAACTGGCCGTCGCCCGCGCCATGATTGGCCTCGGCGTTTCGGCCTGCCTGATGGCTTCGTTCAAGGCCTTCGGCCAGTGGTTCGGCGTCGAGCGCCAGGCCTCGCTCAATGCCGCCATCATGGCGTCCGGCGGGCTCGGCGCGCTGACCGCCTCCACGCCGCTGTCGTGGGCGATACCCCAGTTCGGCTGGCGCGCCGTGTTCGTTGCGCTCGCCATTGCCGGGGTCGCGGTCGCCGCCGGCATCTTCAGCACCCCGGACAAGGCCGCCGGCGGAGCTGCCGTGCCCCTGCGCCAGCAGGTCGCCGGCCTGGCCGGCGTGCTGGGCAGCCGGGCGTTCTGGCGCTACGCCCCGCAATCGATGCTGATCATCGGCGGCTTCATGGCCCTCCAGGGACTGTGGGCCGTGCCCTGGCTGATGCACTTCTCCGGACTCGAACGCGCCGCCGCGGCACACCACCTGCTGCTCATGGCCGGCGGCATGCTGACGGGATTCCTCGGCCTTGCCTTCGGCGTGCGGCCGCTGGCGGCGCGCGGCATCGGCGCCGAAACCCTGCTCAAGCGAGGCCTCGGCCTCGGCCTCCTGGCCACCCTGCTGATCGTGGTCGGCGTCGGTCCGAGCGAGCTGCTCTGGATGTCGCTGGGCCTCGTGTTCTCGGTCGGCAACCTGGCCTATGCGCTGCTGCAGGCCAATTTCGGGCCGGAGCTCGCGGGCCGCGTGAATACCGCGCTGAACCTGTCGGTGTTCGTCGGCGCCTTCGTCATCCAGTGGGGTTTCGGCGCGGCGGTGGATGCGCTCACGCTTGCCGGGCACACGCCGGCCGCGGCCTACCAGATCAGCTTTGCCACGCTGCTGGCGTTCCAGGCGGCGAGCTGGCTGTGGTACGTGCGGCGCAGCTAGCGCTCAGAACTCCAGCGGGTCGACGTCGAGGTGCCAGCGCAGGCCGCCCGGCGTCCTGAGCGCGTCGAGCCTGTCCATCCAGGCCGTGAGGAAGGCCTGCAGGGCCGGGCGGTTCGTGGATTCCACCAGGAGCTGGCCGCGTTCCAGCGTCATCAGGCGCTGCAGGCGCATCGGCACCGGGTCGTAGAGCGTTACGCCCGCTGCCAATGCATCGGGCAGCGTCGCGGCCGCGTCGCGGGCGGCGGCGAGGAAGGCTAGCGACTGCGCCATGTCGCGGGCTTCGGCGCGCAGCATGGCCTGGAAGCTGAAGGGCGGAAAGCCTGCGATCCTGCGCTCCTCGATCTGGCCGCGGGCGAAGCACAGGTAGTCGTGATCGACCAGCGCCCGGTAAAGCGGATGGTCGGGGTATTCGGTCTGGATCAGCACTTCGCCGGGCAGGTCGGCCCGCCCGCTGCGGCCGCCGACCTGCATCAGCTGCGCGAACAGCCGCTCCGGGGCGCGGAAGTCGGCGGCGAACAGCGCGGCGTCGGCGCCCACCGCGCCGACCAGGGTCAGCCGCGGAAAATCGTGGCCCTTGGCCAGCATCTGGGTGCCGACCAGGATGTCCGCCCCGCCGGCGTGGATGGTCGCTAGCAGCGCCTGCCATTTCTTCGGGGTGCTCGCCGAGTCGCGGTCGATGCGCAGCACGCGGGCCTCGGGAAAGCGCTCGGCGAGCATGGTTTCCAGGCGCTGGGTGCCGCGCCCGAAGGGTAGCAGGTCGAGGTTGCCGCAATCGGGGCAGGCGCGCGGGATGCCGGCTTCGAAGCCGCAATGGTGGCAGCGCAGGCGTCCGTCGGCGAGGTGCACCACCAGGTTGGCGGCGCAGCGCCGGCAGCGCGAGATCCAGCCGCAGGGCGGGCAGGCCAGCACCGGGGCATAGCCACGCCGGTTGAGGAAGACCAGGCTCTGCTCGCCGCGGTCGAGGCGCTGCTGCAGCCCGGCCAGGAGTTCGGCGGAAAGCCCCTCCTGCAGTTTCTGGCGCCGCGTGTCGACGATGCCCACCGACGGCATCGCCTCGGCCACGGCGCGTTCAGGCAGTTCGAGCAGGGCGTAGCGCCCGCTCGAGGCGTGGTGGAAGGTCTCCAGCGACGGCGTCGCCGAGCCGAGCACGATCGGGATGCCGAGCTGGTGCGCGCGCCAGACCGCCACGTCGCGCGCCGAATAGCGCAGGCCTTCCTGCTGCTTGAACGAGGCATCGTGCTCCTCGTCGACGACGATCAGGCGCAGGCGCGGCAGGGGCATGAACACGGCAAGCCGGGTGCCCAGCACGATGTCGGCACGGCCTGCCAGGCCGTCGAGGAAGCCGCGCGCGCGTGCCGCATCGGCCATGCCGCTGTTGGCGCAGACGATGTGCGCCGCGGGAAAGCGCGCCGCGACGCGCGCTTCCAGCTGCGGCGTGAGGGCGATCTCGGGCACCAGCATCAGCGCCTGGCCGCCCTGCGCCAGCACGGAATCGATGGCGCGCAGGTAGACCTCGGTCTTGCCGCTGCCGGTGACGCCGTGCAGCAGCAGGGCGTGGAACCCGGCGACGGCGGCGATGGCGTCCACCGCCGCCCGCTGCGCCGCGAGCAGCGGCGGCAACTCCTGGCCCGCGGCCGGCGCCGTCGGCGCCGGCGGCTTGCGGGGACGCGGCAGCTTGCCGCGCCGGAGCATGGGCGGCAGGGCGAAGGACGTCACTTCGCCAAGGGGGGTCTGGTAGTAGCGCGCGCAAAATTCGCATAGCGCCAACCACTCTGCGGGGAGGGGCGGCATGTCGCGCAGGATCGCGCCGACCGGTTTCAGCTTTTCGTCCGGATGATCGCTGGCGGTCGCGACGGCGACGATCACTCCGGTCCGCGAAGCCTTGCCAAAGGGCACGACGGCGCGCCGCCCGATATCACTTTCGTCAGACTCGGGCGCGAGGTAGTCGAAGAGGCGCCGCAGCGGTACGTCGAGGGCGACGCGGACGATGTTCATGCGGTCTCAAACGCTTGCCGCCCAATGCTCGAAAAAGTCTTGGCATAGGGCCTCAAGGTGTTGCTGCAAAAGAGAAAAATGCTTACCCACAAATTCTGTGGATAACTTTGTGAGTAAGGACCACCCCGCCGGGCTAAGTGACCGTCCGGCAAGGTGATTTTCATCTCTGTGCAATAATTGAACAAAATAAGACTGTTCAAAAACAATGGGTTAGTCTCCCGCACTGCGGAAACCCCGCGCCAGATGGGTGTTTTCCGCGGCTTGCGGATTTCTGTGAGTAAGTCAACTGTCGGAGGCACTTTTTTCGCACCGCCGCAAGCCTTGAGTGGTGGCCTTTTGCGGGGTGGCCGGCGGCCCGAACCGCACCGCGCTTGGCTTTGCAAATCAGCCCTGCGCGGAACCGCGCCGGCTGTGGGCGTGCACGGTGTCAACCAGAATTTTCACGTTTTCGGGCGGAGTGAACTGGGAGATTCCGTGGCCGAGATTGAACACGTGGCCGCCCGAATTGTTGGCGCCGCCGGTGCCGAAACTGTCGAGCACCCGCCGCGCCTCGGCGGCGACCTTTTCCGGTGCGGCGAACAGGGCCATGGGATCGAGGTTGCCCTGCAGGGCGACCCGGGAACCAACGCGCCGGCGCGCCTCGCCGAGGTCCGTGGTCCAGTCGAGGCCCACCGCGTCGCAGCCGATGTCGGCGATCGCCTCCAGCCACTGGCCGCCGCCCTTGGTAAAGACGATGCTGGGCACGCGCTCGCCGTCGTGGCTGCGCTTGAGGCCGGCGACGATGCGCTGCATGTATTCGAGCGAAAACTCGCGGTAGGCGGCATGCGACAGCACTCCGCCCCAGGAATCGAAAATCATCACCGCCTGAGCTCCGGATTCGATCTGGGCGTTGAGGTAGTCGGTGACCGCCTTTGCCGTCACGCCCAGGATGTGGTGCATGAGGTCGGGGCGGTCGTAGAGCATGGTCTTGATCGTGCGGTAGTCGGTCGCCGAGCCGGAACCGCCTTCGACCATGTAGCTGGCCAGGGTCCAGGGGCTGCCGGAAAAGCCGATCAGCGGTACCGAGCCGCCCAGGGCGCGGCGGATCTCGGCCACGGCATCCATCACGTAGCGCAACTGCACGTTGGGGTCGGGCACGGTGAGGTCGCGGATCGCCCATTCCTCGCGCAGCGGCCGCTCGAACTTCGGGCCTTCGCCTTCGGCGAAATACAGGCCGAGACCCATGGCGTCGGGTACGGTGAGGATGTCGGAGAACAGGATCGCGGCGTCGAGTTCGAAGCGGGACAGCGGCTGCAGCGTGACCTCGCAGGCCAGTTGCGGGTTCTTGCACAGCTGCAGGAAGCTGCCGGCGCGGCGCCGCGTCTCGTTGTACTCGGGCAGGTAGCGCCCCGCCTGGCGCATCAGCCAGACCGGCGTGTAGTCGACGGGTTCGCGCAGCAGTGCGCGCAGGAAGGTATCGTTCTTGGGGCGGGCCGAGGGTGACATGGAAGGCGATCCAGCGGGGCAAAGGCTGGATTATCGCACTCCCGCCCCGGGCCAGTGGTGCTATCTCCGTCGGGGCGGAGGCGAACGACCCGACCCGTGCGCCGCCTGTGATGGCCTTCGCGGCGGCTAGCGCAGTCCGAGGTCCTTGAGCTTGCGGTAGAGGTGGGTGCGCTCGAGGCCGGTCCGTTCCGCGAGGCGCGTCATGTTGCCGCCGTCCTTGGCCAGGTGGTACTCGAAGTACATGCGCTCGAAGGCTTCGCGCGCTTCGCGTAGCGGCAGCTCGATGACCTCGGGCGCGAGGCCGGCGGGCGCGGCCGCGGGTTCGCCGGCGGGCGCCAGCAGTTGCAGCGCCTCTTCCTCGCCGATCTCCTCGCCGAGGCTGGCCAGAGCCAGCGACTTCACCGCGCCCCGCAGTTCGGCATAGCCGCCGCTCCAGGCATGCTGGCGCAGGGCGTTGAGCGCGGCGCTGGAAAAGCGCCGCAGCGGGACTTCGTCGCTTTCCATGAGCTGCGTCAGCAGGTGCGCGGCGATGTCCGGTATTTCGTCCTTCAGTTCCGTCAGGCTG
>Ga0268298_10002031_pt1 | contig 22704 bp, 19 predicted proteins | sample WWTPWeurt_MetaG_FD_194462 | JGI IMG/M metagenome (GOLD analysis project Ga0268298, IMG submission 194462) | Activated sludge microbial communities from WWTP in Nijmegen, Gelderland, Netherland - WWTP Weurt | ecosystem: Engineered > WWTP > Aerobic digester > Activated sludge | place... | reverse complement strand
GGAAGCGAAGCCGGCGATGGAGGTGAGGGAAGCGAAGGCGATGACAGAAGCAAGAGTCTTGGTTTTCATGATGGTTCTCCGTTGAAAGTTGGATTGCACGACTATCGCGGGAAGTTTTCGTAGGCGCCGACAGCTCCCGCAGTCTGCCGTTGCCCAGTTTCACTGTGGATCGCCGGTTTTTGCGATCGTTCGTGTCTTACTGTCTTTGTCGCGGAGAGGGCCGAATGCTTACGGCTTTTCCTTGACCGTTTGTAACCGACTGTGACGAACCGCATTGCCCCTTGTGGAGGACTTCGGCAAGCGCGCAGCCTGTTGAAACCAATTACGGTGCGTTGGAAAAACCGGATGCAGAAACTTTGAATATTTTTTCTTCCCCTGCCAGAAGTTCGACGAGGGTGTCCTGCTCGACGAAGTAAACCGCCAGCCGCAGCGGCCAGGCGTCGGAAGCGAAGAGGGCCGCGTAGCGTTCGAGTTGGGGGCGGTGGCGGGCGGCGCGGGCGGGGAGGGTGGATGCGTCGCCGGACGGCAGGCGCAGGGTCTTGTAATCGACGATCCAGCGGTAGCCGTCGGCGGTGAAGCAGCGGTCCACCTGGTGCTGGACGGGACCGTCGTTGCTGGCGGAGGAGAGCGCGAGTTCGCTGTCGCTCTCCGGGTGCGGACCCAGAATCCAACACCCCGTGGCACTGGCCAGGACGCCGGTGACGGCGGCGACGACCCGCCGGCTTCCGGCTTCCGCAAGGCGGGCGTCGAGTCCCCGCTGGCCCAGCCAGTTGCGGTAGGCCCCCGCCAGGCCCTCGATCCGGGCACTGGGCCAGGCAGCCAGGCCATCCCGGGCGATGAGCTCGAGGCAGCGATGGACCAGGGTGCCGATGGCGGCGTCTGCCGGCCCGCCCTCCTCGTCGGGGGGCAGGATCGGAGTGCTTGCCGCAGGGACGGGGACGGCGAGCCGTGCCTGGGGCAGCGTGTCGGAAGCGATCCGCCGCAGCGGCGCGATGAATGCTGCGCTGGCGGTGTCGGCGAGGGGCGCGGGAGGCGCGGCAGCGTCGGCCGCGGCGAAGGCCGCGCCGGCTTCCGCGTCCCAGATCAGGCGCAGGAGCGAATCGGACGCGGGAGGTCGCGGGCCCTCGTCACCCGATTCGGCGCAGCCGACCAGATGGAGGCGCCGCCGGGCCCGGGTGACCGCAACGTAAAAAAGGCGCTCGGCTTCGTGGCGGCCGCGCTCCCGCTCCAGCCGGCGCAGAGCTCCGTATGCGGTGGGTGCGGAGGGATCGGCGCCGCCGGGAAGGGGCGCGGCGAGGAGCAGCTCGCCTTCCGCCGTCGGGACTTCGTCCCAGATGAGGAGAGGGGGGTCGTCGCCCCGGGGACGCCGGTGCAGACCGGGAATGATGACCGTGTCGAATTCCAGCCCCTTGGCCTTGTGGATGGTCATGAGCTGCAATCCGCGCGCCTCCGGGGCGGGGTCGGGTGGGGCGAACAGCGTGCGCGCCTCGGTTTCCAGATCCCCGGCGGTGAAGCGGCGCTCGGCTGCCAAGGTGTCCATGAGGGCGAAGAGGGCGGCGACGTCCTGGCGGTCCGCAGCGGCCGTTAGGCAGGCTTCGCCGCCCAGGGCGCGCCAGCTTCCTTCGATCCAGCGCCGCGGATGGCTGCGGCCGCGGTGGGCCAGGGCAGCGGCCAGCACGCCGGTCAAGTGGGCGAGGCGGCGGCGGCCGTCGCTCGTCAGTCGAGCGAGACGCGCTTCGTCCTGGGCGAGCTGCCAGACCGTGGCGTCGAAATCGTCGCCGGCAAGGGCGTGCAGGTCGGTCAAGGTGAGTCCGCACCAGGGAGCGCGCAAAATGGCCAGCCAATGGACGCGGTCGGCCAGGTGAAACAGGGCATGGGTCAGGGAAAGAATATCCTGGATGGCCTGCCGTCCTCCGAGGGGCTCGGTGTCGACGGCCTGGAAGCGGAGGTCCGGCGCCTCGCGGCGCAGGGCGGCCACCAGGCCATCCAGGTGGCTGCGGGCGCGGACCAGGACGGCGATGTCGGCTTCCGGCCGCTCGCGGCGGGTCGCCCGGATCAAGGCGAGCAGGGTTTCCGCTTCCAGACGGTCGCCGTCGCTGCCCGGTTCGCTCACGAGGGGATGCAGGCTGACTCCGGAATCCTCCTCGGCCGGCCGGGTCGCGAGGCAGGGAGCGTAGCGCACGGCGCCATGGAGGGGCTCGTCGACAGCCGGAAAGACCGCCGGAAAGACGCGGTTGACCCACTCCACCACCGCCGGCCGCGAGCGATTGTTCCGGAAAAGCCGCAGGCGCTCCGGGTGCAGGTTCCCCAGCCCGGCGTCGCGAATCTTGAGGAAGAGCCCGACATCGGCCTTGCGGAAGCGATAGATGGACTGCATGGGGTCGCCGACCAGGAAAAGGCTGCGGCCGTCGCCGGGCTCCCATCCCCGGGTCAGACCGGCGATCAGCCTGGCCTGGGTGGGGCTGGTGTCCTGGAACTCATCCACCAGCAGGTGGCGGATGCGATAGTCGAGGGCCAGGGCGAGGTCGGTAGGCGCCTCCTCGGGGCCGAGGGCGGTGATGGCGCGCAGGGCCACTTCGGCAAAATCGACGGCCCCCGCTTCCTGAAAGGCCAGCCACAGCTGGGCGGTGGCCAGATTGAGGAGGCGGGAGAAGTTGAGCACCGTGGCCCACTCTGCATCGCCGAAGACCGGCGCCGGGGCTTCCCGGAGCTGCGCCAGGGCGTCGCCGGCAGCGGCGCTCAAGGCATCGATGGCTTCCTGCAGGTCAGCCTTGGCCGCCTTGCCTGCGGGGGTGGGCGGGAAGCCCTGGCGGACGTCTAGCCTGGCCCGCAGGCGACCGTCGTTGGTGAGCAGCAACTGGCCCAGGGCCTGCCAGGCCGGGAGATCCGCCAGATCCCCGGTAAGGGGATGCTCCCGGGTTTCCAGCCCGACGATGGGAGAGTCGGGCCGGGTCGCCGCCAGTTGGGCGGCGGCGTAGCGGGCGCCGGCCAGCAGGGCTTCCTGGTCGCGGGGGCCGATGAGGTCGGCGGCGGTGGCGAGATCGCGTCCCACGAGGGCGGCGAGGGCGGCCTCGGCTTCGGCCCTCAGGCCGGCGTCGCCGCTGCGGACCGTGTGCGGCAACCACTGGTCGCGGCGGGCCAGCAGGGCGACCAGCAGTCGCTCCAGGCGGCCGGCGTCGTTGTCGAGAAATTCCAGGGCGGCGGCCACCGTGTCGGCGTCGCTGCCTTCGTCCTCCAGCAGGGCCAGGGTGCGGCGGGCCGCGCTGCGGTAGTGGGGCTCGGCGTCGTCGGCGATTCCCGGCTGGGCGCCGAAACGGGACAGGCAGGGCATCTGGCGCGCGAGCCGGCCGCAGAGGGCGTCCAGGGTGGTGACGGCGAGACGGCCGGGGTGGGCCAGGAGCTGCCAGCCGCGCTCCCGGTCCCGGGCGATCACGGCCCGGCCGAGATCGTAGGTCAACTGGCGATGGGGGACTTCGTCCCCCGGGCGTTCGCCGTTGGCGGCCATTTCCAGGCTGCCCAGGATGCGGTCGCGCATCTCGGTGGCCGCCTTGTTGGTGAAGGTCAGGGCCACCACCTCCTCGGGATGATCGGCCAGGGCCAGTAGCCGCAGGGTCCGCTGCGCGAGCAGTTCGGTCTTGCCGGCCCCGGCCGGCGCCTCGACCACGAAGGACGTGGGCTCCAGGGCACGGAGCCGGGCGGCGGCATCTTCGGCGAGGCGGGGATCAGTCATCGACGGGAAACTCGACGATGGCCTTGAGGACCCAGGGGTCCGCTGCGCCGGTCAGACCGCGGCCGACGCCGAAATTGAGTTTCCAGCCGGCCCGGTCGACGTCCACCGTCAGATAGGCGGTGTGGGCCTGCTCCCGGCGCGGTGCCGGATCGGCAAGCTTGCCGAGTTCGGTGTACAGCTCGACTCCGGCGTGGACGCCATCGCCGACAGCGCGGGAAACCTTGAATGCCGGACTCAGATCGAAGCCGCCTCCCCGGTTGCCGCGGGTGAGGCCGTAGCTGGTCAGCAGATTGGCGATGACCGCCCACTCCCGATCCCGGTAACCGACGATGGGGCGGATTTCGACGCTGTTGCGGATGGCGTCGAAGTGCCGCGTCGCGGTGACCAGTTCGAAATTGACTCCCGCGAACCAGCCGCCCTCGGCGGGGGCCTGGAGGGGCAGCCACTTGAGCTGCAACTGCTGGCCGCCCAGATAGCGCACACCGCGGCCATCGACCAGGGTGGGGAAGAGAATGCTGACTTCGGTGGTCGGACTGATGCCGTAGGAGATTTCCGGCGTCAGGCGCAGGCCCCGGGTAGCGGAAAGTTCGTGCCGGGACTCCCCGTGCCGGCGGCGGCTCAGGGTGCGATTGGCGTGGATTTCGAAGCCGAATTCGCCGGGTTCGTCGAGGCCGTCGTCATAGACGCGCAACTCCGCCGGCAACTCGGCCCGGGCCGGAGCGACCGGAGTCAGCGCAGTGAGGGCGAGGACGGTCAGGTACAGGGTACGGGTCATGGCGCAAGGGTGTCCGGCAGCAGAGGGTCGGGGAAGGCTGCGGCCCACTCCGCCAGGCGAAGCAGCGGCAGGACGTCGCAGCGTTCCAGGGCCTTGGCGTCGGCGACGCGAACCGCCGCCTCGCCGGCGCCGATTTCGGCGGCGATGGCGCGCAGCGCCGCGTCCCAGTGGGCGAGGACCGCCGGCCAGTCGGGGAAGGCGTCGGCGGGAAAGAGCTTGCGGCGGGGATTGTCGAGACCCGCGACTCCCGGCAGCAGGGCCTCTTCCGCCGCGACGCCGACGAAGCCGGGAACGTCGCTGCGGACCCGGGCGAAGGCGGCGCCCGCAACGTCCGCACCCCCGGTGAGCGGTGCGGCGATGGCGGCGTAGAAGGGCAATTGCGGTTCGCTGAGGCGGGCGGCGCTCCAGTTGCGGGCATCCAGGTTCTTGCCGGTCTTGTAGTCGAGGACCAGGACGCGGCCGTCGGCCAGCCGGTCGAGGCGGTCGATGACGGTACGGATGCGGATGGCGTCCAGGTCCACCTCGACCTCCCTTTCCCGGGCCACCACCTCGAAATCCTCGCTGCGACCCTCCTCAACGGTCAGCCAGACGGCGAGCAGGCGTTCCAGCCGGCGCCCTTCGAGGCGGCGGAAGCGCGGCGGCAGGCGGCGGCCGCTCGCCGCCTCGAAGGCGTCGAGGGCGGCTGCGGCGGCCGCCGCGATGGCGGTCCCGCGGCCTTCGGCGCTTAGGGCGCGCAGCCCGGCGAGGCTGCCGGTGGCGCCCCAGAAGTGCTCCAGTGCGCCATGAACCAATACGCCTCGCGCCATCGGGTCGAGTCCTTCGACCGGCTCGCGCAGGGCCTGGGCGCCGAGGCGATACTGGTAGAAGCCCCAGGCCGGGCAGATCGCCTGGGCCTTGAGCAGGCCGGTGCCGCCGGAAACCTTTTCGCCGGGTGGAACCGCGGGGCCGCGGGTATCGATGAGCGCTTCAAGCGGGGGCGGCAAGGGAGCGGGCGGCAGCGGCGCTGCTTCCGGCGCGACGGGCAGGTCGGCGATCAGAGGGCTGGGCCGCAGGAAGCGGGCGCCGTCCTGGCGGCGCCAGGAAAAGGTGATGGCAGGCGCGGCGGTCAGGAGCCGGCGGTGGACGGTCTGGGCGAAGGCGAGTTCGACTTCCGCGCTCGCATGGGGCGTTCCCGCCCGGCGCTGGATCTCGGCGGGTAGGAGCGGATTGGGGCGGGGCGGCGGCGGCCAGGCGTCGTCGTTCATGCCCATGACCCAGAGAGCGTCGAAGGCGAGTCCGGTGCTTTCCAGGACCCCCAGAATCTCGATGGCGGGATTGCCCCGGGTTTCCGGCTGGAAGACCCGCTCGGCGCAGATCTCGGCGAGGCGCCGGCGGGCCTCGCCGGCGGTGACGGCGGGGAGGAGTTCGTCGTAGCGGCCCAATCCATCGAGGGCGGCAAGAAAGGCCTGGCGGGCCTGGAATTCGGCACTCGACAGGGAGCGGTCGCCGGGCCAGTCGAGGGCGGCGAGCCAGCGGCGGAAGGCCTCGCCCCAGGCCGAGGGGGCGCGGCGGCGGGGACCGCCGGCGGCAACGGCGTCGGCAAAGGCGCCGAGGTGGGCGGCCAGGCGCGGCGCCGCGACCCGCTTGCAGCCGTAGAGGCGCTTGACCGCCGCGATCACCGCCGGCAGGTCGGTGAAGAATTCCAACTCGTCGCGCAGGGCTGCGTCGATGCGAGCCCGGGCGTCAGCCTCGCTCTGCCCGGCCGACCAGAAGGGCGAGCGCAACAGGGCGGAGAACGCGGCCCATTCGTGGCGATGCGCGACACCCAGGGCGAGCAGATCGAAGGCGGCGGCGACCAGGGGTTCCCCGGCCAGGGGGCGGCCGAGGGAAAAGTTGTAGATCCGGGGGGTGGCCTCGGCACCCGGATAGACGGCTTCCGGGTGCAGGAGGTCGTCGAGGGCGAAGGCCAGAGCATCCCGGCGGGTTGCCAGATCGGGGACGACGACGCCCAGCCGGGCGCCGGGATGGGCGGCGAGGCGATCCCGGGCCCAGGCCGCGACGGCGCGCACTTCGGCGTCGGCGTCGTTGCAGGCCAGCGTCTGGGCGACGGCGGGTGCCGATTCGGCGGTCGTTTCGGTCACGGCCACGCCCCGGGCGGCGAGGGCGCGACGCAGGCGGGTTTCCTGAGGGGTGTAGCGGTCGAAGCCGGTAAAGGCGATGGCTTCGGGCAGGGCGATGGCGCCGGATTCGATCAGCCCGCAGACGATACCCGGCAGACGGGCGGTCTCGGTCCAGCCCCGGGCCTTCGTGCGCCGGGCGAATTCCCGCCGCCAGGCGAGGAAGAGGCGGGCTTCGTCGCCCAGGGCCGCGGCGGCCGGGTCCAGATCCCAGGCAAGGCAGAGGGCGTGGGCCTCCTGGGCGGCGGCTGCGAGGCCGGCCAGGTCGAAGAGGGGGAGCGCGTCGGCGGGCAGGGCGTCGGCAATGACCTGCTCCCACAAGAGCCGCTCGCAGGCGGCGTCGAGGAGCTTGACCGGGGCGCAGGCGCCCTGCAGGAGCGCATCTTCCAGCAGGCGACCCAGCCAGGCGCCCAGGGTGAGGGCGGCCGGGGTCGGCCAGGTGGCGCCCGCGTCGGGCGGAATCCGCTTGCGCAGGGCCTCGGCGAGGCGGGCGGTGGCGCAGAGGGCAAGCACCACGGCGGGTTCAGCGGCGTTCGAGGAGGGGCGCCAGGAAGCGCCCGGTGTGGCTGGTCGCTGCCTGGGCGACGGTTTCCGGCGTGCCGGTGACCAGGATGCGCCCGCCGCCGTCGCCGCCTTCGGGACCGAGGTCCACCAGCCAGTCCGCCGTCTTGATCACGTCCAGATTGTGCTCGATCACCACCACCGTATTGCCATGGTCGGCGAGGCGATGGAGGACGGTGAGCAGCAGTTCGATATCGGCGAAGTGCAGTCCGGTGGTGGGCTCGTCCAGGATGTACAGGGTGCGGCCGGTGTCGCGCTTGGAGAGTTCCAGGGCCAGTTTGACCCGTTGCGCCTCGCCGCCGGAAAGGGTGGTCGCGCTCTGGCCCAGGGTGATGTAGGAGAGTCCCACGTCCACCAGGGTTTGCAGCTTGCGCGCGACGACCGGGACGGCGTCGAAGAATTCCCGGGCCTGCTCGACGGTCATTTCCAGGATTTCGTGAATGTTCTTGCCCTTGTACTGGATTTCCAGGGTTTCCCGGTTGTAGCGCTTGCCGTGGCAGACGTCGCAGGGGACGTAGATATCCGGCAGGAAGTGCATTTCCACCTTGATCATGCCGTCGCCCTGGCAGGCTTCGCAGCGCCCGCCCTTGACGTTGAACGAGAAGCGTCCTGGTCCGTAACCGCGGGCGCGGGCTTCCGGCACGCCGGAAAAGAGGTCGCGGATGGGGGTGAGGAGTCCGGTGTAGGTGGCCGGGTTGGAGCGCGGGGTGCGCCCGATGGGCGACTGGTCCACGTTGATCACCTTGTCGAACAGGTCCAGGCCTTCGATTTCCTCATGGGCTGCGGGTTCGGCGGTAGAGCCGTAGAGGTGCTTGGCGGCGGCCGCATAGAGCGTGTCGTTGATGAGGGTGGATTTGCCCGAACCGGAAACCCCGGTGATGCAGGTGAATAGTCCCACCGGCAGTTCCAGGGTGACATCCTGCAGATTGTTGCCCCGGGCGCCGACGACCTTGAGCTGTTTGAGCGGATTGGGGCTGCGGCGCTCCCTGGGCACGGCGATGGCCTTCTTGCCCGAGAGGTAGGCGCCGGTCAGCGACTGCGGATGGGCGGCCACCTCGTCCGGTTCCCCTTCGGCGACGATCGCTCCGCCGTGGACGCCGGCGCCGGGGCCGATGTCCACCACGTAATCGGCGATCCGGATGGCCTCCTCGTCGTGTTCGACGACGATCACGGTATTGCCGATGTCGCGCAATTGCTGGAGGGTTTGCAGGAGGCGGGCGTTGTCCCGCTGGTGCAGGCCGATGGAGGGTTCGTCCAGGACGTACATGACGCCGGTGAGGCCCGAACCGATCTGGCTGGCCAGGCGGATGCGCTGCGCCTCGCCGCCGGAGAGGGTTTCGGCAGAACGCTCCAGACACAGGTAATCCAGCCCCACGTTGATGAGGAAGGACAGGCGGGAGGTGATCTCCTTGAGGATCTTCTCCGCCACCTGCGCCTTCTGGCCGGTCAGTTGCAGCAGATTGAAGTAATTGCGGGCCTCCCCCAGGGGCAGGCGGCTGATTTCATGCAGGGTCTTGGCCCCCACCCGCACGTGGCGGGCCTCCGTGCGCAGCCGGGTGCCGGCGCAATGGGGACAGGTGGTATTGCTGATGAATTTCGCCAGTTCTTCCCGCACCGCTACCGAATCGGTTTCCTTGTAGCGCCGCTCCAGGTTGTGGACGATGCCCTCGAAGCTGTGTTCGCGGGTGACCAGGCGACCCCGCTCGTTCAGGTACTGGAAGGGCAGCACCTCGCGGCCGGAGCCATAGAGCACCACCTTCTGGACCGTCTCCGGCAAACGCTCGAAGGGCGTTTCGATGTCGAAATCGAAATGGGCTGCCAGCGAGGACAGCATCTGGAAATAGAACTGGTTGCGCTTGTCCCAGCCGCGGATGGCGCCGGCCGCCAGCGACAGTTCCGCGTGGGCGACGACCCGCTTGGGGTCGAAGAACTGGATCACCCCCAGGCCGTCGCAGCGGGGACAGGCGCCCATGGGATTGTTGAAGGAAAAAAGCCGCGGTTCCAGCTCCTGCAAGGAATAGGAACAGACCGGGCAGGCGAACTTGGCGGAGAAGAGATGTTCGTTCCCGCTTTCCATCTCCAGGGCGATGGCCCGGCCGTCGGCGTGGCGCAGCGCCGTCTCGAAAGATTCGGCCAGGCGCTGGCGCATGTCTTCGCGCACTTTCAGTCGATCGACCACCACATCGACGTCGTGCTTCTGCATCTTGTGGAGCTTGGGCACGGCGTCGATTTCATAGACCGCGCCGTCCACCCGCACCCGGGCGAAGCCCTGCGCCCGCAGCTCGGCGAAGAGGTCCAGCTGTTCGCCCTTGCGCGCGGCCACCACGGGGGCGAGGATCATCAGCCGGGTGTCTTCCGGGAGCGCCAGGACGTGATCGACCATCTGGGAGACCGTCTGCGCCTCCAGCGCCTGGCCGTGCTCCGGGCAGTAGGGCGTGCCGGCCCGGGCGAAGAGGAGCCGCAGGTAATCGTGGATTTCGGTGACCGTGCCCACGGTGGAGCGCGGGTTGTGGCTGGTGGCCTTCTGCTCGATGGAAATGGCCGGCGACAGGCCCTCGATGAGGTCCACGTCCGGCTTTTCCATCAATTGCAGGAACTGGCGGGCGTAGGCCGAGAGGGATTCCACATAGCGACGCTGCCCCTCGGCGTAGAGGGTGTCGAAGGCCAGCGACGACTTGCCGGAACCCGAAAGCCCGGTGATGACGATGAGCTTGTCCCGGGGCAGGTCGAGGTTGATGTTCTTGAGATTGTGGGTGCGGGCACCGCGGATGCGGATTTCTTCCATGGCGAAGCGGGGGACGGCGGGGAAACCGACAACTATACGCGGTGCGGCGATGAAAAGAGAGCGGCTCCCATCGCCAAGAAGGCATTGCGCGGCGCCGCATCCAGCGTCGCCAGGGGCAGACCCGCGCGCAGCGCAAGTTCAGGATAGGCCGCGTCTACGTGGGCCACGCGTGCCTTGCCCCGTTCCCGAAAAAAATTCGGTTGAAAAATTTCCAGTCTCACCTCCTGAGACTCACGGCCGGCAGACTCTCCCCATTGACCCACCAGGAGAAACCCATGACCCCCGCCGACCAGCTCGACCGCCTCGTCTTCTATACCCTGCTGCTCTCCGGCGCAGTCGCCCTCTACCCTTGGTGAGTAAGCCCGGTGCTATGATCCCGGCAATACAACGCTGGCATGCGGGGGAGGGCATGGAACGTAGCGAGCGCTTCGTCAAGATACAGCGGCTGCTCAAGCGGCGCGGCGGCGTCAGCCTGTCGGAATTGATGGACGATCTCCAGGTTAAGCGGGCCACGGTGTTTCGCGACTTGGCCTACCTGCGCGACCGCATGGGGGTGCCCTACGTCCATGACCGCGACGCCGGCCGCTATCGCATCGACCCCGCCGCCCCCCGCGAAGAACTGCCCGGGCTGTGGTTTTCCGCCCGGGAGATCCACGCCCTGCTCAGCATGCAGGCTCTCGTCGACGGCCTCGATCCCAGCGGTTTTCTCGCGGAGCACATCGAACCCCTGCGGCAGCGTCTGCTGCTGCTCCTCGAAAGTCGCGCCGATTCCGCCGCCGACATCACCCGCCGTTTGCGCATCATCGCCGCCACCGCCCGGGATTACGCCCCGCAGCACTTCCAGGCCGTCGCCTCGGCGCTCCTGGAGCGGCGGCGCCTCCGCATCCGCTATACGGCCCGCAGCCGAGGCGAGACCGAAGAGCGGGAAGTCTCTCCCCAGCGCCTCGTCCACTATCGCGACAACTGGTATCTGGATGCCTGGTGCCACCGGCGAGAGGCCCTGCGCAGCTTCTCCCTGGACGCCATCAAAGCCCTTGAACCGAGCGAAACTCCAGCCGTAGAGCTGACGGACGCCGAACTCGATGCCAGCCTCGGCGCCGGCTACGGCATCTTTGCCGGTGCACAAGTGCGCTGGGCGACCCTGATCTTCAGCCCCCAGCGCGCCCGCTGGGTTGCCGCCGAACTCTGGCATCCGCTACAGGAGGGCAGCTTCCTCGACGACGGCCGCTACCGCCTGCGCCTGCCCTACAGCAACGATCCGGAGTTGATCATGGACATCCTGAAGTACGGGCCGGATTGCGAGGTGGCGGAGCCCGAGGAGTTGCGGGGTAAGGTGGCGCGATTGCTGAAGGAGGCGACCGGAATCTATGAGCGGTAGTCGCAAGGCGTCTTCAGGCAGCTTCGTGACCACCCCGCAAATGAAATATGCAGTTAAGTGCAATTAATAATTTTTAAACATGCATCACGATGCAATAATATGACCATCTTTATTGCGTTATGAGGCTATCAATGAAGTCAAATTTCTCCGAACTCAAGCTACGACAGCTCGACGCCGCCTTGGACTGCTGGCGCAGCGCCGACCTGGGCCCCCGGCCACCGACCGGCTGGATCAAAGCCATCCGCGAAAGCCTGGGCATGGCTGCCGCCCATCTGGCCACGCGCTTGGGGGTCACGCCCTCCACCGTGGCCAGGCTGGAAGCCTCGGAGGCCAGTGACGCCATCAGCCTGGGCACCCTGCGCCGCGCCGCGGACGCCCTGGGCTGCGAATTGCGCTACGCCCTGGTGCCCAAGCGGCGCCTCGTCGACGCCCTGGAAAATCGCGCCATGATCCTGGCTCGCCGGCAGATGGCGGCAGTGAGCCACACCATGGCGCTGGAGGCGCAAGCGACCTCAGCGGAAGCCGTCGAGATTCAGACGCGCGCTCTGGCCGACGAACTTCTCAGGGGATCGCGCCGCGCCCTTTGGCGGGATACGGATGTGGAGAAGACGACCGAATGACCTTTCCGCCCGCCACTCCCGCCGGAGCCACGTCGCTTGATGCGGACGAACTGGCCAGTCTCATTCCCAGCCACGTTGCCACGCAAGGCGAACTGAACGAATGGGAGCAACTCAACATCGTCCAAGGTGAGCTTTGGGCGCGGAAACAGCGCAAAGACGTTCTCAACGAAGGTTTCGTGCGGCTGCTCCACAAGCGCATGTTCGGCCAGACCTGGAAGTGGGCGGGCGAGTTTCGCAGATCAGACAAGAACATCGGCGTTGATTGGCGCAACATCGGCATGAATCGCAAGAATCTGCTCGACGACGTGCGCTATCAGGTGGAGCACGGCTCGCTGCCTGCTGACGAGATCGCCATTCGCTTCCACCACCGCCTCGTCGCCATACACCCGTTTCCCAATGGCAACGGACGCCATGCGCGAACCATGGCCGATCTCGTGGTCGAGCGACTCGGTCAGCCTCGTTTCAGTTGGGGCAGCCATAGTTTGACCGACGCCGGTGAAGCGCGGCAGCGCTACATCGCCGCCTTGCAATCCGCCGACGCGCACGACATTGCGCCACTGCTTACCTTTGCTCGGAGTTGAGATGAACAAGGCCTCTGTCCCGGAATTCAGCCTCGGCGTCGGCTACGGCATCTTTGCTGGTGCAGACGTGCGCTGGGCCACACTGATCTTCAGCCCCGAGCGCGCCCGCTGGGTTGCCGCCGAGCTTTGGCATCCGGAGCAGGAGGGAAGCTTCCTCGACGGTCGCTACCGCCTGCGCCTGCCCTACAGCAACGATTCGGAGCTGGTGATGGACATCCTCAAGTACGGGCCGGACTGCGAGGTGGTGGAGCCGGAGGAGCTCAGGATACCTGTTTCGACGAGGTTGGAAATGACCATTGAGAACTACCGTAAACCTGTGGAGTGTCTGCCTTTGGGCGCGACTGGTGAGCCTGGCGTCTTGGAGCGGGAGCGTTGAGCTACTTCGGCTATTGGGGAAAAGCTCGGCCGCCGAGCGGCGAGGGAGAGCCATACCACCTGCTCCCCTATCATTGCCTGGATGTTGCGGCGGTTGCCTACATCTTCGTTGGTCGTCATCCGTCTTTTCGGAAGCACATGATGGCAGTAACCAGGATCGATACCGAGGAACGACTATTGGTCTGGCTGGCGTTCTGGGTGGCATTGCATGATCTGGGCAAGTTTTCCGAGGCCTTTCAGGGCCAGCGCTCTGACCTGTTTGCCAGCCTGCGCGGGCGTAAACCTCGTGCCGCCAAGCCTTACCGGCTGCGCCACGACAGCTTGGGTATGCTGTTCTGGCGAGAAGTGCTCAGCGACGTAGCGGCGGTTCAACACTGGTTCGGGCCGGAAACCGAGTTGCAGCTTGAAGGGCTTGATTGGTGGGCCAGGGCGGTGACGGGGCATCACGGGCAGCCGCCAGAGGCGTCGACGGGTTGGGGGCAGCATTTCGACAAGCATGACGACCGCGAAGCCATCATCGAATTTGTGACCGAGTTGCGCGGCTTGCTTTTCACGGATGGTGTTGCGTCCATTCCGCCGAGCCTCGACCCGGCCGAGTTCTGGCAAACCAGCCGTGACTTGTCCTGGTGGGTTGCCGGTTTGACGGTGCTCGCCGACTGGTTGGGTTCAAACACCGACTATTTTCCCTATCGGACAGAAGCCATGCCGCTGGCCGAGTATTGGGCGCAGGCAAAAAGCCAGGCACAAAAGGCGCTGGAGGCTGCCGGTGTTCTGCCCGGTGAGCGTCGGGCGGAAATGAGCTTCGATGAATTGTTTCCGGCAATTCCGTCGCCCTCACCCCTGCAAGCGTGGGCTTCCTCGGTGGCTCTGGCGGGTGGGCCGCAAATCCATATGCTCGAGGATGTGACCGGTGCCGGCAAAACCGAAGCTGCCGTCATTCTGGCGCATCGGCTGATGGCCGCAGGTTGCGCCGACGGGTTCTTCATCGGCCTGCCGACCATGGCTACCGCCAATGCCATGTACGGGCGAATAGCGCATGTCTATGCAAGCTTGTTTGCCGGGAACGCCAGCCTTGTTCTGGCCCATGGTCAGCGCAACCTGGTCGAGGCTTTTGCTGAGTCCGTCATCCCCGACGGGCCGCCCGATGCTGACCGGCAGCAGCTCGATGACAGTGCCACCGCCCGCTGTGCCGCCTGGCTTGCCGACCACAACAAGCGCGCTCTGCTTGCCCCGGCTGGCGTCGGCACGATCGATCAGGCCTTGCTCGGGGTGCTCCACAGCAAACACCAGTGCCTGCGCCTGCTCGGGCTGTTTCGGAAGGTGCTGGTAGTCGACGAGGTGCACGCCTGCGATGCCTACATGCAAGGGGTGCTCGAAAGCCTGCTCGAATTTCACGCCCGGGCCGGTGGCAGCGCGATTCTGCTCTCCGCGACCTTGCCCAGCCGCATGAAACAAGCCTTGCTGGACGCCTTTGCCCGCGGCTGCCATGTTGAGGCGCCAGCCTTGCAAGTTGATTCGCTGACTCAATATCCGCTGGTGACGGGATGGTCTGCCGCTGCACCCAAGGTGCCGCTTGAAACACCGCTCGCCACCCGCCCGGATGTCCGGCGTGGGTTCACAGTGCGCTACGTCAGCGAACAGTCGGAAGTGATCGCCGGGATTATGGCTGCACTGGAACGCGGCAAGTGCGTCTGCTGGATGCGCAACACGGTAGCCGATGCCCTTGACGCTTACTCCCTCTTCAAAGGTCTCGTGCCCGACGAGAAATTGATCCTGTTTCATGCGCGATTCACGCTTCGCGACCGGCTGGCCACTGAAGGCAAGGTGCTGGAGTATTTCGGCAAGGACAGCACACCGGCGTTGCGCACCGGTTGCCTGGTCATCGCCACCCAGGTTGCTGAACAAAGCCTCGATGCAGACTGGGATCTGGTGGTCAGCGATCTGGCGCCGATTGACCGACTCATTCAGCGTGCCGGCCGCTTGCAACGTCATCCCCGCGATGTCGAGGGACGAAGGCTGCCCAACCCGGAAGATACAGATCAACGCGGCCAGCCTTGTTTGTGGGTGTTCGGACCGCCCTGGGCGGACGAGCCCGCCGCCAACTGGTTCAAGCGGGTATTTCCCAAGGCGGCGGCAGTCTATCCGCATCACGGTCAGCTCTGGATCACTGCCAAGGCTTTGCAGGCGGGGCACATTGCCATGCCGGGTGATGCCCGCCGGTTGATCGAAGGGGTGTTCGGCGACGAGCCGGAGATTCCATCTGGCCTGCAGGCCAATGCCAATTTGGCGGAGGGGGAGGGCTACGCCGATGCCAGTACGGCTCAGCAAAATACGGTCAAGCTCGCCATCGGCTACGAGCGCGGCAGCATCGATTGGTGGAGCGAGGCCAAGACCCCGTCGCGCCTCGGTGAACCAAGCATGAATGTTCTGCTGGCACGTTGGGAAGGCGGGCAACTACGCCCCTGGGTTTCCTGCAAGCACGGCTGGGCCTACAGCAGCCTGCGAGTGGCTGAGCGCCTCATTGCCCGTAGCGTTGAACCCAGTGACGCCGCGCGCAAAGCCGCATTTGCGGCGCTATTGGAAAACTTGCCCAACAAGGGGCAATGGTCGGTGTTGTTGGCGCTTGAGGAGGCGGCTGAGGGTTGGGTCGGTGAGGCATGGAGTGGCGAAACTGACCGCAAGCCAGCAACTCGGCTCCGTTGGCGCTATAGCACGGCAACGGGTCTGCACGCCATGGAAGCAAGTAAAACCGAGGAGGAGAGTGAATGAATCTGCTGAACGAACCCTGGCTACCCGTCCGCCATCGGAACGGACGCCGTTCGTGGATAGCACCGAACCAACTGGCCGACCCCGATATCGTGGCTTTCGATGCCGACCGCGCCGATTTCAATGGTGCCCTTGCCCAGTTCGCCGTCGGCTTGTTGCAAACATCCACACCGGTGGATGATCCGATCACTTGGCGGCGACTGTTTGACACCCCTCTCGATGCGGGAATGCTGATGCAGTGGTTCGCCCCCATCGCGGCCGCGTTCGAATTCGATGGCGCTGGGGGGCGTTTCATGCAGGATTTCAGTCTGAGACCGGGAGATGGCGCGACCTGCGATATCGGCGCCTTGCTTATCGAGTCGCCGGGCGAAAATGCGCTCAAGAACAATAGCGACCACTTCATCAAGCGCGGGCGAATCGAAGCGATGTGTCCGCACTGCGCGGCAATGGCTTTGCTGACGCTGCAGATCAATGCGCCCTCCGGCGGCGCCGGGCACCGCACCGGCTTGCGTGGCGGTGGGCCGCTGACCACCCTGGCGCTTTGCCAGCCGCCGCGCAGTCTTTGGCATGACCTGTGGCTCAACGTGCGCGGGCGTTCGGAGTTTCTTGCGCTGCAAGGCGATGCCACAAAAACGGCACTGCATTTCACTTTCCCCTGGTTGGCGGACATTGGCGCCATCCAGAACAGTGGTGGCGAAACGGCGCCGGTGCAGGTGCATCCAGCGCATGTTTTCTGGGCCACGCCACGCCGAATCCGTCTGGAGATGGATGCCGACGCCGTTGCCGCCGGTAGTTGCGACCTCTGCGGGCGACCCGCCGAAAAGTTGATCCGGCAATACGAAACCAAGAACTACGGCTTCAATTACAAGGGGGCCTGGGATCACGTCCTGTCGCCCTACTACGAGACCAAGGAAGGCTGGTTGCCCCTTCATCCCCAGCCAGGCGGTTTTGGCTACCGCCATTGGCTGCCCTGGGTCATGGGCTTGAGTGCCGACAAGAAGCGGCAACGACCGGCGCGGGTGGTGGACTACCTGAGAGAGCATCGGGTTCGCTCGGTTAAAGGGCAATTGCGCCTTTGGGCTTTCGGCTTCGATATGGACAACATGAAGGCCCGCTGCTGGTACGAATCGACCTTGCCGCTTTACGGGTTGACTGATTGCGGGCCGGAAGCACAGAAGCAAGTGGAGTCCGAAGTCAGCGCCTGGCTCGCCGGGGCGGAAATGGCCGCGTATTTCCTGCGCGGTGCGGTGAAGGATGCCTGGTTCGGTGCCGATGCCCGAGGCGATTTCAGCGCCATCGACGCCAGTTTCTGGGGCGCGACGGAGGCGGTCTTCTATCGCCAGCTCAAGGACCTTATCGAAGCTGTTCGTGAGGATGGCAGTGACGAATCCGATCCGCTGCCCGTGCGCGAAGCGTGGCACCAGCATCTTGTCCAGGCCTGTCTGCACCTGTTCGATGGCGAGTTCGTCGGGGCTGGGGCAGTGGAGCGCCAGAATCCCCGCAGGCTTGCCGCTGCCTATCAACAACTCAAACGTAATCTGGATGGCCCGAAAATTCGGCAGGCTTTGGCGCTGCCGGCCCGTGAGCCGGCCAAGGCGCCCAAAAAGGCGAAGAGTCTCTCTGCTGGCCCCCAATAGTTTATCGAGGAGAAAATATGTCTATTCAATTCAGAACGCGAAATGGCGAGCCGACGGCCATAGGCGGTGAGTTGTTGGCGTGGTGGAAGGGACTTGACGATGATCGGGCCGGCCGGGCGATCCTGCGGCGGGCGTCTTCGCCCACGCTGGTAGCGTTTACGGCGCCTTACCAGCGTTTGTATCGCCGGCTTCAGGCCGCCGGCTGGCCAACGGATGCGCGGCCGCAGGACAACGACCGGCTGGCGGCCATCGTCGGCTTGCTGGCCCACGTCAAGGAAAACGTGTCCGGCCCTGTCCCTGTAGCCATGAGCGAATGTAACAAAGGCGATGATCGGCCGCAGGTGAGTGAGTTACGTTTTCTGCGCCTCCTCGATGCGCCCGATATCGATGCGCTCTATACCGGGTTGCGCCGCGTCTTGCCTCTGATGAAACACCAACTCGATGTCTTGGCCCTGGCCAATGACTTTCTGCACTGGGACGATGACGTCAAGAAGCGCTGGGCTTACGGCTATCACTGGCCAGACAAGACATCTTCGTGATTTTCCGGAACCTCCCTCCAAAACCCATTCCGATTTTTAATTCAAGGAGTTCAATAATGTCCCGCTTTATTCAGTTGCACCTGCTCACCAACTACCCTCCCTCCAATCTGAATCGCGACGATACGGGCCGCCCAAAAAGCGCTTTGGTCGGGGACGCCGCCCGCTTGCGGGTTTCGTCGCAGAGCCAGAAACGCGCATGGCGGACTTCGGAGGCTTTCGAGATCGCTCTGGCGGGCCATCTCGGCACGCGAACCAAGAGAATTGGCAAAGAAGCTTTTGATGCCCTTAAACAAGCCGGCGTTGCCGAAAAGGCCGCTCGCGAGTGGGCCAAAGCAATTGCCGCCTGTTTCGGCAAAGCAAAGTCGGACAAGAAAAGCGAATACGACGAAGACCTGGAGATCGAGCAGCTGGCGCACATCAGCCCGGAAGAACGGGGCGCTGTCGATGCGCTTGTCAAACTCTGCGCCGAGCGCGGCAGCGAGCCGGCCAAGGAGGAATTGTCCTTGCTGCGCAAGCCGCGGCAAGCGGTTGATATCGCCATGTTCGGCCGCATGCTGGCCGATTCTCCGGAGTTCAACATGGAGGCGGCAGTTCAGGTCTCGCATGCCATCACGGTTCACAAGAGCGCCGTTGAAGACGATTACTTCAGTGCGATTGACGACCTCAATCGCGGGGAAAGTGGCGCCAGCCACATCGGCGAGCGCGGCTACGGCGCCGGCCTGTTCTATCTTTACCTGTGCATCAATCGCGAACTGCTCCGGGAGAACCTTGGCGGCGACGACGCACTCACCGGCAAAGCGCTGGAGGCGCTGATCCACGCGGTAACCAAGGTTTCGCCGACCGGGATGCAGAACAGCTTTGCGTCGCGCGCTTACGCCAGTTACGTGCTGGCCGAAAAGGGCGACCAGCAGCCGCGCTCGCTGGTGCAGGCCTTCCTCAAGCCGGTGAAGCCTTTTGAAGACGAGGACATGCTGGAGAAGGCAGTCAAGGCCATCGAAAAGCGCCGCGACAACTTCGATAGGGTCTACGGCGCTTGTGCCGATGCCCGCTACACCCTGAACGTCGATGCCGGCGAAGGTCGCCTTTCCGATCTCGTGACTTTCGTGCAGGAGTGAGCTCCATGGCCTTTCTCGTCTTTCAGCTCCAGGCGCCGCTGGCGTCCTGGGGGGAGCCGGCGGTGGGAGAATATCGGGGCAGCTGCGGCTATCCTGGCGAATCGGCCCTGATTGGTCTGTTGGGCGCGGCCTTGGGGCTGCGGCGCGAGGATGAGGCTGCGCATGTCGCGCTGCAGCAAGGTTATGGTTTCGCCGTCGGCGTGCAGTCCACCGGCAAGCTCTTGCGCGACTACCACACCGCCCAGGTGCCTGGCCGGACCTCGCTCAAGGGGCGGCCGCATGCCACTCGAAGGGACGAGCTGCGGATTCCGAAGGATGAGTTGAACACCATCCTTTCCACCCGTGACTACCGGCAGGACTCCGCCTGCCTGGTGGCCGTGCAGCCCGGTGAAGAAGCTCCCTATGCGCTCGAAGCGCTAGCTGAAGCGTTGAAGAAACCGCGTTTTGTCCTCTACCTCGGACGAAAATCCTGCCCACCGGCCGTACCACTTTATCCCTTGGTTATCGAAGCGCAGTCTGCGTTTGAAGCCATCAATGCCTATCGAGAGCAACTTGGGCGATTGTGCAATGAAGAGATCGGGCGTGTCGTCCAACTGGCGTGGTCCAAGAGCGTGGATGCGGGACTGCAGGCCGATTTGAGTACTCCCCGTAAGGATCGGCTGATTCGTCGGGCCGCCTGGCAGTTCGGCGACCGTACCGAGCACGTCGCACTTCTGGAAAGCGAGTGAGTATGTATTTCAGCTTGATCACCCCTTGTGCGGGGCAGGAGCGCGCCGCTGCCCATGAATGGATGCAGGGCGCCTATGGCGAACATCAGTGGCTGTGGCGGTTTTTCCCGGCTACCAAGGGAAGCCCCAGAGATTTTCTGTTTCGGCGTTCTGATCTTGGCGACATGCCGCGCTTTTATGTGCTTTCCAAACGGGCGCCTGAACGTGCCGGGCCTGCCTGGAATGTCCAGTCTCGGGAATACGCACCGCGGCTAAAAAAGGGTGACCAACTTCAGTTCGAACTGCGAGCCAATCCCGTGGTGACTGTTGCCCGCGATGGCAAGTCAAAGCGCCACGACGTAGTGATGCAGGAAAAGAAGCGCTTGCTTCAGGCGCGTGGCCTTGCGCGATGGGATGAGTGGCAGGACGAAGATAGGCCAGAGATGTATGAAATAGTTCATGAAACCTGCGGCAAATGGTTGGGGGAGCGCGGAAGGCGGCTTGGGTTTGAGGCAGACCAAAAAAGCCTTTCGATCGAGGCATATCAGCAGCACCGTGGCAAAAAAGAGGCGCTACGTTTCAGTACTGTCGATTTTTCCGGCACGCTTACGGTAGTCGCCCCTGATACCTTTGCCAGTGCGCTTTTCGACGGTATCGGTCACGCCAAAGCCTTCGGCTGCGGCCTGTTGCTGGTGCGGCGAGCGGACGGTGTTCCGGGGTGAATTGTGCTATCGTTTGATAGCACAAACCAAGGCTTGGAGTCCCACCATGCACACCTTCACCGTCCGCGATCTACGTGAACATACCGGCGAACTGATCCGGAGCGCCGAGAACGGCGAGTTGTCGGTCATCACCAAGCACGGCACGCCAGTCTTTGTCGCCGTGCCCTTTGACGAAACCTTGCTCCGCGAAGGCGTCGGGATGGCACTGGCAATCAAGCTGTTCGACGAAGAGCGTATTTCCCTGGGCCGCGCGGCCAAGCTGGCGAGTCTTTCCGTCAGCGAAATGATCGACATGCTGGGCCGGCACGGCATCGCCGTGATTCGCACCACCGACGAAGATCTGGAGCGAGAGCTTGGTGACTTCGGTTAGGATCGTTGTCGCCGATGCCGGGCCGTTAATCGCTTTGGGGCGGCTGGATGCCTTGCACCTGCTGCCCGCCCTGTTCGCTGAAGTCCAGGTGACCGCCATGGTGCTAGCCGAATGCGCGGCGCGCCCGGGCTTTATCGATGCGCAGCGCATCGAGCAGGCGGTACGCGATGGATGGCTCAAGCCCTGTGCCGATCAGTTTGAAAAGCCGAGCGGGCGCCTTGATCCAGGTGAAGCGAGCGCCATTGCCCGCGCCTTGGAAATCGATGCCGGCTTGCTCCTAGATGATCGCGCAGCGGTGGTCTATGCGCGTGCCTTGGGTCTGAAGGTGATCGGCACTATGGGTTTGCTGGTGCTGGCTAAGCGGCGAGGCCTGATCGAGCAGGTAGCGCCCCTGATCGGCCAGTTGCAGGTAGGCGGTCATTATCTTGGCCCCAGCGCGGTACGGGCGGCTTTACATGCAGCGGGCGAGGCCGCCAACTGACACCATGCTGCCGCCGCTCAAACCCATCCCCATCAAGGAGCGCATGTCGGTCATTTTCGTCGAGAAGGGCGAGATCGACGTGGTGGATGGCGCTTTCGTGGTGGTGGATTGCCTCGGGGAGCGGGTGCGGCCGGTGCTTACCCACATCCCTGTCGGCGGTGTTGCCTGCATCATGTTGGAGCCCGGAACCCGGGTCTCCCACCGCGCGGCTGCCCTGGCCGCGCGGGTCGGCACGCTGCTGGTGTGGGTGGGGGAGGCCGGCGTGCGGCTCTATTCCTCGGGTCAGCCGGGCGGGGCGCGGGCCGACCGGTTGCTTTACCAGGCGAGGTTGGCCCTGGATGAAAGCCTACGCCTAAAAATTGTACGCAAGATGTATGCATTGCGCTTTGGCGAAGCGCCGCCGGAGCGGCGCAGCGTGGAGCAGTTGCGCGGGATCGAGGGGGCTCGGGTTCGTCGCACCTATCAGTTACTGGCGCAGAAGTACGGTATCAAGTGGAATGGCCGCGACTACGATCCGGATTCCTGGGATGCTTCGGACCTGCCAAACCGCTGCCTTTCTTCCGCTACCGCTGCCTTGTACGGCGTGGCCGAGGCGGCGGTGCTGGCAGCGGGCTACGCCCCGGCCGTGGGGTTCATCCATACCGGCAAGCCCCTGTCCTTCGTTTATGACGTGGCCGACATCTACAAATTCGAGACGGTGGTGCCCGCCGCCTTCAAGGTTGCCGCAGCCACGCCGAACAATCCGGAACGGGCAGTTCGCCTGGCTTGCCGTGACATCTTTCGGCAGACCCGGCTGCTTGAGCGCATCATTCCTGACATAGAGGAAATCCTGGCCGCGGGCGAGATTTCTCGCCCTGACCCGCCGGAAGAAGCTGTCGGCCCCGCCATCCCCAACACGGAAAATATCGGCGATGCTGGTCATCGTGCTTGAAAATGCGCCGCCCCGCCTGCGGGGCCGGCTGGCAGTGTGGTTGCTGGAAGTCCGCGCCGGGGTCTATGTAGGCAACTACTCCCGCAAGGTGCGCGAACATATCTGGGGCCAGGTGGAAGAGGGCATCGAGGAAGGCAATGCGGTGATGGCCTGGCACACCAATAACGAAGCGGGGTTCGAGTTCCTGACCTTGGGCGCCAATCGGCGCCTGCCGGCAGAATGGGATGGGGTGCGCTTGGTAAGTTTCCATCCGGAGCCCGGGAGCATTGATCTTTAACAACTTGGTATGACCAAGGGATGTTGTCCGGCCGGTAGAATTCTGAGGTGCTGCTTTTCCATGAAAAATCATGGAGAAAGAAGAAGTGCGTTCCCCACGCCCGTGGGGATGAACCGATCATTGGCATTACGCGCCAGGTCATCATCAAGCGTTCCCCACGCCCGTGGGGATGAACCGGTGTCGGTGTTGTAGCCGAAG
>Ga0268298_10002030_pt1 | contig 22707 bp, 20 predicted proteins | sample WWTPWeurt_MetaG_FD_194462 | JGI IMG/M metagenome (GOLD analysis project Ga0268298, IMG submission 194462) | Activated sludge microbial communities from WWTP in Nijmegen, Gelderland, Netherland - WWTP Weurt | ecosystem: Engineered > WWTP > Aerobic digester > Activated sludge | place... | reverse complement strand
CCCTGACAACGTCACCGTGCTCGTGAACACCGTTCATGAATACAGTCGCAGCCTGCGTCAGCCGTCGGCCTGATGCTTTTTTCAGTAATACCGGAAGGGCCGGCCTGCGCCGGCCTTTTTGTTTCCGCGGCGAGGCAAAAGCGGGGGTGAAAACGCCTCCGTCAAGCTCTAAATTTTTACTTTAGGGCTTGACTTGTGCACAGCGTCACTCGTTCGTGTCAGTTTTGTTGCAAAAACAGGGGCTTAGCCCAGCCAAATGCATAAGTATCTGTTTTTAAATGAAATATTTTTTGACCTCGATTTAGGCAGAGCAGGGGCAAGGCTTGCGGGCCGTGGGTTTTGCGGCACTTTACCCATGTTTCCCACAAAGTTATCCACAGATTTTGTGGACAAGAGCGAATAGCCCCGCTTACCCAAGGGATTCAGGCTTGTTTCCCATGCGCACCCTCAGCAAAGCCCTGTAACCCGCTGATTTAAATAGACTTCAGGAAAACAACCCGAAAATCCGGCCATGAGCCCCGCCATCGTCCGCGTCGCCCTTCCCATTCCGCTTCCGCAATGCTTTGATTACACGGCAGAAAATGTTTCCGCCGGGGATCTCGGGCGCTGCGTGCGGGTGCCTTTCGGGCGGGGCGAAAAGACCGGCTTGATCGTCGGGCTGCCCGACGCGGCCGATCTGCCGGTCGAACGGCTCAAGCCTGTGATTGCCATCCAGCGCGAAGCGCCCGCCCTGCCCGCCGACTGGCTGGAGCTGGTCGAATTTGCCGCCCGCTACTATCAGCACCCCCTCGGCGAAGTCGTCGCGATGGCCCTGCCGCCCCGCCTGCGCAAGGCCGACGCCGTGGCCGGCGCCGAAGCCGATCCGCTGCTCGACCTGACCGCCGCCGGGCGCGAAGCCCTGCTGGCCGGCAAGCGCGAAAGCCGCGCCCTGGCCCTGCTGCGCGACATCGAAAGCCGCGGCCCACGTCGCCGCTCCGTGTTGCGCGAGGGCGAGGCCGGCACACCGACCGTGGCCGATGCCCTCAAGCGCGGCTGGATCGCCGCTTCCGTGGCCGCCGATCCGGCCGCCATGGCCGGTGCACCGGTGCTCACGGATGAGCAGCAGGCCGCCGTCGAGGCCATGTCGGCGAGCCTCGGCCAGTTCCAACCCTTCCTGCTGGCCGGCGTCACCGGCAGCGGCAAGACCGAGGTGTACCTGCGCCTCGTCCAGCAAGTCATCGCCCGGGGCGGGCAGGCGCTGATCCTCGTCCCCGAGATCGCCCTCACGCCCCAACTGGAAGGCCGCGTTGCCGGCCGCTTTCCGGCGGCGCGGGTGGTCAGCCTGCACTCGGCGCTGGCCGAGGGGGCGCGCTCCCAGGGCTTCGTGCAGGCGATGGAAGGGCGCGCCGAGATCGTGCTGGGCACCCGCCTGTCGGTGTTCACGCCGCTGCCGCGCCTTGGCCTGATCGTCGTCGACGAAGAGCACGATGCCAGCTACAAGCAGCATGAAGGCGTGCGCTATTCGGCCCGCGATCTGGCCATCTGGCGTGCCCGCCAGCGCGGCGTGCCCATCGTGCTGGGATCGGCCACGCCTTCGCTCGAAAGCTGGCACGCCGCCGACACCGGCCGTTACCGTCGGGTCGAACTCGCCAACCGCGCCGTCGCCGCCAGCCTGCCCAAGGTGCGCCCGGTGGACATCCGCCGCGAGCGCCTCCAGAACGGTGTCTCCGAACACCTGCTGCGCGCCATCGAGGCCCGCCTGCAGCGGGGCGAGCAGAGCCTTGTCTTCCTCAACCGCCGTGGCTACGCACCGGTGCTGTCGTGCCCGTCCTGCGGGTGGGTCAGCAAATGCCCCCACTGCACCGCCAACATGGTGCTGCACCTGGCCGACAAGCGCCTGCGCTGCCACCACTGCAGCTTCGAGTCCGGCATTCCCGTGGCCTGCCCCGGCTGCGGCAACCAGGACATCCAGCCCTTCGGGCGCGGCACCCAGCGGCTCGAAGAAACGCTCGGCGAGCGCTTTCCCGATGCCCGCGTGTTGCGCGTCGACCGCGACGCCGCGCGCACCCGCAGCCAGTGGGACGCCCTTCTCGACCAGATCGGCCGCGGTGACGCCGACATCCTCGTCGGCACCCAGATGATGGCCAAGGGCCACGACTTCCCGAAGCTCACCTTCGTCGGTGTGCTCAATGCCGATTCGTCCCTGTTCGCCGCGGATTTCCGCGCGCCGGAGCGACTCTTCCAGCAGCTCATGCAGGTGGGCGGCCGGGCGGGGCGCGGCGAGTTGCCCGGCGAAGTGATGGTCCAGACCCAGTACCCCGACCATCCCCTCTACCAGTGCCTCGCCCGCCACGACTTCGCCCGCTACGCCGCGCTGCAGCTTGAAGAACGCAAGACCGCCCGCTTTCCGCCCTTTGCCGCCAACGCCCTGCTGTGCGCCAACGCCCCGGAGCTGGCCTTGGCCCTCGACTGGCTCAAGCAGGCCCGCGAGGCGGCCCTGCCTTTTGCCCAAGCCTTTGGCGTGCAGGTTTTCGACGCCGTGCCGATGCGCATGGTCCGCCTGGCGCGCCGCGAACGCGCCCAGCTTCTCGTCGAAGCCCCCGGGCGCCCTGCCCTGCAGGCCTTCCTGACCGCCTGGAGCCGCCTGCTGTGGGCCCTCAAGCCCCCGCGGGAGCTGCGCTGGCACCTGGACGTGGACCCGGCAGAGGTCTGAGCGCTGCACCCTTCAGATGCACCGTGGCGGGTCGTTAACCATTGATTCCCGTCATGGCTGGCTCCTGCCTGTCCAGGATGCGGAGCTGGAGCGCAGTCAAGTGTCTGAATCATTCCCCAACGATTTCGTCGGGCTCGACAGTAGCCGGGTGATTTCCATCCTGCGCACCATCGAGGAGGGCATCCTGCTGTGGAATACCGACGGCTACCTGATGTATGCCAACCCGGCCGCACTCGTCCATTTCAACGACAGTGAAGAACGCAGCACGGGCTGCCACTGGAGCTTGCTGGCCCAGCGCTGTTTATCGGCCGAGGGCCTGCCCTGCGACGGCGAATGTTTTCCGCTTGACCGGGTGCTGGCCGGCGACGCGAACACCCGGCCGGTACGGCTGCAGGTGCGCAGCGCTGAAGACCAGGTGCGCTGGCTGCGCGTCCATACCCAGCCTCTCACCGACATCCATGGTGCGGTGACCGGAGCGGTGTGCTCCTCGGTGGACGTGACCCGGCAGGTCGAGCAGGAGAACAGCCTCAAGCTGCAGGCCCACTTCGACACCCTCACCGGGCTGCCCAACCGGGTGCTGTTCTCCGACCGCCTCGACCAGGCGCTCGCCCACGCCCGGCGCCACCGCGAGAACCTCGCCGTGTGCATGCTCGACCTGGACGGTTTCAAGATGGTTAACGACAGCCTCGGCCACCCCTCCGGTGACCAGTTGCTGCGGGAGGTCGCGCGCCGCCTGCACGACAGCCTGCGGGGTGACGACACCGCGGCCCGCCTTGGCGGCGACGAGTTCGCGCTGCTGATCGGCGATCTCAAAACCTCGGGCCAGTGCGAACAGGTGGTCAAGCGCGCCCTCGATGCCGTCGGCGCGCCCTACTTCATCGACGGTGCCGAGGTACGCGTCACCGCCAGTATCGGCGTGACCCTCTTTCCCGGCGACACGATGGACCCGGACCAGCTCTTGCGCCACGCCGATCAGGCCATGTACAAGGCCAAGCAGGCCGGCAAGAACCGCTTCAGCATCTTCGACCCGACCCTCGAATCCCGCGCCCGCGCCAATCTCGGGCTGATCCGCAAGATCGAGCTAGCCCTCGAGCGGCAGGAGTTCGTTCTCCATTACCAACCGAAAGTCGATTGCCGCGCCGGCCGCGTGGTGGGCCTGGAGGCGCTGATCCGCTGGAATCATCCGGTGCTGGGCCAGCGCATGCCGGGCGAGTTCCTGCCCCTGATCGAGCACGAGGATGTGATCGTGCGCATTGGCGACTGGGTCATCGACGAGGCCCTGCGTGAGCAGGCCCGCCTGCGCGCCGCCGGCCATGAGCTGACGATCAGCGTGAATATTGCCGCCCGCCAGCTGGTGCGCCGCCAGTTTGCCGAGCGGCTGGAGGCCATCGTCGGCGAAGGCTGCGCCGGCTCCGTGGGCCGGCTGGAGATCGAGATCCTTGAAAGCGCTGCGCTCGAGGACATCGGCACGGTCAGCAGCCTGATTGCCGGCTTCCAGAAGCGCGGCATCCGCTTTGCGCTGGACGACTTCGGCACGGGCTATTCGTCACTGGTGCACCTCAAGCGCCTGGCCGCCGGCGTGCTCAAGATCGACCAGGACTTCGTGCGCGACATGCTCGACGATCCGGGCGATCTGGCCATCGTGCAGGGCGTGGTCGGCCTTGCCGCAGCCTTCCGGCGCGACGTGGTGGCCGAGGGCGTTGAGGACGTGGAGCACGTGCGCATGCTGCTTTCAATCGGCTGCGACGTGATGCAGGGCTATGGCATTTCGCGCCCCTTGCCGGTCGAGGCCGTCGAGCCCTGGCTCAGGAACTTCAAACCCGATCCCCGCTGGCAGGCCCCGCTCGCCGAAGCCGCCCGCAGCGGCGCCGCGCTGCTGCCGCGCCCAGGCAGGCTCAGCTGAACCGGCCCCAACACGACATTCCGCCATGCAAAACTCCGCTCCCCTGATCTGGAACGACAGCCTGATGACCGGCGTTCCGGAGATCGACGAACAGCACCGGATCCTCGTTCATACCTTCAACGAGGCCAGTGAAAAACTATGTGGGGAAGTCAGCCAGGAAGTGCTCCAAGCCATCACCCAGGATCTGCTCGGCTACGCCCTCTATCACTTCGAAACCGAGGAGCTGCTGATGCACGACGCCGGCTATGAAGCGGAAGACGACGCCGATGCCCGGCTCCACCTGGCCGAGCACCGGGATTTTTCGATGCAGATTCTGATGCTGCGGGACCGGATCAAGGCCGGCATCCCGATTCCGCCGCACGAATTGCTGGTCTTTCTGAACAACTGGTTGGTGCGGCACATCATGCACACCGACATGCGGCTCGCAGCCTTCATTCTGGCGCGGCGCGCCAGCCGCCCGAGCTGACTAGCGCTGCCGCCGGGCCACGCTGAGTCCCATCCCGCCAAGGCCCAGCGCGAGCAGCGCCAGCCCCTCCGGCTCCGGAACGGAGCGCACGAGGAAGCCACGAATTTCGCCACTCCCGAAGGTGGAGGTGTGAATGTTCAGATAGGCCCGGGAGGCGTCCAGTCCGCTCAGCAGCACCGCTTCGGCGCCCGCCGCTGTTCCGCCATTGTTGTTGATGAAGGCCGCGTTCCAGCTGGCCGGGTCGGTGAGGTCGAACACATGCTTATAGGTTCCGGACGTCACCCCGAGCGGAAAACCCACGAAGCTCGGCGTCTGGGTTGCCACCCCGGCCGTGCCGCTTGCCGGAAGCGCAGTGCAGCAGTGGATGTGCGCGGCGGTTGTGGTTCCGATGAGCCCGCTGAAAATCACATCCAGCGTCATCGTGTTGGCGACGGTGTCGATCACCAGCGTGGCCGTGCCGGTGCCGGGAGAGGCGTTTGCAGGAGACTCCGCCGCCCCGCTCAGCGAGCTTGAGTAGGAGATCACGGATGCGCTGGCCAGCGGGGCCGACAGAACCAGCATGCTGGCTAAGATGCTGCGGAACGGGGTGTTCATGAACGACATGGCATCTCCCAGGGGCAGAGCGGATTTGACGGCGGCAGAACTTTTTTTGTAGCACATGAAGTGCCGCTTCCAAAGGCCGGCCCTGCCGAGCCCCGCTGTTACAACTCAACATGGCCTTACATTTGCGCTGACAACCTTCGGATGGGGGGTGGCGTTATTCGCTGCAAGGGCCGGCAATCACGCCGCCCGGTATGAACAAACTGTCCTTTCCGGAGAATGCAAATGCTGAAAAAGATCATCGCCCTCGCCATCGCTGCAGGTTTCGCTTCCGCCTCCTTCGCTCAGGCTACCCCGGCTGTTCCGGCCGTTGCCGCCAAGCCTGCAGCTGCCGCCGCTTCGGCCGCGGTCGAAAAGAAGGTCGAGGCCGTGAAGGCCGAAGCAGCCAAGCCCGCCGAGCCGGCCAAGGCTGAAGCGGCCAAGGTCGAGAAGAAGGCCACGCATGTCAAGAAAGCGAAAAAGGCTGCCAAGCCGGCCGTGAAGGCTGAAGCCGCTCCGGCTGCCGCCGCTGCCGCAGCACCGGCCGCCGTCAAGTAAGCAGCACGTCCCCCACGGCCCCTCGTGGAGCGTGTTCCGAGCATCCGGAACACGCTCTGCGTGCCGTTTACGCGGCTGACAGCGTGATCAGTTTTCCCACGGCCGGTAGCGCCCGGCGCGGGACAGCGGGATGAAGCTCAGCACCTGCGCCACCAGCAGAATCACGAAGGCAATGCGCAGCGAATCGGCCGCGTCGATTCCGCCGGCACGCAGGGTGTCGAGCAGCCCACCCAGCCCCCACTGCACGACAAAGGCCCCGACGAAGGCCATGAGGTTGATGCTGGTCGTGACCCGGCCGGTGAGATGGGGGGCGAACAGCCCGCTCATGACTCCGTACATCTGCGCGCCGGTGGCCGAAACTGCGCCCAGCACGCACCACAAGGCCAGGGTCGAGCCGGTTTCGGCAATGATCAGGGCTTCCACCAGCATGCTGATGAAGAGCCCGATCTGCATGATGCGCAGCGGTGTAATACCGCGCGCGGCCAGTGGCATGGCCCAGGCGCCGATCGCCAGCTGGCCGGCCAGCATGCCGATGTTGAGCCAGAACAGGTGATCCGCTGCCAGCGCCCGGCTGTAGCCGTTGACCTCCATCAGCCAGGGCACCGCCCACAGGCCCTGCAGTGCCATGAAGCCGCCGGTGAAAAAGGCCGACTGGGCTGCAAAGCCCCAGAAAGTCCGCGCCGTCAGAACCTCGCTCACGCCGCGTAGCGCGTGCTGGAGATCGCCGGTTTCATGGCCTTCTTCCTTTTCCGGCATCGAGAAGAAGATCAGCGCCGCCACCCCGGCCGCCAGTGCCGCCACCAGCCAGAAGGCGCCGCGCCAGCCCAGAAAGGGCAAAGCAGCTTCCAGCGGCGCCGACGCGGTGACCGCGCCCAGCGCGCCGCTGGACATGATGTAGCCGGTCATCGAGGCGAGCTTTTCCCGCGGGTACCACTGGGTGAAGCCTTTCAGCCCGCCCATCAGGCAGGCCGATACGCCCATGCCGATCAGGCCGCGGCCGCTGGCCAGCGTGGGCAGGCTCTCGCCTGTGGCGAAGAGCACCCCACCAACGGCGGTGAGCAGCAGCAACGCCGCCTCGACGCGGCGCGGGCCGTAGCGGTCGAGGGCGATGCCGACCGGAATCTGGGCCAGCCCGAAGGCGAAAAAATACATGCTGGTCAACAGGCCCAGGTCGGCGGCACTGAGCCCCAGCTCGCGGGTCAGATCCGGCGAGATCACCGCATTGACGGTGCGCAGCAGATAGGAGAGGTAATAACCCAGCGCGAAGGGCAGGAAGATGCGGCCGGCGAGAAAGGCCGGTGACGGGGCTGAGGGGGCAGACATGAGGCGGGCTTGAGCGATCGGGTGGGCGGTGGAGCGAGGCTGCAGCTTACCTGCCGGTGTGCCGGACGTGTCGGGGTATCAGGGAAAGCCCGCATGCTGTGCCTGCTTTCGGATTCGATGAAAATGCTTAAGGCATAAATTGACTAAAGTTTGCAAAGGGTCCGCCGTAAAACGTTCGACGAAGTCAATGGAGTGCCTTCATGCCCACCACAATCCTGCTCGTCGACGATAGTCGTGCCTCACGGATGCTTTGCTGCTCGGTCATCAATAGCCTGCATCCCGGCCTTGTCATCCTCGAAGCCGGCGACGGCGAAGAGGCCCTGACTGTCCTCGACGCCCACACGCCGGATCTCGCCGTGCTCGACATGAGCATGCCCGGTATGTCGGGGCTTGAACTGGCCGAACGGATTCGCGCCACCCAGCCTGACATGAAGCTCGCCTTGCTGACCGCCAACGTGCAGGAGGCAGTCCAGCGCCGGGCTGCCGCTCTCGGGGTGAGTTTCTTCCGCAAGCCGATCAGCGAAGCCGTGATTGCCGACATTCTGGGTTTGCTGGGTTGACGCCATGCGCGCTTTTACCGCACTCGAAATGGATGCCCTTACCGAGGCCTTCAACCTGTCGCTAGGCGAAGCAACGGCCGCCTTTTCGGCCATTGTTCGCGAAGAGATCGAGCTGTCTGTGCCGGTTGTCGAATTCGTCTCGCGCGATGAACTCGCCTGTCGCCTGCAAAGCGGCCAGGCGGGCGGCGTCGAGGATCGCCTGTGCCGGATCAGCCAGCACTTTCACACCGGCGACGGCTTTGCCACCGATGCGCTGCTGCTTTTCCCCGAACAGGGCAGCCTCGAAATCGTCCGCCGCATGCTGGGTGAGGACACCTCGGTCGAGCAAATCACCGAACTTGAGCAGGACGCCCTCGCCGAGATCGGCAACATCATCATCAACAGCTGCATGAGTAGTCTTGCCGACCTTTTCGGCTCCGAGATCACCGGTTCGCTGCCCCGTGTGCAAAGCAGCAGCGTTGCCCGCCTGCTGGAAGACAAGTCACCCGAAAGCCTGATTCTCGTGGCGCGCATTGGCATGAGGATGTCCGCCCACAACCTTTCCGGCTTCGTCCTGTTCCTGATGGACGTGCCATCCATCGATCACTTCATGGGCCAGGTGAGCCGCCTGTTCGGCCTGCCGGAGGCGCCTGCAGAACAACCATGAAGTGCGACAGCCTCCTCGCCGACTGCGTCGATACCGGCCTCATCCTGCTCGATCGGGCCGGTCGGGTGCGGGTATGGAACCGCTGGATCGCGCAGCGTGCAGCCCGTCCGGCGGCAGAGGCCCTTGCGCTTACGCTGGCCGAGGCCTTTGGCGCCCACATCGATCCGCGCCTTGCCCTGGTGGTGCGTGAGGCCCTTGATTTCGGCTGGTCGGCCCGCCTGTCCCACGTCCTGCATCCGATGCCGCTGCCGCTTTTTCAGCCGGGCGGCGAGCGCAGTGAGCGCATGCTGCAGGCCATCGATGTGACCCCGGTGGATACCGACGGTGAGCGTCATTGCCTGCTTCAGGTGCACGACGTGACCGAGACAGTGCGCCGCGAGATCCTGCTCAAACAGCAGGCCCGCCAGCTGCGCCAGGATCTGCAGCGCCTGTCGCGCGCCCAGGCCGAACTGCAGCGCAGCGAGATGCGCTTTCGCGAACTCGCCCGCCAGGCTCCGGCCGGCATCTTCGAGGCCGACAGCGAGGCGCGCTGCACTTTTCTCAACGAACGTTGCGAACAACTCGTCGGCCACAAGCTGGCGGACATTGTCGGCAGACCTTGGCTCGAATTGCTCCCGGCCGGCGAAGAGGTGCGCGTGCGTGACCGTTGGTTGCTGGCCGTCGAATCGGCGACCCGCTTCACCGAGGAGTTTCGCTACCCGCATCCCGATGGCAGGCCGCTCTGGATGCGCGCCGAAGCCGGCCCGCTGCGCGATGAGCATGGCCACATCAGCGGCTTCATCGGCACCGTGCAGGATGTCACCGAATTCCACGAGCGGGCCAGCCGCAATGAATTCCGCGCCAACCATGACAGCCTCACCGCGCTGCTCAACCGCGACCGCTTCGAGCGCCATCTGCGCGCGGCGATCTCGGGCGCCCGCGAGGTCACCGACCGGCTGGCACTGCTCTTCATCGACCTGGACGATTTCAAGCAGATCAACGATACCCACGGCCATCAGGCTGGCGACACTGTGCTGAAAGTCGTTGCGTCACGGGTGCGCCGGGTGGTGCGCTGCGAAGACCGGGTCGCCCGCTACGGTGGCGACGAGTTTGCGGTGCTGCTCGTTGACGCCGGCGACGACCTGACGCTCGCCTCCATCGTCGCCAAGATCGCCCACGCCGTGGCCCTGCCGATCAACCTCGGCCACTGCCACGTGCGCGTGGGGTGCTCGATCGGCGTGGCGGTTTATCCCGATGACGGCGCAGATCCCCACAGCCTGCTGATCCGCGCGGATCAGCGCATGTACGGCGCCAAACGCGGCGAGCTTTGAAGCGCCGGTAAGTGTTCGCCCCTTGACGGGGGCGAACGGTGAATCCCCAGCGATGTATTACCCCAGCGCCGGGCTCGGCGGCAGGGTGCAGGCGGCGCGGTATTCGGCCGCGAGACGCTCGCACAGCTCGCGCACCGGCGGCGCATCGTGGATGGTGGCCACCCCGTGGCCGGCGCTCCATACGTCGCGCCAGGCCTTGGCTTCGTCCGACAGCGCTTTCAGCTTGCCCTTGCCGACGCCCTGCACCAGTTCTTCGCGCCGGTGGCCGAGTTTTTCCAGGCTGGGCCACAGGAAGTTGGCGTTGGTGCCGGAAATGGCGTCGGTGTAGACCACATCTTCTGCCGCGCTGTCGATCAGCATCTGCTTGTAGGCTTGCTGGGCATTCGATTCGCGGGTGGCGATGAAGCGGGTGCCCATGTAGGCGAAGTCGGCACCCAGCACCTCGGCGGCGCGCACGGCGTAGCCGTCGGAAATCGCCCCACCGAGAACCAGGGTGCCGTTCCAGAATTCGCGGATCTCGCGCACCAGGCTGAAGGCGTTCTGGGTGCCGGCATGGCCGCCGGCGCCGCTGGCCACCGCGATGATGCCGTCCACGCCGGCGGCGGCGGCCTTTTTGGCGTGATAGGCGTGGATCACATCGGAAAACACCAGCCCGCCGTAGGCGTGCACGGCCTTCACCACCTCGCCGGGATGGCCGAGGCTGGTGATCACGAAGGGCACCTTGTGCTTGCAGATCAGTTCGAGATCGGGCGCGACTCGCGGGTTGGATGCGTGCAGGATCAGGTTGATGCCGTAGGGCGCTATCGGAGTGCCCGGGCTGGCGGCGCGGGCTGCGGCGAGCTCGGCATTGAGCCCGCCCAGCCAGGCGTCGAGTTCTTCCGGGCTGCGGGCGTTGAGGGCCGGAAAGGTGCCGGCCACGCCGGCTTTGCAGGTTTCGGCAACCAGCGCGGTGCCGGATACAAGGAACATCGGCGCCGCGATAGCGGGCAGGCGCATGGTGCCGTGAAAGGCGGAAGGGATGGTCATGCTGTCTCCTGGTCTGTTTTTGTAGGCTGTGCCGACGCCAATCTAGCACACCGTACGCAGGAGTATGGATCCCTGCCCTACTCGGCGGCCTCCGGGGCGGGTGCTGCTGGGGGAGCGGCTGGCGCAGGCTTTGGCGGTGTCGGCCGGACGGGTTTTGCGACGGGCTTGGGTATCGGCTTGGGTGCAGGGGGCGGCGTTGCCGGCCGGACTGCGGCAGGTATTGCAGTGCCCGGTTCGAGCAGCCATTCGGCGCCGGCCGGGGTGGCCTTGACGCGCACCGGTACCGCCACGCCACGCAGGCTGGCGAGCAGCGCGCCGTCCGCGCCCGCCGGCAGCGTCAGCAGACTGACCCGGGTGATGGCGTCGAGGTGGCCGGTGGTGAGCTTGAACTCACCGCCTCCGGTGAGGCCGATGGGGCTGCCCTGGTTCATGAGATCGCTGCTGCGGGCAAGGCCGTCGGTGATCTGGAAGCTGGCGGTGAGCTCGCCCAATGGCGTGGTTTCGGTGGGGCGTGACGGGCGTCGGACCGACTGGCGCGCCTGGATGGCGCTGCGCCAGTCCTTGAGGGCGGCGGTGGCGTCGATGCCGCGCAGGCTGCCATTTTTAAGTCGCAGGCGGGCCAGCCCCTTGAGGCCGCTGCGCAGGGCGTCCGGCGTGGCGCCGGTGCTGCTGAGCTCGGCGAAGAAGTTGAGGTTGCCCGTGAGGGGCTCGGCGCCGGTGGCGGCGCGCAGCAGCGGCCCCAGGCTGGCGTTCTGCAGGTAGCCCCGGTAGCTCATGGCGTTGCCGTCGGCGGTGAGGCTGAGCGCGCCTTCCAGTGTGCCGCCGTACAGGGCAAGGCTGTGGCCGCTGGAGACGAGTTTGCCGCCGTGCAGGCTGAGAGGCAGGCGCAGTCGTTCGAGCTGTAGCCCGCCGGCTCGCAGGCTGGCGATGCGCAGCACGGCATCGATGTCATGGCCTTTCAGGGCTGCGAGATCGATCGGGTGGGCGTCCTTGCCGGCCTTGGCCAGGTAGCGGTCGAGGTCGAGGCGGTCCACGTCCACGTCGAGGCTCAGTGCCGGCGGCGACAGGCGCGGCAAGTTCCAGCTGCCCTGGATGTGGCTGTCGTCGGCACGCAGGTCGAGTTTGCCGGTGGCGTTGTCACGGGCGAAATCGACCCGCCCGCTCGCCTGCACGGCGATTTTCACGGGGGCGGCGGCGTGCGCCGGCGTGAAGTCGAGTTCGCCGGTGAGGCCGGGGACATCAAGCAGGCGGGTGTCGCCCTGCCAGCGGGCGGGGCTGTCGAGCTTGCCTTTGATGCGGCCGGCGGCGGCATTCCAGTCCAGTTCGGTGGCGAGTGTGTCGACCGACAGGTTCTTGCCCTGCCCGTGCAGCCCGGTGAGGCGGGCGTGCAGGTGGCTGTTCCGGGCCTTGCCGTCCAGGCGCAGGCTGGCCTCGGCGCTGGCGGCTTCGGCGCCGCCTGGCGTCAGCACGAGCTCGGGTGCGGTGGTGTGCAGTTCGATCGTGCCGTCACCGGTCTTGCCTCTGGCCCGCAGATCGAGTCCGGTGAGTCGGGGCGGCGTGTCGCTGCCAAGGCGCAGTTCTGCGAGTGCGAATTCGAGCTCCACGCCCGGGCGTCCGGCGACCTCGCCGGTGGCGGTGAGCTGCAGCTCGCGGGCCAGCGGTGCGGCGTCGGGCTCGATGTGGTAGCTGGTTTGCAGTTCGATCTGGGCGTCGATGTCCGGGGCGGCCTGGGTCAGTCGGGCGGCGAGTTCGAGTTGGCCGTCGGCGCGGCGGGCCAGCCGGCCGGTGTCCAGTTCGAGGCTGGACAGGGCGAAGCTGCGTCCATTGGCCTCGTCGATCCAGGTGAGTGCGCCGCGGCTGACGCCCAGGCGGTCCACGTCGAAATCCAGCGGCGCATCGGCGTGCGGCGGGGCCAGCAGATCGGCGGCGTTGAGCGTGCCGTCCTTGCTGTGCAAGAGGGCCAGGCGCAGGCCGTCGAGCTGGACACGCTCGACGACGACCCGCTGGGCCAGCAGCGGCAGCAGGCGCACGCCAATCGCGGCCTGTTCGACGCCCAGGAAATCACCGTCTCCGTTGCGCCCGGACAGCGACGTGGGCGGCAGGCGCAATTCGAGGCGCGGGAACATGGCCAGTTCAAGCGGCCCGTCGAAGCGCAGTGTGCGCTGGTAGCGCTGCTTGGTGTGGCTGCTCAGCTCGGCGGCCAGGCGTGCGCCGTCGAAGCTTGCATGAAGATAAAGCGCGCCGCTGGCCACCACCGTGCTGAGGCCGCCCAGCGCGAAGGCCAGATATTTCAGGTATTTGAAACGCATTTCAGGAGAGCCCACGATCCCGTCGCAGTGATCTTAACCCAGCAGCCCCGCCCTCACGCCGGGCGCGGCGCGGCGAGAGCGCGCAGGGGCAGGCGCAGTTCGAAGGTGCTGCCCTTGCCCGCTTCGCTTTCGACCACCACGTTGCCGCCGTGACGTTCGGCCACGGTTTTGACGATGAGCAGGCCGAGACCGACGCCGCTGGGCTTGTCACGGCCTTCGCCGTTGATGCGCGAGAAGCGCTTGAAGAGCCGCGGCAGCGCGTCGGCGGGAATGCCGGCCCCTTGGTCACGGACACGGATGACCCAGTCGGAGCCTTCGGCCGAGAGGCTTACCGACACCACGCTGCTGGCGCTGCCGTATTTGATGGCATTGGTGAGCAGGTTGATCACGGCCCGGCGCAGCAGCGAGAAGTCGCCCCGTACGATGGCTTCTTCCTTTTCGGCGTCCCGGGTGTCCACGTCGACCCGGATGCCGCGGGCGTGAGCCTGCGGCCACACTTCGTCGGCCGCCGAATCGACCAGGCCGGCCAGGTCGAGTTCGACGAAATCCTTGGGGTCGGAGCCTTCGGCGCGGACCAGGCGGAACAGGCCGTCGGCCAGATCGAGGGCCGAGCGGGCATAGCGGGTGATGCGCGGGATCTGCGCAAGCTGCTGGGCCGGATCGCTGCTGTAGCCGTCCATCAGCGTGAGAATGGAGGCCAGCGGCGCGCGCAGGTCGTGGGACAGGAAGTGCATCGTGTCTTCGCGGCTGCGCTGGGCTTCATGCATGGCGGTGACGTCGGCCAGGCCGATCACCCGTCCGGGCCGGCCGCTGGATTCGGTGACCAGATCGGCGACCGAGACCAGCAGATAACGTTTCTTGTCGGGCGAGAGTTCGAACTGGCGGGTGCCGGAAAATCCGGAGAGGTCGGGCAGACCGTCGCGCATCGGCACGTAGGATGGCCACGGCAACTCGCGCAGGGCGACCAGCAGGGCCTCGCTGCGGAAGGCTCGCAGAAGATGGCGGGCGCGCTCGTTGTGGAGGATGACCCGGTTCATCTGGTCGATCACCACAACGCCGATCGGCAGGTGTTCGAGGGTGTCGGCGATGAAGCGGCGCACGTCGCGCTGGTGCTGGGCGGCCTGGCGGACGATGCGGATGCGCTGCCCCAGCGGGTCGGCGGTGGGGCGTCCGGCAGTGCTCGGGGTCAGGCCAAGAGGCGATCCTTCCCGCTCTAGGGCGAGGAGCTCGGCGTCGAGATAGCGCTGGGCGGCTTCAAGGCGGCGCCAGCTCCACAGGGGATAGGCCAGTATGCAGCCGAGCACGGCCGGTGCCGGGCCGAACCAGCCACCCATGCGCAGCCCGAGGCCCGCAAGTAGCACGGCCAGGCCAGCCAGCATGAAGGAGGCCAGAAGGCCGGTGAGGGCTTCGGCGTAGAGCAGGGTCAGCATCAGCAGCGTGACGAAAACTCCGGCCACCAGTGCGGAAACCCACGCCGGCAGCAGATTGACGGCCAGCCCGGAGCGCAGCGCGTCGAAAATATTGGCCTGCAATTCGACACCGGGCATTGGGCGCGACAGGCCGGAAGCCGGGGTCGGCACCGCCTCGGCCATGCCGGAGGCCGTTGCGCCGACCAGCAGCACCTTGCCACGCAGGGCTTCGGCGGGTACTTCGCCGGCCAGGACGGCCCGGTAGGAATAATGGGGATAGGTGCCCGGCGGCCCGGAAAAGGGCATCCGCAACCAGAGGGCGCGCTGCCATTGCTGGTGGTCAAGCCCGTCGCCGATCGGGGGCTGCGGGTAGTTGCGCGCGGCGGCGGGCGCGGTGAGGCGCAGAAGAGCCAGGGCGAGCTGGGGGTGACGCGCTGCGCCGAAGCCTTCCCACAGGTACACGCTGCGGGCGATGCCGTCCGTGTCGAACTCGACCTGGCTATGCCCGAGGGCGGCGGCAGACTCCGCGAACAGCGGCAGCGGCAGCACCTCGCCGGTAAGCTGGGTGCCGGTGGTGGCCTGGGTCAGCGGCAGGACGACCCGACCGTAGGCCTGCATAGCTCGGGCGAGGGCCCGATCCGCCTCGGCGTCGTGGCTGGGGGTATCGAGCAGCACGTCCAGTACCACCGCCGAGGCGCCCGCGTTACGGGCATGGTCGATGAGTGCGGCATGGGTGCGTCGGGACCAGGGCCAGCGGCCGATCTCGCTCAGACTCGCGTCGTCGATCGAGATGATGGCCACGTCGTCGCCCGGCGGGTGTGTCCAGGTGGCCAGAACGCTGTCGTAAATGCTCTGGTCGATCCGCCACAGCCAGCCCTCCATCGCGGCCAGAACGGCCAGTGAGACACAGAGCAAGGTCACCGTGAGCCACTCGAAAGTGGGGCGGCGAAGGGTGGCTGCAACGGATCTCACGGTTGCGCGGGGGCAGGAGCGGAGAGGCTCCAGACAGGCAGGAGGAAGATCTGGCGGAGCGTCTGTACGCCGGACCAGGGGCTGGTGCCGCCGTCCGGATCGGTGGCCCGCCGGCGCAGGTAGTAGGTGCCGCCGGTGGGTTCGGGCACCGTCAGCGCGGCTTCGCCGATCCGCTGGTCTGCCAGCAGGTCGGTGAAGGCTTGGTCACGTGCCAGCTGGACGTGGTAGATCTGCCCGGCGCTGCCGGGCCAGGCAAAGCGCATCCGCCGGTTGTAGATCGTCAGGCTGGCTGGCTGCGGCGCCTGGCGTACGACGAGGGGATAGGTGTCGCTCCACGGCCCCTGCTCACCGGCGGCACGAAGGCTGGCGATGCGCCACTGGTAGCGGCCCGCCGGCAGGCCGGGGTCGGCCGCCAGGGAGGGGGTTTCGTGGTCGGCCAGCAGTGTGGCGAAGCCGGCCTGGTCGGCAATTTGCAGCCGGTAGCGCGCCGCTTCGGTGGCCGGGCTCCAGGCCAGGTTTCCGCGTTCGGTGTCGAGTGCCTTCGGTGGTTCGGGGCGGGCGCGCAAGGTGAAGGCATGCTCGGCGTCTAAACCCTCGAGCCCGGCCTCGTCGATGGCCCGCACACGCAGCCACCAGACGCCGTCCGGCAGCGTGTCAAAACGGGCGGGCGGGGTGTTGAAGACTGCATCCGCAACCACGTCGGCAAACTTGGGGTCGCGGGCGATCTGGGCGCGGTAGGCGACGGCTTTATCCACCGGAGTGAAGGGCAGGCTCAACTCGACCCGCTCGAAGCTGTCGGGCAGCGTCGTCAGGGTCGGGGCCGGGAGCAGCGGACGTGGTGCCGGAATGGGCGCGCCGGCCTTGGCGACTACGCCGTAACCGGCCGGCAGTGCCGTTGCCGTGCGTCCGTCGACCGGGCTCAGGCGAACCTCGCCGCCGGTCACCTCCGCCTGGACGGACTGCGCCACGGGGTCGGCGCCGACCCGGAACTCGGTACCGCGCACGCTCACGGTGGTGGTCGGAGTGCGGATCTGGTAGCGCGCAGCAGGCCCGCGCTGAGGGGCTGCGCGGGTTTCAACGCGGCCGTGTTCGAGTGAGACCTCGGTGTTCTGGCCCTCAAAGCCCTGGAAGCCCTGTACCTTGGTGAAGCGCGCCACGCTTTGCGGTTGTACGGTCAGGCGCGATTCGTCGGGCATGACGAGCGTGATGAAGGCACCCTCGCCGGTGCGCAGCAGGGCGCCGGCCGGAACCTTCGAATCGAGCGCCAGGGCGCGCCCGTCCATGCTTACGTCACCCTGCAGCGCTACGACGCGTGCGGTGCGGGGTTCGACGCGCAACCAGCGCTCCGGGATCCGCAGCTGCGAACCGATAGGGATGCGCAAGGGATTGATGCCGCCGTTATGAGCCTTCAGGCCCCTCCAGCCAAAGGGGGCGGCAAGGAAGCGCTGTTCAAGACCGATCAGGGTATCGCCGGCGCGGGACGTGTAAATGACCTCGAGATCGGCCGCAAGCGCACTCCCGCCGGCCAGCAAGCCTGCAGTAACGCCAAGAATTCGGAAGGGGTAACAAACCACGGACACTATCTTTCGGACTTATTGGGTCAAATATATTAGTTTGAGGTTTTGGGCAGGGTGCAAAACTTCGCAAACTTGCCCATAACTGTGTCCTTGCGTGCCAAAAAAAGTGCCCTTCTGCAACAGGACGCTCCTATGATGGGCGCGGGATGCGGGCTTCTTGCAACAGTCCGGCAATTTCGACATTCTTTCCGAGTTCGTTTTCTCAAGCTTTTGCAAAGGAGCAATCAATGAGCTTTATCCAGGAATTCAAGGAATTTGCGATGAAGGGCAATGTCGTTGACCTCGCGGTTGGCGTCATTATTGGCGGTGCGTTCGGAAAAATCGTCGACTCCCTCGTCAAGGACATGCTGATGCCGGTTATCGGCAAGCTGCTGGGGGGCGTCGATTTCAAGCACCTTTATCTGAATCTTGGCGACAAGACCTTCGAAACCATGGAAGCCGCCGAGAAAGCCGGCGCTCCGCTGTTCAAATACGGAGTCTTCGTCAACTCGGTGATCGATTTCCTGATCGTCGCGATGGCCATCTTCGTGGCCATCAAGGCCATGAACAAGATGAAGCGTGCCGAGCCTGCTCCGGCCCCGGAAGCCCCGCCGGCCGAGTCCGATGAGGTGAAGCTGCTGCGTGAAATCCGTGACGCGCTGAAGAAGTAAGCGCGGCAGAACGGGGTTCCCGACCAGGAACCCCGGGAAGTATCAGGCCGGCGACGAGATTGTCGTTGTGCCAAGCGGAGACGATTCGGACGGATCGGTCTTCTCCAGCCGGTAGCCGAAGTTGTAGGTCGGCGTGAGCCGGAAGCCGTTTTCGGGGCGCAGGTTCAGCTTGCTGCGCACGCGACTGATGTGGGTATCGACAGTCCGCGTCGCCAGGTCGGGGTTGCGCCCCCAGACGGCTTCGAGCAGGTGTCCGCGGGACAGCAGGCGTCCCAGGTTGCGGAACAGGAAAGCCGCCAGCTCGAATTCCTTGTCGGTCATTTCAACGGCGGCGCCGTCCATGCTCAGCTGTTTGCGGGCCAGGTCGAAATGGTAGGGCTCCACCACCAGCGTCTGGTTGGTATTGCGCGGCTGGGCGCGGCGCATCACCGCCTCGATGCGCGACAGCAGTTCGATGCGGCGCGGCGGCTTGATCAGGTAATCGCCGGCGCCGGCGCTGAAGGCATTGGCGATGTCCTCTTCCGCATCGCGGGAGGTGATGAAAATCGCCGGCGTGTCGTTGCCGCGTTCTACCCGCAGCCAGCGCAGCACCTGCTCGCCGGTCAGGTCGGGCAGCACCCAGTCCACCAGGAACAGATCGAAGCTTTCGCGGCTTGCGACGCGCATCAGCTCACGCGCCAGTCCGAAACCATGCACATCGTGCCCGGCTTCCCTCAGCCAGCCCGTCAGGACTTCCATTTGGGCCGGATCGTCTTCGAGAATAGCGAATCGCACGCTGGTCTACCTTTATCGAGAAATGAAGCACGCTAATTCAAAACCACACATCAATTCATTTGGACTAATTAATGCCAAATGGAATTTCACGCATAGTCACCCACATAAGGATTGCTTTCACGTTCCTCGCCGAAATTCGACATCGGCCCATGGCCGGGAATGAAAGCCACATCCTTGCCCAGCGGCCAGAGTTTGTGACGGATCGAATTCACGAGTGCGGCGTGATTGCCGCGCGGGAAATCGGTTCGGCCGATTGAGCCGGCAAACAGCACATCACCCACTATCGCCAGTCGCGCCGATGCGCTGAAGAAAACCACGTGTCCCGGCGTATGGCCAGGGCAATGCAGCACGTCCAGGCTTTCCTGGCCGATGCTGACGACATCACCGTCGACCAGCCAGCGGTCAGGCTTGAAAACCTCGACCTGCGGAAAGCCGAACATCTTGCTCTGCTGGGGCAGCGCATCGATCCAGAAACTGTCTTCCCGCTCGGGGCCCTCGATCACCACGCCCAGCTGGCGGGCAAGTACCGCGGTGCCGCCGGCGTGGTCGATGTGCCCGTGGGTCAGGAGGATTTTTTCGACGTCGAGCCCCAACTGCGCGGCCGCATCGAGGATGCGCTCCACGTCGCCGCCGGGGTCCACCACTGCCGCCTTGCGTGTGACATCGCACCACAGGAGCGAGCAATTCTGTTCGAAGGGGGTAACGGGAACAATCTTGTACTGGAGCATGGCGAAGGGTCTGTGCGGCCGGATACGGGATTCGATAATGCGCTGGATACAGTCTTGACTGCCCGGTATTCAATACCGGTTCGCTGGGATCTTGTGATCGGCAAAGTTTATCACGCACTAAATCGGTGGCCATAAACCCTGTCGTCTCCCCGAAGCCTGCAAACCCTACCTGACACTCTTGTTTTCATTCCAGAACCATTTCCTGGAATGAAAATGTCAGAAAGCCTTGCGCGCGGTGTTGCAGGACGCATTGGCGAAACACTTGCCGGCAAAGGCATGGGGAAATGTCATGCCAGAAAGGAAATTGTTTCCTGATTGCAAATCGAATATATCGATTGCATATTCGGGAATTTTTCCCGCGGCAGAGTGCGCCAGTCAGCGTGGTGAGCCGGGGAGTGTCCCGTGGGATTCGGACAGTTTGATGTAGCGCAGGCGGTCTTGCTCGTAGCGACTGCGGATCGCATCGATTTCGCGCTTCTTGGCTTCGATGACTGAAGCCTGGGCGGCCAGTTCGCTGTCGGATTCGCGCAGGGCGGCAGCCAGCGGAATTGGCATCGGGCGCTTCTGGTAGAACTCTGCTTCGCGACTGAGGCTTTCGCGTTTTTTCTGAAGCTGGGTGTGGCGCGCTTCGGCCCGCTTCAGATCCTGGTCGACGCCTTCGACGGCCCGGTCGCGCCGGGCTTCGATGTCGGCAACGCTGGAGTAGGTTTCAAGCAAGGACTGATTGCGCCGCAACTCGGCCCGCTGACGGGCCAGCTCGGTTCGCCGCGCCCGCTCTTCGGCATCCCGGCGGGCCAGTTGCTCGGGCGTCAGCGGTGCCTCGACGACGCGCCGCACGGTGCCCTGGGGGCTCATTTCCCGGTAGCTCTTGCCGAAGCATTGCATCGGCAAGACGTCACCACACACCTGGTGCCCGTTGTCCATGCAGCAAAAGACCGACCCCCGCGAGGGCGTCTGGGCTTCCACAGGCAGGGCAGCCCACAGCGCTAGGAACAGGGCGTGGCGACGCATTCTGCTCAGCTCCCGTCGGTCACGCCGTAGGTGTCGCGATAGCGCTGGACGGCGGCGAGATTGGCGTTGAGGGCCGGGCTGTCATGCAGGTAGCCGATCAGATCCTTCAGGGTGGCCACCGCCAGCACCGGAATGCCGTAGGTGCCCTGCACTTCCTGGACGGCCGACAAGGTGCCGGTGCCGCGCTCCATGCGATCGAGGGCGATCACCACCGCCGACGGCGTGGCGCCGTGGGCACGGATGATCTCGACGGATTCGCGCACCGAAGTGCCGGCCGAGATCACGTCGTCGAGAATGGCCACCCGGCCGCTCAGCGGTGCGCCGACCAGCGTGCCACCTTCGCCGTGGTCCTTGGCTTCTTTGCGGTTGAAGCAGAAAGGCAGATTATGGCCGTGCCCGGCAAGCTGCATGGCGGTGCCGGCAACCAGCGGAATGCCCTTGTAGGCCGGGCCGAAGAGCATGTCGCAGGGAAGCTCCGCAGCCAGCAGCGTGCGTGCGTAGAAATCGCATAGCTGGCCGAAGGAGGCGCCATCGTTGAAAAGGCCGGCGTTGAAGAAATAGGGGGAGAGGCGACCCGCCTTGGTAACGAACTCTCCAAACCTCAGTACGCCTTTGTCGCAGGCGAGTTCGATGAAATTGCGGCTAAAATTCACGTCGTTTCCAAAAAATGGACCAAGTTACACAAAATGTTACGCGTCGTGACCGCCAATCTCAACGGCATCCGCTCTGCAAGCGTGAAGGGCTTCCTCTCCTGGCTCAACCGGCAGAATGCCGATGTCGTTTGCGTCCAGGAATTGAAAGCCCAGATTCCTGACTTGGCGCCGGAAATGAGCAAGCCTGGAATATTCACCGGCCACTTTCACTGCGCCGAAAAAAAAGGCTACAGCGGCGTCGGCATTTATACCCGCAAACCTGCCGATCGCATCATCGAAGGCATGGGGCATGCCGAATTCGATGCCGAAGGGCGCTACCTGCAGGCCGACTTCGGCAAGCTCTCGATCATTTCCCTCTATCTGCCCTCGGGCTCGAGCTCGGAGGAGCGTCAGGCTGCAAAGTTCCGTTTCATGGCGCTTTTTCTGCCGCGCATGGCCGAATTGCGGGCCAGTGGTCGTGACGTCATCGTCTGCGGCGACTGGAACATCGCCCACCAGGCCATCGACCTCAAGAACTGGCGCTCCAACCAGAAGAATTCGGGCTTTCTACCCGAAGAGCGTGCCTGGTTCGGCAGCCTTCTGGACGAGCAGGGCTGGGTGGATGCCTATCGCCGCCTTCATCCCGAGGCCACCGACGCCTGCTACACCTGGTGGTCGAACCGCGGCCAGGCCTGGGCCAAGAATGTTGGCTGGCGGCTCGATTACCAGATCGCCACACCCGAACTTGGCGCACGCGCCGTGCGTACCGAAGTTTACAAGGAAGAGCGTTTCAGCGATCACGCGCCGCTCATCGTGGATTACGACCACCCTTTCATGGAATGACGCGCGGATTAAAACCGGCCGCCGCCTGCCCTTGGTTCTTCAATAGCGATTAAGCATCGAGATTTTCAAGGCGATTCCTGTTGGGTATCTTGCATCGAAACAAGCCGCAAAGCCGATTGCCTCCCGTGTCAGGCCTCGAGCGGCAGGGCTGGCTAGGGATCAAGCCGGCCGGGCTTCCCGGGCGTTGTGAATTGCCTTCCGGCAAGTTTGGGATTAGCCTTTGGGTGGAGTTCGTCGCCGATGCGGCGATTGGGCAGTTTTCAATTTTTAGCCTTTGATACAGTCACCACCCTGGAGATCACCATGAGCGACGCACAAGTAAGCAAGGACAAACTCGTTTCCGACTTCAAGGCCGTCGTAGCCGACACCGAAGAGTTGCTCAAGCTCACCGCCGGTCAGGCTGGCGACAAGGTGGCCGATGTGCGGGTGCGCCTCAACGACAAGCTCACCGCGGCCAAATACAAGATTCAGGATCTCGAGGCGGCGGTCGTCCAGAAGACCAAGGCTGCTGCCCGTGCTACCGACGACTACGTTCATGACAACCCCTGGAAGGCTGTCGGCGTTGCCGCCGGTGTCGGCTTCCTGCTGGGTCTGCTGGTCAATCGTCGTTAAGCGGCTCGCATGAGCGATCCCGCGCCCACGCGCCTCGGCGAGTCCCTCAAGGGTCTCGCCGATTCCGGGCTGGCAACCGTCCAGACCCGGCTTGAGCTTTTCTCCGTCGAGCTGAAGGAAGAGAAGC
>Ga0268298_10002029_pt1 | contig 22709 bp, 12 predicted proteins | sample WWTPWeurt_MetaG_FD_194462 | JGI IMG/M metagenome (GOLD analysis project Ga0268298, IMG submission 194462) | Activated sludge microbial communities from WWTP in Nijmegen, Gelderland, Netherland - WWTP Weurt | ecosystem: Engineered > WWTP > Aerobic digester > Activated sludge | place... | reverse complement strand
CGACGACGCCATCGACCACGGTCGGCCGCTTGTTCCACTTGTCCTGCGGCACGTTGAACGGCTCCTTCGTGGCGCGATCCTTCACGAGATCCACGGCCCAGAAGAGCCCCATCCCGCGCACGTCGCCGACGCTCGGGTGCTTCTCTTTCAGCGCGTGCAGCTTCTTCCCGAGCAGCTCACCGAGCCTCGTCGACTGGTTCAACAGATCGAGCCGCTTGTACTCCTCGATCGCCGCCGCGACGGGGGCCAGCGTGAGCGGGTGCGCCTCGTACGTGTGCCCGTGCGGGAAGAAATTCTCCTCGAAATAGTCCGCGATCGCGCGCGTCGTCGCCGTCACCCCGAGCGGCGCCGCAGCGTTCGTGATCCCCTTCGCGGTCGTCAAAATGTCGGGCGTGATCCCGTAGTGATCGCACGCGAACCACTTCCCTGTGCGCCCCCACGCCGCCATCACCTCGTCCATGATCAGCAGCACGCCGCGCTTCTTGCAGAGCTCCGCGATGCGCGGGAGGTAGTCCGGCGGCGGCACGAGCACGCCGTTGGTCCCGACGATCGGCTCCATGATCACGGCCGCGACGTTCTCTTCGTGATCGATCTGGTAGGCGATGTAATCGGCGCACGCGAGATCGCAGGCCGGGTACGACTGCTTGAGCGGGCACCGGTAGCAGTTCGTCTCCGGCGCGTGCAGCACGCCGTCGATCTTCCCTGCCGGCTCCACGAACCACCTGCGAAAGTCGCCTGTCGCCGCGATCGAGCCTGCGGTCGAGCCGTGGTACGACGTGTACCGCGCGATGATCTTGTATTTGCCCGTGTAGGCTCGCGCGATCTTGATCGCCGCCTCGTTGGCCTCGGTGCCGCTGGTCGCGAAGAAGAACTTCTCGAGCCCCTTCGGCATCACCTCCAGGAGCTTCAGGCACACCTCGGCGCGCACGTCGCAGGTGTGTGCGGGCCCGATGAAGGCGAGGTCGCGCGCCTGCTTCACGATCGCCTCGATCACCGCCTGGTTCTGGTGACCGAGGTTGGAGCAGACGAGCTGCGACGACAGATCCAGGTACCGCTTCCCGGCGGCGTCCCAGTAGTAGCAACCCTCGGCGCGGGTCACGTGGATGGGCTTCCAGCCCTTCTGCGGGCGCCATGTCCCGTACGTGTGCTTGGCGGTGATCTCGGAGACGGACAGCTCGTGAGCCATGGTCGCGCCTTATACCAGCCGGGCTCGCCCCGCCAGTTCGAGGGCGAGCGGTGGCGTGCTGGACGGTGTACTTTTCATCGATGCGCGCGCTTTTCTTTTCGCGGGGCCCACGACTGATCTTGGATGTCTGGATGGGGGGCGCGCCTACTTCGTACGGCGCGCCGCGCGCCTACTTCGTACGGCGCGCGCAGAGCCATGGCGATGGGCTCTCGGGCGAGCTGCGCGGGCTCGGCGACGGGCTCTCGGGCGAGCTGCGCGGGCTCGGAGACGGCGACGGCGACGGGCTCTCGGGCGAGCTGCGCGGGCTCGGCGACGGCGACGGCGACGGGCTCTCCGGCGAGCTGCGCGCATCTGGTTTGCGGGGGGCGATGCAGAGGCTCCGGGGGGCGCTGCGGGCGCTCCCGTGGGTGCTCGTCGCGTGCGTGGCCGGCTGCGGGGACGGCGCCTCTTCCTCCGGATCGGGCACCACCTCCAGCGCAGGCGGCACCTCCACCACCTCGACGGGCGGCACATCGACGGGCGGCACGGGCGACGGCGGCACCACCTCCACCTCCAACAGCCAGACCCTCACCGGGGGCGGCGGATCGGGGGCCGGCGGAGGCGCGACGGGCGGAGGCGGGGCTGGTGGCGACACCACAGGAGGCACCGGGGGCGCGACGGCGGGCAGCGGCGGCGGCACCACCTCGTCCACATCGAATACAGCGAGTGGTCCAATGCTCGGCGACCCCTGCGCCTTGGGGGACGACTGCGGCGGGACCATCCTTTATTGCGAGGCCCCTGGGTGCGTCTCTGGCACTTGCCAGCCGCGTCCGCCGGCAGCGGGCCTGTCCCCCGACCCCGACCCCGTGTGTGGCTGTGATGGAATCACCTATTGGAGCCCCGATGTCGCCGCCTCCAAGGGCCAGTCTGTCGCGGCGCCGGGGGCCTGTGCGATGCCCATCGTCTGCGGCCCCAACATGCCTTGTCCAGCGGGCAAGAAGTGCAACCGCCCTGTCGCCGACAGCCTCTCTTGCGACCCTGGAGCTCTCGGCGAATGCTGGGCCACGGCCCTCTCGTGCCCGCTGGACGGCCCCAAGGCGCGCGGGTGCGTCTCGAGCGCGTGCGAGCTCCAGTGCAGCCTTGTCCAGAGCGAGAATCCCTGGTTTGAAGATGCGGGGTGTCTCTGAGCGCTTTTTCACCACGGAGTCGCGGTCGCCCTCGCCCGCACAGGCCCCGCCCGAGAAGTCCAGTTTCTCTCTTTGCCGCTCATCCTGTAGACTGCTCGTCGCTCGACGCCCTCGCGCGCCGTCGCGCCGTCACGGAGAGAGGTAGAACATGTCCAAAGAACAGCGAGAGGATGGCTTGGAGCGGAGCCGCACGGAGACGTTCCTCGGGAGCGCGCCGGCGCCTCTGCTGGGGCCGCTGTCGGGCGTCTCCATCCTGTTCTTTCATCGCGCCGACGTCGAGAGAGCGCAGCTCTACCCGGGGCAATCGCTGATCGTCGGGCGACATCCGCCTTCGGATGTCCTGTTCGTGGACCGCCAGTTGTCGAGCCAGCACGCGCGGCTCACGCTTGTCGACGACCATCTGCTCGTCGAGGACTTGGGGTCTCGCAATGGAGTGTGGATGGAGGGGGAGCGCGTCGAACGCGCTTCGGTGCCCATCGGGGGCGAGGTCATGCTGGGGCCCACCGTTCTTGCGCTGGTGATCCGGCTGGAGCCTACGGCGCCCGCCGCGCTGGACCGCGAGGCGGATTTCTCCAAGGCGCTGGATCTGGAGGTCGCGCGTGCGCTCAACAAGGGGCAGAGCTTCGCGGTCCTCGCCGTGCGCGCGGCCGAAGACGAGGTCGCGCGAAGCAAGCTCGGGTCTTGGGCGACAGCGCTGCGCGCAGGTCTTCGGGACTTCGACCGCGTGACGCTGCATGCACCGACCGTCGCTCTCGTTTTGGTGCCCGACGTGACGGCAGAGTCCGCGCTGACGATCGCGCGATCCCTTCGAGAAGGGCCGCGCACGCAGGCCCTTGGACGCCGCATCGGAGTGGCTCATTACCCCGAAGACGCGACCTCGGCGTACAAGCTCCGTGACGTCGCCCGCGAGGCGATGCGCCGAGCGAGCCCCGAGCGCCCCGTGATCAGCGCATGGGAGGGCCGTCCGGCCGAGGACGGCGACGTCCGCGCGCACGAGGCGCCCATCATCGGCGCTGCCCAAGAGGAGCTGTTCAAGGAAGCGCGATTCGCCGCCAATACGCGTGTCCCCGTGCTGATTCAAGGGGAGAGCGGGACCGGGAAGGAGGTGGTGGCCCGGTTCATTCACGAGAACGGACCCAGACGAAGCAAGCCTTATGTCGCCGTCAACTGCGGCCTATGGACCGAGTCCCTCCTGGAGAGTCGCCTCTTCGGTCACGAAAAGGGCGCTTTCACGGGAGCCCTCCAGATGACGAAAGGGGTGTTCGAGCGCGCCGATGGAGGGACCTTGTTCCTCGACGAGATCGGCGAGCTGCGGCTCGACGCACAGGCAGCGCTCTTGCGTGTGCTCGCGGAGCAGACGTTGATGCGCGTGGGCTCGACCCAAGAGATCAAGGTCGATGTCCGTGTCGTCGCCGCGACGAACCGTGATCTCCGCGCGATGGCCGAAGAGAAGCGCTTCCGCGAAGACCTCTTTTATCGATTGAGCACATTCCATTTGAAGGTCCCGCCTCTGCGCAGCCGTCGCGATGAGGTCGCCCGGCTGGTGAAGCGGTTCGTGAAGCTCGCCGCCGAGGATCACCGAAAGTTCACCGGAGCCGCCGCGCGTCGTTCGCACACCGTGTCCCCGGAGGCGATGGCGCTGCTTGAAGCCTATGATTGGCCGGGGAACGTGCGCGAGCTGCGCAACGCGATCGATCGCGCGGTCGCCGTTGCCCAGGGAGAGGTCATCCGCCCTGAGCATCTCCCGCCGACCGTTCAAGCAGCGCGCCTCCCGGAAGAGCCTCCGGAGGAGGCTGTGGGCGCGCCAAGCACGACCGCTCCGAAGAAGGGGAAGAGGCCTTCTGCGCGCGGGAAGCTCGACGCGGATCGGCAGGCGGCAGACAAAAGAGCGATCGAGGCGGCGCTCCGGGAATCGAACGGAGACACCAAGGTCGCGGCGCAGCGGCTCGGGAAGTCCGAGCGGACGATCCGGCGCAGAATGAACGCTCTTGGCATCAAGGCCCCGAAGCGATAGGTCATGGATGTCCGGCGGCAGGACAACATTGACCGCCTGTCCGGTCAGCTCTGTCCGGCGAACCTGTCCGCGTCTCACGAAAAGGGCCTTTCGCCAGGTCTTCTTCGGGTCCCCGAGGCACGGCACGCCGCGTGCTGAGCGTCCACGGCGTGAGCGCGAACGGCGACGGGACCACCATGCCTCGACCGAAATCAGAGACAGAGCTTCCGAGAACGAGCGCGGCCGTCCCGTCGCTGACGCCGACCACGTCCGACGACGCGGGACGTCCTCTCTCGGGAGCTGTGATGTTCGGTCCCTATCGAGCACTGGGCGTCCTCGGGGAGGGCGGGATGGGGGTGGTCTACCGCGCCGAGCATCTCCAGACAGGCGAGGTGGTGGCCATCAAGACGGCTCGCGATGGGAGCAACCAAGCCTATCTCGCCGCCATGCGACGCGAGATCCCCGCGCTCCGGCGCCTTTGCCATCCGGGGATTATCCGGTTCATCGACAACGACGAGAGCGACGGCGTGCCGTGGGTCGCGATGCCCCTCCTGCGAGGCCGCAAGCTGAGTGACCATCTCCGAGAGCTCCATCCTCACCAAGAGGACGGCACTTTGGCCGACGTATCGAGCACGGTCCATTTCAGTGACCGACTCCAGGGTGCGACTGGGCAGCATCTCCGGGAGGCCTGCGCGCTCCCCAGTTCGTTGACGGCGCTCCTCACGCTCTGTCATCGCCTGTGCGCGGCGCTCGCATACTTGCACGGAGAGGGCCTCGTGCACCGAGATCTCAAGCCCGAGAACGTCTTCCTTCTGGAGGGCGATCGGCCGGTGCTCATCGATCTCGGCCTCGCGCTGCACTTCAGCGGTGTCGGGCGCGACGAGCTCGACGTCGAGAGGGTCGTCGGCAGTCCGCCGTACATGGCCCCGGAGCAGATCCGCGGAGACTTGATCGACGCCCGCGCGGATCTCTATGCGCTCGGGTGCATCCTCTTCGAGCTTACCACGGGCCTCCGGCCCTTCCCGGGGCGGGATCCGCGCAAACAACACCTGCACGATCCGCCGCTCCCGCCTTCGTGCCTTGTTCCGGACATCCCCCGTGGGCTGGAGGACCTTATCCTGAAGCTCCTGGAAAAGCGGCCGGAGGATCGGATCGGCTATGCGGCCGATGTCGCGGACGCGCTCGTCGCTTTGGGGGCGACGCCGAGCTCCGAGGAGGGGCCGCCGCCGCGCGCGTATCTTTACCGGCCTGCGTTCAAAGGACGAAGCGACGCTCTCCGCGTCTTGCAGGAGCTCGCTGAGGAGACGCTCCAACGAAAGCGCCTCGGGATTGCGCTCGTCCGCGGTGAGAGCGGGATGGGGAAGACTCGGCTCGTGAGAGAGCTGACGCGCAGGCTCCCCCGCGAGTGCCTCGTGCTCATGGGCTCGTGCACGGCCCCCGGCGCCGGCGAGGACGGCGCGGCTGCCCCTGTGGCGGCTCCGCTTGATCCTTTGCGGGAAGCCCTCTTGGAGTTGGTCCGGCGCGCGAAACAGGAGGGCTCGGAGGCGGCTCGCCGCTTCGAATCGCGCCATCGGATCCTCGTGCCGTATTTGCCCGAGCTTCAAGAGTCGAGCGCGCGCAGCGTCGGGACTGCGTCCCCCAGCGGCGGCCGCGCGCGCGGGGGAAGACCGCCGTCTTCGGTCTCGCCGTCGGAGCGTTCGCGCGAGCGCGTCATCGCCGCGCTGCGGGATGCGCTCCGATCCCTCGCGGAGCCGACGCCGCTCGTTCTCTTGCTCGATGATCTCCAGTGGGCGGATGAGCTGACGCTCGGCCTGCTCAAGGAGATCGCGCGCGAAGACAACGACGAGCCCGAAAGCCTGCTCATCGTCGGCACATATCGAGTCGAAGAGCCCAGAGACGAGCTGGATTCTCTGGCGCGAGCGCCGAAGGTCACCACGATTGACCTCCAGAAGCTCGACGAGAGGAGCACCGAGGAGATCGTGGCCGGGATGCTCGCGAACAGCCGGCTGCCGAGACCAGCGCTCGACGCGCTGCTGCGGAGCGTGGGCGGGAATCCGTTCTTCGCCCGCGAGTTCCTCCTCACGGCCATCGACGAGGGAGTCCTGCGCCGCGATGAGAACAGCCGTCTCGTCTTCGACGAGAGAGCCTCTCCCTCGGCGCTCACGTCTCGGCGACTGCCGTCGACGCTGGCGGCCCTCTTGAATCGCAGGCTCGATTTGCTCGACGCCGAGGCGAAGCGCGTGGCGGAATGGGCGGCGGTCCTCGGAGACGAGCTGGACGACGAGCTGCTCCTCTTGGGGCCTTGTCAAGAGAATACAGCCAGAAACGCGCTCGCGACGCTCCTCTCACGCCGTATCCTGGAAGAGGCCTCCGGACGGCTGAGCTTCGTACACTCCAAGCTCCGCGAGACGGCCTATCGACGGCTCAACGACCTCGCTCGACGAGACTGGCATGTACGAGCGGCGGATGTTCTTCGGGGGCGCTGCGGGGAGGATCCGAGCAAGGCCCCGCTGCTCGCACACCACTTCGCCGGCGCGGGGCTCCACGCCAGGGCGGGCGAGCATTACACGCGGGCGGCCCAGCACGCGGCGGCGGTGTACGCCTTCCGGGACGCGCTCCGGTTCTACCCGCTGGCCCTGCACGCTTTCGAGGGCGCCGGCAGCGCTCCGCCGGAGCCGGCGACGTTCCACGAGGGGTTCGGGGATGCGCTGCGCCTCATCGGCAAGACGGACGAAGCGCGTGGCTCCTACGCGGCGGCGCTGGAGAACGCGACCTCGCCGGTGGCGCGCGCCCGGCTGCACCGGAAGGCGGGCCGCACCTGGGAGATGCACCACGAGCATGTGGCAGCGCTGGAGTGCTATGCCCGCGCGGAGAGCACCCTCGATGAGACCTCCGAGCGCGACGCGGAATGGCGGGACGAGTGGCTCGAAATTCAATTCGATCGCACCTCGGTGCAATACTGGCAGGCAGACGTGGAGGCGCTGGATTCGCTCCTCGGCGCCATTCGTCCGGTCGTGGAGCCCCAGGGGGCCTGGATGGCTCGCGCGCGCTACCTCCACGCCTTGACGCAGCGGGAGATCCTCTCTCGGCGCTTCGTCGCATCACCGAAGGCGATTCGCCTCGCGAGGGAGTGCTTGGAGGCCGTTCGACAGGACACCAGAACATTCGATGAGGACTGGGGCCCCATCGCGCAGTCCAGCCTCGGCGTGACTCTCCTCTTGCACCACGACCTCGACGCCGCGGAGCAGGAGATGCACGACGCTCTCGCGATCGCAGGCAAGAGCGGGGATCTCATGACGCAGATCCGCTGTCTGGCCTATCTCGCGGTCGTTCAGCGGAAGCGGGGGCTCGTCGATCGAACCGCCAGCCTCTCGCAGAGGGCGCTCAAGCTGTCCGAGGAAGAGGGCGTGCACGAGTACGCGGGGGCGGCGCTGGGGAACCTCGCTTGGTGCGCTCTCCAGCAGAACGATCTCACGCAGGCGGAGGATGCCTCTCGTCGCGCCGTCGCGCTGTGGGGCAAGCTCAAGCTCGTGTATCCGTTCCAGTGGCTCGCGCGGCTGCCGCTCTGCCGCGTGGAGGTCGAGAGGGGCCGTCTGCCCTCCGCGATCGCGGAGGCAGAGGTGGTGTTGAGCGGCGCACAACAGCGTCTGCCGCGCTCCATCGAGAGCGCCCTCGCCTCCGCGGTCGGCGCCTTCAAGGACGGCCGGAGGGACGCCGCGAACCGTGCAGTACGACTGGCGCTCCAGGCCGCGCGCAACAGCGGCCATGCCTGAGCAGAGCGCTTGAAAAACGATGTCCGGGCGACCCCGATGGTCGCCCGCAACAACCGCCCTCGTGGGCGGAGCAGGGGAGCTTTGTCCTCTGCGAGAAAGGGAGTCGGAGATGTCCAACGTGATCGATGATCGGAGAGGCCTCATTTTCACAATCAACGGCGAGCTCGATCCTGTGTATCAGGTCGAGTCCAGCACGTGGGCGCAGCCTTCGAATCGCTGCTCCATCGCCGAGCTGCCGGCGGAGATCCAGGCGCGGATCGCCTCGCTCAAGGAGACGAGCCAGCCGGGCGCGTTCGTCAAGCTCGTGCAGGGGGAGGTCGGCGTCTATGTGCTCGTCGAGACCAACATCAAGCGAATGCCCGAAGCCGCCGCGGAGGAGGAGACCATCCTCGATCCGAGCGCGCAGCCTTCGGGGACGCGGGCGCTCGCCCCCTACGACATCGTCGTTTGCTCCAAGCAGGGAGCTGTCCACGGCGAGAACGGGGAGATCATTGATACGCAGGAGGGCGACTGTTATGTCCTCAACTGCCAGTCGTGGGGTCGCTTCTTCTTGCCGCCGCTCCAGGAGCCGGCCTTCGTCACGACGACGAAGAGCTTCTTGCTCCTGCTCGAGCAGCTCCACGACAAGAACTTCCTGTCGATGTGCCCGGACCCGGCGGGTGAGGCGCTGCCCCCGGATTTCGGGCCGACGCTCCCCGCCTTCGCTCCGATCAACTGCTATGTGCTGAACCTGTCGAGCTTCCAGCGCTGAAGGCGAGCGAGCGAACGATGAGCTCCCCTGCGATCTTCTCCGATGCTGCGCCGTCGCCGTCGCCGACGCCGTTGCCGGCGGCTCCCAAGCGGTTCATGAATGGCACGCACCGCCTCGTCCACCCCGACGAGACGGTGGCCAGGATGAAGCCGCTGCTGCCTGTCATGGGTATCACCCGCATGGCCGACGTGACTGGCCTCGACACGCTCGGCGTGCCGGTGGTCATGGTCACTCGGCCGAACGCGCGCTCTATCTCGGTGTCGCAGGGGAAGGGCCTCACGCTGGCCGCCGCTCGTGCCTCCGGGCTCATGGAGTCCATCGAGCAATGGCACGCAGAGCGCATTCTCCTCCCGCTGAAGCTCGGGAGCGTGAACGAGCTTCGGCACCGCCATCGGCTGGTCGACGTCCACGGGTTGCCGCGCATGTCGACTGCCATGCTCCACGACGACCTCCGCCTGTTCTGGGTGACAGGGATGGACATGACGAGCGGGGCGCCGACGTGGGTGCCATTTGAGGTCGTTCACACGGATTTCAGCCTGCCTTTGCAAGCAGCGAGCGGAGCTCTCGTGATGAGCTCGAACGGCCTCGCCTCGGGCAATCACCCGCTCGAAGCTGTCAGTCATGCCCTCTGCGAGCTGATCGAGCGCGACGCCTCTACCCAGTGGCGTCTCTCCAGCCCGGAGGTGATGCGCCGCGCCCGCGTGGATCTCTCCACGGTGGACGATCCCTCGTGCCGCATGATCCTGGAGCGTTTGGAGGGCGCGGACGTCCGCGTGTTCGTCTGGGACATCACCTCGGACATCGGTGTGCCGGCCTATTACTGCGCGATCGTCGATCGAGCTCCGAGCGCCCTGCGCCCGCTAGGCCCCGTGAGCGGCTCCGGCTGTCACCCGGAGAGGGGCGTGGCTCTCTTGCGCGCGCTCACGGAGGCCGCGCAGAGCCGACTGACCATCATCACGGGCGCTCGAGACGATATTCGTGCTCAGGGGAACGGTCCGGACGAAGACTTCGTGGCGGCGCAGCGCTTCCACGTCGAGCACGGCGCGGCTCCCGCCGAGCGGAGCTTTCAGGACGCGCCCAATCATGCGGGAGAGGCTCTCGATGACGACGTCGCGTGGGAGATTGAGCGCCTGCGCGCGGCCGGGTTCCATCAGATCGTCGCCGTCGACCTCACCCGAATCGAGCTCGGTATCCCCGTCGTGCGCGTGGTCATTCCGGGTCTGGAGCCCCTCCACGACACCCCTGGTTACATCCCCGGCGCCCGCGCGAAGCGCCGCCTCTCGGAGCGTTCGTCATGAGGCTGTGCATCTTCACCGGACCCACGCTGTCTGCCGAGCTGGGCAGACAGCACCTCGACGCGGAGTTTCGTCCGCCCGCCGCGCAGGGCGATGTCTACCTCGCGGCGCGAAGCAAGCCGACGGCCATTGGCATCATCGACGGTTATTTCGAGCGCGTCCCGTCCGTGTCGCACAAAGAGGTGCTGTGGGCGATGGCGCAGGGCATCCATGTCTTCGGCGCCGCGAGCATGGGCGCGCTGCGGGCGGCGGAGCTGAGCCTCTTCGGGATGGAGGGAGTGGGGGAGATTCATGCGATGTACGCCCGCGGCGCTCTGGAGGCCGATGACGAGGTCGCCGTGGCGCACGCGTCGTCGGAGGACGGCTATCGTCCCCTGAGCGAGGCGCTCGTCAACGTGCGGGCGACGCTGCGGGCCGCCGAGGCAGCGGGAGTGATCCCGGGGGCGACGCGCGAGCGGCTCGTGCAGCTCTCGATTGAGATGTTCTATCCGGACCGGTGCTATCCGCTCCTCCTCCGTCGAGCGTCGGAGCGCGGCGTCGCCTCGGAGCACATTGAATCGCTGCGGGCCTTTCTGCGGACCGGGCGAGTCGACCAGAAGCGCGAGGACGCGCTCGCGCTGCTCTGCGCGATGCGCGAGCGCTTCGAGAGCGGGGCCGAGCCGAAGCAGGTTCACTATCACTTCGAGACCACCGACGCGTGGGAGCACATCCGAGCTCGCGCGCTGCGCGCCACGCGAACAAACAACGATTTTACCGCCGAGGAGATCCGATGAGCGCAAATCAACTGACCACGCCCCTTCAAGCCATCGTGCTCTGCTGGCTCCTCTGTCATGAAGATGGCGGGACTCCATGCAAGCTCGCGACCGCGCTCTATCGAGTGAAGGGGTCGGACAGCGAGGAGGCGAAGCACATCAAGGCGGCGCTCACCTCGCTGGAAGAAGCCGGCTTGGTCCATTCGCAAAAGAAGAGGTCGTATGTCCTCACGTCGCGGGGGACGGAGGTCGGGCTCGGTCTCTTGCGCTGGAAGAAGCTGGAGAAGGGCGCGGACTTTCGCGTCGTCAAGAGGCAACTGGAGCGATGCCGCCTGGAGGAGACGGTGCTCGATCTGCCCGAGAAGGACGGCGACAAGACAGCACGGACGCTGGCCAAGGCCTATCAACTGATGGTCAGCGCGACGCCGAAGCTCACACACGTGGTCGAGGCCCTCGCATGGTATGCCCTCGGGATCCGCACGGCGGAGGCGTTCACGGTCCCGGCCGCGATCGAGGTGCTGCTGAGCCGACTGGCAGGATCGGAGACCCGGCTGTCCGTCCCCAAGGCGATCGAGGCGCTCATCGACAAGGGGACACCGGCGACTCCGCCTTTGCCTCCGCCTTTGAGACCGCCCCACGGAGCGCCGTTGCCTGACGACGAGAGCGCCTTTGCGGCGCGCGTCCAGGCCGCCGCGAGGGCCTCCAAGACGGGCCGGTTTGGCAGGGACAAGGTGTTCATCTCGCACGTGGCGCAGCAGCTCGTTCGTGAGGGGGTCGCGATCGGCGACGTGGACGTCTTCAAGTCCCGACTCGTCTCCGCGCACCGAGCAGACCTGCTGTCACTTCACCGAGCCGATCTCGTCGAGGCGATGAATGCGGCCGATGTGGAAGAGTCGGAAGCTCGGTATCGAACAGCGACGTTCCACTTCTTGAAGATCGCATGACAGTGGCAGTCTGAGCCGCGCAATACAATTTGATGATTGCAGATGAGGATGGGTGAGCCATGACATTGCGGGACGCCCGGCTCGACGTGTTCCTGTCGCCGGTGAAGAAGGACGTGTTCCACTCGGTGGAGCACCGCGGGCAGATCTGGCGGGAGGATCCGTTCGATGTGCCGTCGGTGCACGAGGACGGGCGAAACCAGTTCCAGCGGCTGGTCGCCCACGTGACGACGCCTCCGGGCTTGGACGCGGGGCGAATTCTACTGCTGCTCGGGGAAGCGGGGAGCGGCAAGACTCACCTCGTGCGCGCTTTTCGGAATCACGTCCACATGAACGGGATGGGGTTCGTTGGATACATGCAGATGACGACGTCGGTGACCAGCTACAGCCGATACCTGCTGAGCAACCTCATCGACTCGCTGGATCAGACGTATTATGAGCCGCTCGGCACGAGCTCGGGTCTCTTGCGTCTCTCCAACGCGGTCGCGGCGCGCTGTCCCGAGCAGGAGGCGATCCGCGCGCTCATCGAGCGTCCAGGCTTGGAGTCGAGCGCGGTCGTCGATCTCGTCGAGCGCGCGGCAGATCGGATCATCTCGCAGCCGCGCTATGCCGCCCTGGATCTCGATCTCGTCCGGGCTCTCTTGCTCCTCCAGCGGGAGGACCCTGCGTTGAAGAAGCGCGTCGTGAAGTACCTCCGCTGCGAGGTGCTCTCCGAGCGCGATCAGAAGTTTCTCGGAGGTCTCTCGCCCAAGCCCGGCGAGGAGGACGCGCAGCGGATGGTGGAGGAGATCGGGCGCCTGATGTGGGCCTGCGACTCCCGCGCGTTGATCCTTTGCGTCGACCAGTTCGAGGACGCCTACCGCGCCGACGACGCGGAGACGCTGTTCCGTCGTGCCATGTCGTCGCTCTGCGCCATCGCCGATCAAGTGCCTTCTTCGATCATCGTCATCGCGTGTCTCAAGGACTATTACGAGAAGCTGCGCGGGCGCCTCACTCGCTCGACGCTTGATCGGATGGAATGCGATCCGGAGCCCGTTCAATTGAAAGACAAGCGGAGCCTGGAAGAGGTCGAGCAGATCATTCGACAGCGGCTCACGCACCTCTACGAGACGTCCGGCATCACAGCCTCGGACGAAGGAGACCCTCTCTACCCGATCCCCCGGGGATTCGTGCAAGGCCTAAGCGGAATGCGCATTCGCATCGTGCTCGACGAGTGTCATCGTTTTCGCGAGATGTGCATCAACGCCAATCGAATCGTCGAGATGGCCGAGCTCCCCCCGCCTGCCTTTGAGCGTGCCATCCGGGTCGATGAGCAGCAGGCTCGGGCGGAAAAGGAGAAGTTGGAGCAGGAGTGGAACGATTATTTCGTCCAGTTTCGGGAGGAGCCTGCCGAAGACGAGCCCGCGGTCGCCGAGATGTTCGGATGGGCTCTTCAGACATGCAGTGAGGAGCTTGGCGACGGTCGCCGTTGCGACGTCAAAGTGCGCGGCGACATGATCGAGGTGACCGCGCACACTCCGGGAGGACAAGGCGGTCCGTCGCTCCGCGAAGAGGTCGTGGTGGTCGTCTGCAACCGCGCACCCCAGGGCGGTCATCTCAGCGCTCAGTTCGAGAGCGCCCACAAGCGCGCGAATGGCCGCAAGCTGGCCCTCCTGCGCTGCGGAGAGTTCCCGCGAAAGTCGAAATCACAGGTCCACGCCACGCTCGCCGAGATCCTCAAGTCCGGCGGCCGGAAGGCCGTCCTGGAGGAGAGCGATCTTCGCAAGATCGCCGCTCTCCGCCGCTTTCGGCAGGCGAACGAGCGCCGCGAGCACTTCACGACCTGGTCGAAGGAGATGCACCACCTCACTCGCTTGTTGCCGCTCATTCACGTCCTTGATCTCGAGAACATCGATCGTCCCGAGAGACAGAGCGCGCCGCCCGCGCAGCCGTCCCCGATCCCCACCGATCCACCGAAGAAACCCAAGCCCGGCGCCATCGCGAAGCCGAAGCCGAAAAAGCCTCTCAGCGACCCTCCCCCGGACTCTTTTGAAGCCGAAGCGCGCAGCGACACCGTCACGATCACCGTCGGCACCACCGGCGAGCTGATCTCCCAAGATCTCACGTTCAGCGCGGAGGTGCTGACGGCCCACGCCGCCTTCCTCGGGAGCACCGGCAGCGGCAAGACAACGCTCGCGCTCAACATCGTCGAACAGCTCCTGCTCCACGGGATCCCGGCGATCCTCGTCGACCGAAAAGGCGATCTCTGCGGCTACGCCCGAGAGGCCCTGTTCAACGATCCCCACCCCAACCCGGATCTCGAAGCGCGCCGGATCGCCCTCCGCGACAAACTCGATGTCTCGGTCTTCACCCCCGGCAACCCGGCCGGCCGACAACTGGCGCTCTCCCTCGTGCCATACGGCATCTCCAAGCTCAGAGACCACGAGCGCGATCAGGCCGCTGAATACGCGGCGCAGGCGCTCGGCGACATGCTCGGCTACAAGCACACGAGGAAGGACAGAAGGCTCCGGGCGATCCTGGTCCAGGCGTTCCAGCTCTTCGTCGCGCACGACGCCGCCGACAGGCTCGATCTCCAGACGTTGAATACGATCATCGCGAACGAGGATCCGGCCCTCGTCTCGGCGGTCGGCCTTCTGGACACCAAGCTCTTCAAGGACCTTGTTCAAGACCTGGAGGTCCTCAAGCTGAGCTCTTCGAGCCTCCTCTCCCCAGTGGGAGAACAGCTCGACGCGGAGCACCTCCTCGGCCTCGGCGCTCACGCTCAGTCGGGGCGCACGCGACTCAGCATCATCAGCACCAAGTTCCTCGGCGACAACGCCCGCATCTTGTTCTGGGTCTCCCAGCTCCTCCTCGCTCTGAATCGCTGGGTCACGCGCGCGCCGTCCCCGCGATTGCAGGCGGCCGTGCTGTTCGACGAGGCGGACATGTACCTCCCCGCGCAGTCGCAGCCGGCCACAAAGGCGCCGATGGAGAACCTCCTCCGCCGCGCGCGCTCGGGTGGTCTCGGCCTGTTCCTCGCGACCCAGAGCCCGGGAGACCTGGATTACAAGTGCCGCGACAACCTGCGAAGCTGGTTCGTCGGACGGGTGACGCAACAGGTGGCTATCGACAAGATGAAGCCCCTGCTCAGCGAGGCCCGCATCGACGTCGCCTCCCGGATTCCGGGCCAGAGCGCGGGCGAATTTCACCTCCTTCAGGATGGCAGTGTGAAGTCGTTCAAGGGGAAATTCCCGCTCCTTCACACCGAGCAACTCCCGGAGAGCGAGGTGTTGCAGCTCGCCGCGCGCGGTCAACCTCTTCGTCGCGAGACGTGAACGTGCCTCCGTACGAGGAAGTCGCTTTCGATTGAGGCGAGGGCCAGCATCGTGAAGAGCGCGATCATCGATTTCGAAGAAGAGCGATCGAGGCACGGACAGCTCCTCGGGCGCCTGAATGTCCTCCACAGGCTCCTCTCGTGGCTCCGGGGCGACATGGACGCGTCCACGAAATGGGTCCTCCTCCTCGGGAGCCCTGGCGTCGGAAAGAGCGCGATCGTCAATGGGCTCCTGGAACATCTCCCTACCGGGACTCCCTATCACCTGATCCGGAGAGGCATCGAGAACTGGGATCGTCCGGAGGCCGTCGTACAGAATCTCTGCGCGCGGATCGAGCGCCTTTTCCCCGAGGCCGCGACCTCCGAGCCCGGCGCGGAGCCGCACCTCGGCGAGCTGCTCCGCCGCGTCTCGAAGATGTGCCTCGTCCCGTACGACCGGCGCCTCGTCCTCGTCATTGATGGCCTCGACGAGGCCGCCGCCGATGGAGTCGGCAAGAACCCACTGCCGCGCTTTCTGCCGCGCATCGTCCCCGCGGGCGTCGTGATCCTGTGCGCCTCCCGGCCGATGCACGGTCACCTCGACTGGGTCACCTCGCTCGACCAGGTCCGAACGCTCGACCTCGACAGGGAGGAATGGACACCCTCCAACGTCGCCGTCACGCGGGAGATCTGCATCCAGCGCGCTCACCGTATCTCGCCGCCGCTCTCCGCGGAGGTCCTCGACGCCGTCGTCCAGATCGCAGAAGGGAACGCTCTACACGCGAGCCGCCTGTGCGAGTGGCTGGACGGACAGCCCCCTTCGCGGCGGACAGCCTCGGAGATCACACAGGGCCTCATTGACGTGTTTCGCCGGCTCTGGTCGGACCTCCACGACCTGGACGGCGCGCGCGGAGACCTCGTCACGAAGGGCCTCGTCATCGCCTGCGCCGCCCGTGAAGCTCTGCCCGCGTACCTTTTCGGCGAGCTGCTCGGAGCACAGTCCGCGACCGTTGGTGACGACCTCCTCCGCGCGACCCGGTACCTCCTTCGAGAAGAGAAGGCTTCCTGGCACGAGGGAAGGACTGGATACAGACTGTTCCATGAACATGTGCGCGAGGTCCTCGTCGAAAAGCTCGGCAGCGTTGCGATCCGCGCACAGCATCGGCGGTTCACCGAGACGCTGGCGAAGTGGCCTCCCGAAGGCGGCGGTCCCGAGCAGCGCTCCTACGCCATCCGCCACGCCGTCGCGCATCGCCTCGAGGCCGGCGCGGTGGACGCGGCCCAGCGCCTGTGCACTGACACTGGCTATCTGGAAGCCAAGTGTCGAGAGCTCGACGTCCTCTCCGTCGAGCGCGAAATCGAGGCCGTGATCGGCGCCTCCGAGGACGAGAGCGCGCTTGATCTGACAGCTCTTCTGGCGGCCTTGCGCGCCGAGTCGAGCCGGATCTCCACGCATTCTCGATCGCTGCCTGCGCTGCTTTACAACCGCCTGCGCTCCACCGGCTGGTCCGCGGAGCGGATCGAGAGCGTGCTCACCTTCGAGCCGGGTTCGCCGCCGCTGCGGCTGAAGCACGGCGTGCGCTTCGGCCCGACGCCGCTGCGCACCTTTCGGGGCCACGACAAACCGATCGTCGCGTGCGCCTTGACCCCTGACGGACTCCACGCGCTCTCGGTCTCCGCGGACCGGACGCTGCGTTTCTGGGCGCTCGTCTCCGGCGACGTCCTGGAGACGATGAGAGGCCACGAGGACGAGCTCACCGGATGTGCGCTCACGCCGGACGGACGAACAGCGATATCCACCTCCATCGACGCCACCGCGCGAATCTGGGAGCTGGCCGAGGGTCGTTGTCTGGGTGTGCTCAAAAATGATGATCACGGCGCGACGGCCTGCGCTGTCACGCGGGATGGTCGGCACGTCTACATCGGCTCCGACCACGGAGGGCTCACGCAGTGGGACCTTCTGACCCGGAGTCGAAGCGCCGTGCTGGAAGGTCACGGCGACTATGTGACGGCGTGCATCGTGACCGCGAAAGGTCACCTCATCACCGCCTCACGGGATGGAACCGTCCGCGTCTGGAGCATCGACTCCGGCGAGCGGGTGCACACCCTTCGCGTCGGTGAAAAGGCATGCTCCTCGGATGCACCGGGCTCCGAGGACGAGTGGATCACCTCGGTCGCAGCGCTGCACGACGGCGAGCAGATCCTGGCTTCAACGGGGAATGGAGCGATCTTCTGCTGGGACCTCACGAGCGGCAGCCTCGTCCAACATTTCGGCTTGGGACAGGGCCGCGTGGACACGTTGGGGGTCCTCCATGGAGGCAGTCACCTTCTGTGCGGGATGGCCGACGGCGCGCTCGCCGTATGGGATCTTGGAGCCGAGCGGCGCGTCCTCCGGATCGCTGCGCACACGACCGCCCTCTCCTCATGCGCTGTCACCCCCGACGGCCGCAGGGTCCTCTCCGCGTCTCATGATCGCACGCTGCGCCTCTGGGAGCTCGGAGACGCAGAGAGCCTCGTCTCCCAGGATGGTCACGCCGGGCCGATCACTGCTTGTGCTGTCACTCCCGATGGTAACCGAGCGGTCTCCTCGTCGGAGGATCGATCCCTCCGCGTCTGGGATGTCACGACGGGCGAGTGCCGCGTCACCCTCGAAGGACACGCAGACCTGGTGACGGCCTGTGCCATTTCGGGCGACGGCCGGCGGGTGCTCTCGGGGGCGCGAGACGGGACCGTCCTTGTCTGGACACTCGATGACGGGCGCGCCGGCGCTCGCAGGGAGATCGCCGCGCCGCATCGAGCGCTGGTGAGCGGTTGTGCGTTCCTCTCGGAAGGAAGGATGATCACGGCCTCGCATGACGGGACGTTGTGCATGCGGAGTCTCACGGATCTCGGGGACGCCCGCGTGCTCGACACATGCGATGCTCCCGTGACGGCGATCAGCCTCTCGCGGAGCGAGGACCGTCTCCTGGCGATCTGCCGGGATGGGACCGCCAGGATTTACGATGTGAAGTCGGGCAGCCTCGCCTCCAGACTGCAGGGCACCACAGGGACGCTCCTCGCCGGCGTGCTCACTCCGGACGGTGGCCGCGTCGCGCTGACGTACTCCGACGGTCGAATCGAGATCCGGGATGCCAGAAGTCAGACGTTCATGCGGAAGATTCCGGCGCACGCGTGCCGCATCTTCGGTTGTGCGGTGTCGCCCGATGGTGCCAATGTGATCTCGGCCGCCGAGGACGGGACCGTCCGCGTCTTTCAGATCGAGAGCGCGCGATGCCTCGCGACGCACGTCGGCGCCTCCTGGTTCCGGTGCGTCGCGGCGGCCGGGGCTGTGATCTGCGCCGGGGATGAGGACGGTAATCTATGGATGCTCGTCGCCGGTGGTAACGTGCGGCTCCGGCGGCGAGCGAAGGCCGAGAGGCCGTTGTCCGGTGAGGAGCTGAAGCGCCTGCTGGACGCCCTCGCGACCGTATACTGCACCGCGGAGCTCGCGCGGATGGTGCTCCGAGTCGTCGGGCTCGACGCCGCGCGCGTCACGATCGCAGGGAGCGCGCAGGAGGTCTGGGGCTCCATCCTGGATGAGGCGAGCAAGCAGCAGAAGGTCGAGGACATCGCACGGTTCGCGCTTCGACAATACCCGACGAACGAAGACTTCCTTTGGGCAACAAGCCTGTCTCAATGAGGCAAATCATCCCATCTATCGGAGCGCTTCATGCCTCCGCGAGCATCACGGGAGCACAGACGATGACGAACATCCACTTTTCACGAGAAGCCATGGCGACCCTCCAAGAGTCGCTCGCGCGTAAGTACTGCACAGTCGAAGAGGCGCGCGACCTCGTAGCGAAGACCGACCTCGACCCGATCCGGATCGCCTTTCAAAGCCGGGCCGATCTCACGTGGTTCAGCATCCTGGAGGAGGCGCGGAAGCAGGGCGATCGGGCGGTGCGCATGGTGATCGACCGCGCCATCGAGCGGTATCCCCACGACGAAGTGCTTCGTTCCCTGAGGGACGGCGTCACCGTGCGTTACGCGGAGGCACCGGACATCAAGTCTCTCGCCTGGCACGGCGGCGCCGGACAGCCCTTCGAGAAGATCCTCGGCGACCAGAGCACGCTGGTGCCTGTCCGCTTCCTCGAGATGGGGGTGCTCCGCGCTCGCGCGGTGGTTCGGATCAAGGCCGCGGACGGCTCGCTCGGCACAGGGTTCCTCCTCGCCGACGATCTGCTGGTCACCAACCATCATGTCCTCGACAACCACGATGCTGCCGAGGGAGCGACTGCGCAGTTCAACTATCAGAAGACCCTCGAAGGCCGTGACGCTGCGACAGAGGTGCTCCGCCTGGACCCGGACGCCTTCTTCACCACCTCGCATCAAGACGACTGCACCATCGTGAAGGTGCGGGGCAATCCGTCCGAGCGCTGGGGCTCCATCGAGGTCAGCCAGGTCGAAGTCCGTGCGGGCGACCGAGTGAACATCATCCAGCATCCGGGCGGCGACCAGAAACAACTCTCGTTCTTCCACAACGTCGTCGTCTACGTGGGAGAGGGCCGTGTCCAGTACCTGACGGACACGATGCCCGGCTCGTCCGGCTCCCCTGTCTTCGACAAGGACTGGCGCCTCGTCGCGTTGCACCACAGCGGCGGCTGGATCCTCGAACCAGGATCCAAGAACCGCCATTTCCGCAACGAAGGGATTCACATCGAGCGCGTGCTCGACGTCCTCCGGCGCGCGTCCTCTGGCCCGGCGCTCTGTTGATCTCAAGAGCTCTCGCGCGCCGCCGATTGATCAACATCGCATCCCCCTGTGACCGCAGCTGAGAGGTATTTATGCCTGGTTTCAACTTCTTCCGAGTATTCAAGCAGCAAAAGGAACATCTTGTTTCTCACATGAAGTCCAAGGGAATGGCCCTCATGGGACACAAGGACGTTGAGGACGGCGGAGCCGCGTTCCGCTACGAGCTTTACTTCACGCAAAATCCGTCAAAGAAGCCCATCAAGTGGCTGAAGGAGCTAAAGCGGCAGTTCAACCTGACGGACCTGCACACCGAGAGCTACTCGGCCGTGGTGTTGATCACCTTTCAGGGTCACGTGTACGCGCTCACCTTCGGCTCATCGCATCTGCTCGTGTCGAAGTACGCCGATCTGGATTTCGGGATCAACATCGCGTCGCGCATCCTGAAGAAATACAAGGCGAAGAACTCGAGAGAGTTCGGCGGCGTGAAGGTCAAGAGCATCGAGACCTACCTCACCACCGAGGAGCTCCCGTTCGAGGCCGGGGAGGCGGTCAACTACATCAAGGGGGTGCCGATCAGCGTTTCGACGTGGGGAAACAACGTCAGTTGTGGTCAGTCTATCCAGATGCGCAAGAGGACTCTCTCGCTGACGAACGCTCACCAAATGTGTGCCCAGATGGAGGACGCGCTGTCGTTGCCAGTCCTCCGGGAGATCCCCAAGGCCGCGCCGGTCAAGGAGCCGGCAAAACTCCAGGCGCTCACGCAGCAGCTCATCTCCGATATGAAGAATGACCGCTACATGGTGGCCATATCGCAACAGCAGCTCTCGGGCGTGGCGTTCCTGTTTGCCGATCAACACGACTTTGTCTGTTGTGCGAACGGGAAGGAGCTCTTCTCGATTGACGAAGAGCTTCCCCTGAAGAGACTTCGAACGCTGGTGCAGAAGCACTTCGACGGCGACTACGAAGAGCTCCTCCGCGCGACGGTTCGGGCCCAAGATGACGGAAACACTGTCTACTCCAAGCCGTTCATCACGTTCATCGACTACATCGACACGCAGGAGAATCACTATTTGGAGGAGGGTCGCTGGCATCAGTTCGACAAGAACTACCTGCGCAACGTGCGAAATGAGGTGGACAGAATTCCGCTCAGCCACTCCAAGGAGATGCCGACGTTCGATGAGAAGGCCTATCAAAAATGGCTGACGACCCACCCGGAGCAGCACTATCGGGAGCGATACCTGAACAACCTGCTAGCGCAGAAGTATGGCTATTTGAACCACGATCGCTCGCTTGAGGACTTTGATGGCGCGTCCATCGAGGTGGCCGATCTGATCAAGGGCGACACCATCTTCGCGGTCAAGATTGGCGTCCCGCAAAAATTGAGCTACGCCATCGATCAGGCTGACTCTGCGGTCAAGTTCCTCGAGCGCCGGTCCTTCAAGGTCGAGTTGAACGGTATGGCTCATCGGGTGCAGAAGGTGTGCGTTTGGCTGTTCCTCGAGCGCCAGGCGCGCATCCAGCAGATTTCGGAGATCAACTCGCTGATCTTCCTGACAAAGCTGGCTCGCTGGCGAAAGTCGGTCCTCCTCGCCGGACTTCAGCCGGAAATCCGAATCAGCTACAAGAATTGACCATTACCTTCATCGTCGCCGACCTCCGAAAAAAGAGGCCCCGCCGGCTTGGAGGCTCGCCGGCAGGGCCAAAGTGTCACTTATCTGGTGCCGAGTCGCGCGGAGGGACTCGGCCCCTCGCTCCTCAGCCGCCGGGGCAGGTCACGGTGACCCCGCCGTCGGCCTCGACGCACATATCGGCGCACGCCACACCCGCGAGACAAGCGCACGTCGCCGGCCCCGGATTGCACGTGTCCGGCAGCGGAGCGCACGTGTACGAGTCCGGCACGCCGCCCACGTCCGAGAGCGTCTTCTGGCAGTAATACATCGACGCATCGCAGAACCCGACGCCGCAGGCGAACATCCCGTCCGGCGCCAGGCACCCGCCCAGGATCGACACGTCGTTCCCGTTCGCCGCCGCGTCGCAGTCATTGCCCGCCACCATCCCGTTGCAGGTGCACACCGGAGCATAGATGTCCGGGCAACCCTGCGGCCGCGGCGTGCATACGCCCTGTCCATCCGCGGCGCCGCACATGTCGTCGGGGAAGTCGCAATACTCGGTGGCCGCGCACTGCTCGCCCGCGATCCCGCCGCACGCCTTGCCGCCCCCGGTCCCGCCGGTGCCGCCCGTCGTCGCGCCCCCGGTGCTCCCGCCGGTGCTCGTTCCGCCCGAGCTCGTGGTCCCGCCGGAGCTCGTGCTCCCGCCGCCACCCCCGCCCCCCGAGCCCCCGTTGTCCCCGCAGCCTGCGATCACGAAAACAGCCGCCACCGCCGCCACACCGAGCCAAGAGCGCATCGCCATCGTCATGTTCGTACCTCGGCGCTCCCTTTTGCGAGCGCCGTACCAACGGCGGCACCCCCTGGCACACCCGCTCGAACCCTCGATTTCCGCTGAAATATCGCCCAACCCCCCTGACTTTCGTGTCTCGATCGGTCCCTTCGTGGCACGCAGTCCATGCGCCGATCTCGCCCTCTCCGGACACGCCCACGCGGTCCGCTCGGCTCGCTCGCCCCCAGCGGCCGCACGTGTCGCCTTCGCCTGGGCGCCGCACGTGTCGCCTTCGCCCGGCCGCCGCACGTGTCGCCTTCGCCCGCGCCTGGATGGGAAAAGATCCACCCCTCGCCCCATGCCTCGCGCTGGCTCCGGTGATTCCTCAATCATTTCGAATGCCCTCGTGGGGTCCGAACCTTGCTCGGGCGCGGCCGGCAGGCTCTCACT
>Ga0268298_10002028_pt1 | contig 22711 bp, 20 predicted proteins | sample WWTPWeurt_MetaG_FD_194462 | JGI IMG/M metagenome (GOLD analysis project Ga0268298, IMG submission 194462) | Activated sludge microbial communities from WWTP in Nijmegen, Gelderland, Netherland - WWTP Weurt | ecosystem: Engineered > WWTP > Aerobic digester > Activated sludge | place... | reverse complement strand
TACGGTGAACGCCGGATCCTGCACGACGCTTCGGTCACGCTGCAGCCGGGCGAATACGTCGCCATCGTGGGCGAATCGGGCGTCGGCAAGTCGACGTTGCTGAACCTGATCGCGGGGCTGCACGTGCCCGACGCGGGCGGGATCCTGCTCGAAGGGCGCGACCTCGCGCGTCTCGACGAACGCGAACGCACGCTGCTGCGCCGCCGTCGCATGGGTTTCGTGTTCCAGGCGTTTCACCTGCTGCCGCACTTGAACGTCGGGCGCAACGTCGCTCTGCCACTCGCGCTCAACGGTCAGGGAGGGCGCGAAGTGGACGTGCGCGTCGCCGAGCTGCTCGACGCCATCGGTCTCGCCGACCGCGCGGGCAGCCTGCCGCGCGAACTCTCCGGCGGCGAGTTGCAGCGCGTCGCGGTCGCACGTGCGCTCGCGCATCGCCCGGCGCTCGTGCTGGCCGACGAGCCGACCGGCAATCTCGATCCCGATCACGCGGCCGCGGTGCTCGACGTGTTGCGGCGGCAGGTCAAGCGCGACGCCGCGGCCGGCATCCTCGTCACGCATTCGGCCGTGGCGGCGGCGTCGACGGACCGGGTGTACGAACTCACGCGCGCCGGGCTCACGTTGCGGCCATGACGGTGCCGTGTGCCATGCCTGCGGACGCTGCGGTGGCGAATGGCTGGCGCGCGCGGCTCGACCTGCTGGACGCATCCGTTCTCGGTCCGCTGCGCCAGGCGCCGGGGCGTGCGCTGCTCGCGGTGATCGCGATTGCGCTCGGCGTCGGGCTCGGCTTTTCGGTGTACCTCATCAACCGCGTCGCGGCGGACGAGGTGCAGGGCGCATCGCGTTCGCTGTTCGGCCTCGCCGACCTCGCGGTGCAGGCGCCGGCGGGCGGCTTCGACGAGACGCTTTTCCCCGTCATCGCCCGGTTGGCCGGCGTCGTCGTCGCGAGTCCGGTCGTGGAACTGCAGGTGCGGTTGCCCGGTCGCGATCGCAACCTGAAACTCATCGGCATCGACCCGTTCCGCGCGCAGCGCCTGCAACCGGCGCTCGTCACCGCGGCCGGCCCGGCACGACGCGAAGGGCAGGGCCTGCTCATGCCGGGGTCCCTGTGGCTCAGCCCCGCGGCGGCGACGGCACTCGCGCTCGATCGCGGCGACGACCTCGACGTCCAGGTGGCGCTCGATCGCGTCCGCTTCCGCGTGGCCGGCATCCTGCCGCCGGGCGCGTATCGACAGCCCGTCGGCGTGCTCGACATCGGCGAGGCGCAGTGGCGGCTGCAGCGTCTGGGACGGCTCGACCGCATCGACCTGAGGCTCGATGCGAACGCCGACCGCGGCGTGGTGCGCGAAGCGATCCAGCGCCTGCTGCCGCCCGGCGTGCAGGTCGTGACGCCGGGTGAGGCCACCGACGATGCGGTGCGTCTGACGCGCGCCTACCGTTCGAACCTCACCGCGCTCGCGCTCGTCGCGCTGTTCACGGGCGCGTTCCTCGTGTTCGCGACGCAATCGCTGGCCGTGGCCCGCCGGCGGCGCGAGATCGCGCTGCTGCACGCGCTCGGCATGACCGTGCGCGAACAGCTCGTGGCGTCGCTGCTTTCGGGGGTGCTGGTCGGCACGCTGGGCGCGGCTGTCGGCGTGGTGCTCGGCGCGCTCATCGCGCGTGCCGGTCTCGCCGCCTTCGGCGCGGACCTCGGAGCGGGCTACTTCCGCGGCATGGCGCCCACACTCGACGTGCGCATGCCGGAATACGCGACGTTCTTCGTGCTGGGCGTCGTCGCGGCGCTCGTGGCGACATTCGGTCCCGCGCGCGAGGCGGCCGCCGTGCCCGCTGCCGCGGCGTTGAAAGCCGGCGACGAACCGCCCGTCGATGCGCGCCGGCACGGCCTGATTGCCGCCGCGTTCCTCGTCGCCGGCAGCGTCGCGCTCGCGCTGCCACCCATCGACGGCGTCGCGCTGCCGGGCTACGTGTCGATCGCGTGCCTGCTGCTGGGTGCCGTGTTTCTCACGCCCGGCATCGCGGCCTACGTGTTTCACCACCTGCTGCGACCGACCGGCCCGGCCTGGCGTCAGGTCGCCGTCGCGCAATTGCGCGGCACGGCGCGTCGCGCCACCGTGAGCATCGCCGCCGTGCTCGTCAGCTTCAGCCTGATGGTGGCGATGGCGATCATGGTGTTTTCGTTCCGCCTGTCGCTCGAAGTCTGGATGCAGCGCATCCTGCCGGCGGATCTCTACGTGCGTGCGGGTTCGGCCGCTCCGGGCGCGTATCTCGATCCTGCGGCACAGGCCACCATCGCCGGGCTCGACGGTGTCGAGCGCGTGCACTTCGTGCGCTTCTTCGACGTCGCGCTGGCGGGCGAGCGGCGGCCGCTGACCGTCATCGCGCGGCCGATCGCGGAACCGACGGCGACGTCGATCCTGCCGCTGCGGCGGTTCGACGATGCACCCGCGCCGGCCGGCACGGTGCCCGTCTGGGCCTCGGAGGCCGCGTTCGACCTGCGCGGTTTCGACGTGGGCACGGTCTTCGACCTGCCGCTCGGCGGGCGGACTGTCAAAGCCAGCGTGCGCGGCCTCTGGCGCGATTACGAGCGGCCGGGTGGCGCCGTCGTGCTCGACCGTGCGACGTTCGTCGCGCTGACGGGCGAGCGCGACGCCTCGACGGCGGCGATCTGGCTGCGCGAAGGGCTCGATCCGCAGGCCTTCGGCGCGCGTGTGCGCGATGTGCTCGATCGCCGCGGCGACTATGACGTCGCGGTGCCCGGCGTCATCCGTCGCAAGTCGCTCGCGGTGTTCGACCGCACGTTCGCCGTGACCTACCTGCTGGAAGCCGTCGCGGTGCTGATCGGCCTGTTCGGCATCAGCGCGAGCACGAGTTCGCAGGTGCTGGCCCGGCGTGGCGAGTTCGGCATGCTGCGGCACCTCGGTGTCACTCGCGGCGAGGTCGCGCGCATGCTGGCGTTCGAGGGCGCGGCGCTCGGCGCCATCGGCGTCGCCGCCGGGTTGCTCGTCGGTGCGGTGATCAGTCTCGTGCTGATTTTCGTCGTGAACCGTCAGTCGTTTCACTGGACGATGGATCTGCACGTGCCGTGGACGGGGCTCGCGCTGTTGAGCGCGATCCTGGTCGCCTTGGCGGCCGCGACGGCGGCGTTCAGCGGGCGCAGTGCGATGGGCAGCGACGTCGTGCGCGCCGTCAAGGAGGACTGGTGACTTCGCGTGCGGACGCAAGGCGCGTTTGTGAGTTCGTGCGGACGGAAGCCGTGGCAAGGGCGACGTCCCGGCGTTCCTGGCTCGTCCTCAACCCCGAGCCGTCGCCCTTGCCACCAGTCCGGCAGCAATGAAGGGCGTGCAGCGATGAAGGGTGCAGCCGCAATGAGGGCGTGGCTGTGACCGCATCCTTCCAGCCCCACCGTATCCTCGCGACGCTCGCTCTGCTGCTCGTGGCGATGTTCCCGGCATCGCGCATCCGCGCCGACACGCCTGTCGTCTATCCGCCGGTCGTGGCCGGCACGACGCTGGAATTCCCGCGTGACGAGGGCAGTCATCCCGACTACCGGCTCGAGTGGTGGTACGTCACGGGCTGGCTCGACGACGCGGCTGCCGGGAGCGACGTCGCCGGAGACGGCCGGCGGCCGGGCAGGCCGACCGGCTTTCAGGTGACGTTCTTCCGCGTCCGCACGGGGCTCGGCGCAGACAATCCGAGCCGATTCGCGCCGCGGCAGGTGCTCTTCGCGCACGCGGCGCTCGCCGATCCCGCGGACGGCAAGCTCCGGCACGCGCAGCGTTCGGCACGCGAAGGTTTCGGGCTCGTGCAGGCCAGGGTCGGCGGCGTCGACATACGGCTCGACGACTGGTCGCTCACGGCAACGCGTCGCGGTCGCCATGAAGTCGTCGTGCGCGGCGACGAATTCGTCGTTCGACTCGAACTCGCGGCGACGCAGGCGCCGCTGCTGCAGGGCGATCACGGCTACAGCCGCAAAGGCCCGGACCCGCGCGCGGCGAGTCATTACTACAGCCTGCCGCAGCTCGAGGTGAGCGGCGAGGTCGTCGTCGACGGCAGATCGCGACGGGTGACGGGCCGCGCATGGTTCGACCACGAGTGGTCGAGTGACTACGTCGACGAGCGCGCGCTCGGCTGGGACTGGATGGGCATCAACCTGCACGACGGCGGCGCGCTGATGGCGTTCCGCATGCGAGACGCGCAGGGCGGTGCGCGCTGGGCGTCGGCCACGCACCGTGCACCCCCGCCTGAGGTTCGATCGATCTCTTCCGCCGGCACGGCCGACGGGAAAGGCGTGGCGGGTGAGGTGAGCACCTTCGGGCCCGACGCCGTCGCCTGGATGCCGCTCGCCACGTGGCGCTCGCCCCGCACCGGCGTCGAATACCCGGTTCGATGGCGCGTGCGCGTCGGTGCGACGACCTGCCGTGTCGAGCCGCTGCTGCACGACGCGGAACTGGACTCGCGCCCGTCGACCGGCATCCTCTACTGGGAGGGACCCGTGCGGCTGCTCGACGACGCGTCCGGACGCGAGCTCGGTCGCGGCTATCTCGAACTTACGGGTTACGGCGGCAAGCTCGACCTGTGAAGGCGCCGCCGCAGGAGTTCCTCTCCACCCCCGGACTGCCGCAGCACGCGGAGCCTCGCGCGGCCGATCAGAGCTGCCGCGCGTTGAACGTGTCGCAGGCTTTCGGGTCGCCCGAGCGGAATCCGACCGAGAACCAGCGCTGGCGCTGCTCCGAGGTGCCGTGCGTGAAGGAGTCGGGCACGGCGTAGCCCTGTGCCTGCTTCTGCAGCCGGTCATCGCCGATCGCGTTGGCCGCGACGAGCGCCTCGCGGACATCCTCGTCGGTTACCTGCAGCCGCGAAGCGGCATCGTGCCCCCAGACGCCGGCGTAGCAGTCGGCCTGCAGTTCCATACGCACCTGCAACGCATTGCCCCGCGTCTTCGACACCTGCTGCTGCGCGGACTGCACTTCGTCCGCGGTGCCCGTGAGCGCCTGCACGTGATGACCGACCTCGTGCGCGATCACGTAGGCCTGCGCGAAGTCGCCCGCCGCGCCGAACCGCGACGCCATGTCGTCGAAGAACGACAGGTCGAGGTACACCTTGTGGTCGGCGGGGCAGTAGAACGGCCCCATCGCGGCCTGGCCCGTGCCGCAGCCGGTCTGCGTGGCGCCCTGGTAGAGCACCATCGTGGTCGGCTGGTATTGCCCGCCGAACGCGCGGCTCCAGGTTTGCTCCGTTTCTCCGAGCACGACGGCCGCGAGATCGCTGAGCTGGGCCTCCGCGGCCGATTCCTGGTACGGCTGCCCGGGCGCCTGGGTCTCGACGGGCGTCGGCTTCGTCGCCATGCCGAGGAACGGCAGCGGGTTGATGCCGAAGAAGCTCAGCACGATCAGGAACAGGATGCCGCCCACGCTGAGCCCGACGCCGGTGCGAACGGGCCCCATGCCGCGGCGATCCTCGATGTTGCTGCTGCGGCGACCACCCCGAATGTCCATCAGCCGTCTCCTCGATGCCGACCCCCCGAGCTGCGGACTATGTCATGCCCGGCCGGACGCGGAAATGTGTCCGCGCCCGGTGTCTGCTGTCCGCCGCCAGACCGACGGCAACGGGGCCGTGGCGGCTGTGGCTGCCGCCGCCACAGGGCCTGGCGGAGGAACGCTACGGGTTGCGCGGATCGGCGGAACCGCAGTCGACCCAGATACCGTAGCTGCAGCGCAGGACCTCGGAGCCGCTCGTCACATACGCGCCGTGCGCGAATTCGGCGCCGTTGAAGTAGCACACCGCGGCGCCCGGCAACTGCTGGCGTATGACGTCGGTCTCCTCGTCTTCTTCCTCGGCAATCGGCGAGTTGCGGAGTTCGGGGTCCTGTGCGCCGACCTGGGGAAGCGATCGATGCTCGTGCAACATGCCGTTCTCCCGTCATGCCGATGTCAGTCCCGGCAGTTCGATGGTAGCCCTCCCCGGCGGCCGACGGAATGCGGATAACCACCCGTCATCGCCGGGGTCTGTCGCCGGGGGGGGGGCTGTCGTCGGGGTCTGGGGTTGTCGTCGGGGTCTGACCCCTATCAGGGGTCTGACCCCATCAGAGATGTGACCCCATCAGAGATCTGGCGGCTCGGGCAGGGCCGTCTTTTCCTTGTCCGGCACTTCGGTCAGGGTCGCCTCGGTCAGCAGCAGCACGCTCGCCACCGACACCGCGTTCTCGAGCGCGATGCGCACGACGCGGGTCGGGTCGACGATGCCGGCCTCGAACAGATCGACGTATTCGTTGCGCGCTGCGTCGAAGCCAATCGCGCCGGTCGACTCGCGCATGCGCGCCACGACCACGCCGCCATCGACGGTCGAGTTTTCGGCGATCTGTCGTCCCGGCGCCTCGAGCACGCGTCTGAGGCACTGCACGCCGGTGCGCTCATCACCCTCGCAGGCGGCTTCCTCGCGGGCGACGGCGTCGATGCAGCGGATCAGGGCGAGCCCGCCGCCGGGCACGATGCCTTCGGCGACGGCTGCCTTGGTGGAGCTGATGGCGTCATCGAGCGCATCCTTCTTCGCCTTCATCTCCGACTCGGTCGGTGCGCCGACGCGGATCACCGCGACGCCGCCGGCGAGCTTCGCCAGCCGCTCCTCGAGCTTCTCGCGGTCGTAGTCGCTGGTCGCCTTGTCGATCTCGCGGCGGATCTGCGCCATGCGCCCGTCGATTGCCGCGCGCTGCCCCGCGCCGCCGATGATCGTCGTCGTGTCCTTGTCCACGACGACGCGCTTGGCGCGACCGAGCGAGGCGAGTTCGACGTCCTCGAGCCGCTTGCCGATGTCCTCCGACACCAGCTCGCCGCCGGTCAGCACCGCCATGTCGGCGAGCATCGCCTTGCGGCGGTCGCCGAAGCCCGGCGCCTTCACGGCTGCGCTCTTCAGGACGCCGCGAATCTGGTTGACCACGAGCGTGGCGAGCGCTTCGCCCTCGAACTCGTCGGCCACGAACAGGATCGGCCGGCCCGACTTCGCGACCTGCTCGAGCAACGGGATCAGGTCCTTGAGCAGGTTGACCTTGCGGTCGGTCAGCAGCACGTAGGGGTCTTCGAGGACCGCTTCCATCTTCTCCGTGTCGGTGACGAAGTAGGGCGACGTGTAGCCGCGGTCGAACTGCATGCCCTCGACGACCTCGAGCTGGGTCTCGGTCGTCTTCGACTCCTCGACCGTGATGACGCCCTCGCCGCCGACCCGTTCCATCGCGTCGGCGACCAGTTCGCCGATCGCCGCGTCGTTGTGCGCGGAGATCGTTGCCACCTGCGCCTTTTCCTTGCGCGAGCTCACCTTGCGCGACATCGTCGCGAGCGCCCCGACCGCCGCCCGCAGCGCGCGGTCCAGGCCGCGCTTGATGTCGATTGCGCTCGCACCGGCCGTCACGTTGCGCACGCCGTCGGCAAAGATCGCATGGGCGAGCACGGTGGCCGTGCTGGTGCCGTCGCCGACCGCGTCGCCGGTCTTCTCGGCAGCCTGTCGCAGCATCTGTGCGCCGAGATTCTCCTCGGCGTCCGGCAGCTCGAACTCCTTGGCGATCGTCACGCCGTCGTTGCAGACCAGCGGTGCGCCCCACTTGCGCTGGATCAGGACCGACTTGGACTTGGGGCCGAGCGTGATGCGGACGGCCTCGGCCAGCTGGCTGGTGCCGCGCAGGATCTTCTCGCGCGCGGCAGAGCGGAACATGACCTGCTTGTGCGTCATGGCGCGACTCCCAATGCTTGCTGCAGACGCTCCTATTTTCGGCCGTCGTCGTCGCGGCCGGAATAGCGGAAAGCGTCGCCCGACTCGCGGGGGGCGCGAACAGTGGCGCGATTCGACGGCGCAAGTGGGTGGGGTGCAGGGGCGGTGTGCGGGCGGCTGATGGTCTATCGTGACTACACCGCTTCCGGACGCTGCCTCGCGTGCATCGAGGGCTGTCTGCAGAGCCTGCAGCGCATCTACGCCAACACACACACCGAGGACGACCTCACCGGCCGCAGAGCGTGACCAGCTGCGATACGTTGACGACCGAGGGCCGGGAGAGCCCCGCGTCGCGTCTGTCAGTGCTCGGCGGCTCGTGGATGACGCGGCCGACCGGTATCGTCGCGCCGGGCGGCAGGATGGGCCTCGCGATGCAGTTGATCCTGACCCCGCGGGTCCTGCGGTTCATGGACCGCCAGCGACGCGCGGCGTAGGCTCGGTACAGGGCACCGCAAGCCCCTGTGCGAGGTACAGCCCTGCGATGTCGTCGACGACTCCCGAAGCCATCCTCGAGTTCTGGTTCGGCCCGCCGCCCCACCGGCCGCGCGACGCATGGTTCCGCAAGGACGCAAGTTTCGACGCCGTCGTCCGCGAGCGCTTCGGCGACGCGGTCGACGACGCCCTGGCAGGCGGGCTCGTGCACTGGAGCCGGACGGCTCGCGGCGCGCTGGCGCACGTCATCCTGCTCGACCAGTTCACGCGCAACATCCACCGGGACACGCCGCGGGCGTTTGCGGGCGATGCGCTGGCGCTCGCGGCGGCGAGGGAGGCGATTGCACGTGGCTTCGACCGTGAACTCGAGCCCATCGAGCGTGGGTTCCTCTACCTGCCCTTCGAGCACTCCGAGGAGTGGGCCATGCAGGAGCGCTCGCTCGCGCTCTTCGGACAGCTCGCGGCAGAGACCGGCGACCGCACGCTGCTCGACTGGGCCGAGAAGCATGCGGCGATCATACGGCGCTTCGGGCGCTATCCGCACCGCAACGCGGCCCTCGGCAGGCCATCGACGGCAGCGGAACTCGAGTTCCTCCGGCTGCCGGGCTCGTCGTTCTAGTCCCGCCTTCGACGAGTCGTGGCTGAAGGCGCGACCGGTGCCGCGGCGTAGCGCCGATGTCGTCTGCTACGCGACCGGCCGGACATTCGCGTTGAGCCGGAACAGGTTCGTCGGGTCGTATTTCGCCTTGACCTTCTGCAGTCGCGGCAGGTTGGCCTGGTAGTTGTCGTCGATGACCCGCTGGCCCTCGTCCGCCACCTCGTTCGTGTAATAGCCGTCGGTGTAGTGAGCGAGCCCACCCCAGTATTGCTTGACGTATGCCACGTGCGGTGCCGCGTCGGCCGCCAGCGGCCACGCGACCGTTGCGAACATGTTGTGGGTCGCGCGTCGGTGCGGAAACGCCGTGGCCTCCACCGGCACGCGCGCGATGGCGCCTCCCGCGTGCTGGAAAAACGCCGTGGTGCTGCGGTCGGGATGCGGCTGGAAACCTTCGAGCATCGCCTGCACCAGCGCGCCGGGGAATGCATCGATGAAACCGGACTTCAGATAGCTGCCTTCGTTGCGCGGGTCGGTGCGGTCGTTCTTGCGTTGCAGGGCGACGTAGTCGATCGGCCGGACGCCGTCGGTGAGCGGCGTGCCGAGTTTGCGCAAAGGCGCGAAGGCCCGCTCAGCCTCTGCGGGCGGCCCTGAATAGCAGGTGTCGAGAATGAACACGCCCGGCTTGCCGCGCGGCGCGGTCATGATCGCATCGACATAGAGTTCCGCCGGGGCAGACGCGGTGATTTCCGCATACGCGAAGAGCAGCTCGCGCGCCCGCTCGATCGGGTAGACCAGCGCGCCGCCGATGACCTGCCGTGCCATGGGGTGCAGCGCGAACTCGAAGTCCGTCACGACGCCGAAGTTGCCGCCGCCGCCGCGCACGGCCCAGTGCAGGTCGGGGTTCTCGTCGGCGCTCGCATGCAGCAGGCGGCCGTCGGCCGTGACGAGGTCGACCGCACGCAGGTTGTCGCAGGCGAGGCCGAAGCGTCGCGCCAGCCGGCCGAATCCCGCGCCGAGTGTCAGGCCGCCGACGCCGGTGTGTGACACGGTGCCGGCGGTCGTCACGAGGCCGAGCGACATCGCTTCGTGGTCGAGCTCGCCGAGCAGACTGCCGCCTGCCACGTAGGCGACCTTCGCCAGCGGATCGACCCGCACGCCGTGCATCCGCGACAGGTCGAGCTGCAGCCCGCCGTCGCAGGTGGATTTTCCGGAGTAGCTGTGGCCGCCGCACTTCACGGCCAGCAGCAGGTCGTGCTGCCGCGCGAAATCCACGGCCGTGCGCACGTCGGCCGGGCCCGTCGGTTGCACGATCAGCGCGGGATGGCGGTCGATCGATTCGTTCAGCACGCGGCGCGCCGTGTCGTAGCCGGCGTCGCCCGCCAGCAGCAGCGGCCCGCGCAGGCTGCTCCTGAGTTGCTGCAGATCGCTGGCCGCGATCGCGGTGGCGGTGCCCTCGCGCGTGACGGCGCGGATGTCGGTGAGTTGCAGCGCGGCCTGCGCCAGCGCGCGACCGAAGGGCAGCACCATGCCCGCTGCCGTCGCCACCGAAAGCCCCACGAATCCCCTTCGACTGAGCATGGCGCGAACCTCCCTGTGCGCACGACTCGAGGCGCTGGATTCTATGCCTGCTGCGCTGCGGGTGGCCACTCCGCGATGGCGCTCTGCAACCGGCGCGGCTCCAAGGACAGCCAGTTGCGCCAAGGCGACGCCAAGGGCATCTGGCTAACGTGCTGGCGCCTGGCCCGGTACGTTGGCGTGGCCGCCGTCGACGTACAGGTGCTGCCCGCTGATCCACGAGCCCTGGTCGCTGCAGAGGAAGGCGACCGCATGGGCGATGTCGTCGCCCGTGCCGGCGCGGCCCAGCGGGATGAAGGCCTTGACGAGGCCCTGCCAGGCGTCGCCGCGCCCCATGTCGTCGAGCCGGCTGGTGTCGATGAGCCCCGGACAGACGGCGTTGACCCGGATGCCGTGCCGGCCGAGTTCACCGGCCAGGATCGTCGTCAGGCCGTTGATCGCGAGCTTCGAAGTCGCATAGGCGGCGGTGCCGGCCGCGAGCAGTCTCGCGCCCAGCGTGGAGATGTTGACGATGGCCCCGCCGCGACCCGCCTCGATCATCTGGCGCGCGAAAGCCTGGCACATGTAGAAGGTGCCCTGCAGATTGGTGTCGACGACGCGCTGCCACTCGCTCACGGGCAGCGTGACGACGTGCTGGCGGTCCCGTCCCTTGGTCGAGCCCGCATTGTTCACCAGGAAATCGACGGCGCCGAATTCGGAGCGGATGCGTTGCGCCAGTGCATCGACCGCCGCCGGATCGGCGACGTTGGAGACGATGGGCAACGCGCGGCGGCCGAGGGCACGGATTTCGTCAGCCACGGATTCGATGTCGCGCCAGCCGGCCGCGCGCTCGTCGGCAGGGTAGCGGTCGGGCGGCTTGCCGGTGCCGGTCAGTACGACGTCGCAACCGGCCTTTGCCAGCGTGACGGCGATGGGCCGCCCGATGCTGCGCATCCGTCCCGCGCCGGTCACCAGCGCGATCCTGTTGTCGAATCCCGTCAGCTCGAGGCCCATCGCTTTGCTCCCTGTGCCGCGACCAGAGTTTCGCGCGTCACCGCCTCGGGTTTCGCGGAGTCGCCTGGCAAGGTGAATGTCCCTGTTGCGACACTGGCGTAGAGTACGGACAAATTGGCTGACGACCTACCCCGGGGAGACCGACATGCAGTTGCAGGACCTGATCGCCGTGCTCGGCCAGAGCGGTGGCATCGATTCGATGGCGCGCGAACTCGGTCTCAGCGGCGCGCAGGCTACGGCGGGCGCGGCCGCGCTGCTGCCGGCGATCCTCGGTGGCTTCAAGAAGCAGGTGCAGTCGCAGCCTGCGGGGCTCGACGGACTGGCCGACATGCTCGGCGGTCTCGGCGGCGGTGGGCTCATGGACGCCGTGCTCGCGCCGAATCCCACGAACGCGACGCCGGGCAACGACATCCTCGGCCAGATCTTCGGATCGAAGGACGTGAGCCGCACCGTTGCGCAGAGCGCGTCGACGCGCTCGGGGATCGACCCCGTGCTGCTGAAGAAGATGCTGCCGGTGCTGGCGATGCTGGTCGCCGGCTACATGGCCAAGAGCCGCGCGGGTGCGCAGCCGCCATCGGGCGGGGGCGGCCTCGGCGACCTGCTGGGCGGCCTGCTCGGCGCGGGCAGCCCCGCAGGCGCTGGAACTGCCGCCGGCGCGAGCCAGGCGGGCGGCGGCCTCGGGTCGATGCTGGACCTCGACGGCGACGGCAACCCGCTCGACGACATCCTTGGCATGGCCGGCAAGCTGCTGAGATAGCGTGGGCCAGTTGCCCCCTGTTGCCGGCGCCGGCGACTCCGCCCGCGAAACCCGCGGCGAGCGCGGATCCGTCGACAGGCGCCGCCGCGACCAAGGCGGCCAGGAAGGGCGTCGACACCGTGAACAGGCTCCAGGGGCTGTTCGGGCATTGACAATACCGGGCCGCGGGACGAGCCAGGCGAGGCGGCGCCCGGCGGTTGCCTTGACGCCCGACGAGCCCCTCGGGTCTAATCCGCGATCCGGCGGGACGCTCCCGTCCCGCGTCTGTCTGCCGTGGCCAGGTAGCTCAGTTGGTAGAGCAGCGGACTGAAAATCCGCGTGTCGATGGTTCGATTCCGTCCCTGGCCACCACTTCCTAACTCAACGAATTGCATGCAGTTTCGGGCATAACCCGCGGGGTTCTACCCCGATTCTGCGGACACTTTCGCTAAGGCTCATACTGAGCCAAAGGAGTGTCCATGTCGAAGCGCAAGCAATACAGCCCTGAGTACAAGCGCGAGCTCGTCGGGCTGGTCCGGCGATCGCAGTCGAGCTGCCGGCAGATCGCCCTGGAGGTCGGGGTCAACCCGAACATGCTGACCCGCTGGGTCCGCGAGGCGAACGCGGGGGGCGGCAAGGCCTTTCCCGGCGGCGGCATGCCTCGTGACGAGGAGATGGCCCGCCTCAAGCGCGAGCTGTCGAAGGTCATCCGGGAACGCGATTTTTTAAGAGACGCGGCAGCGTACTTCGCGAAGCAATCACCGAGCGGTACGCGGTGATTGCAAGCTGCCGCAGCGAGTATCCCGTGGGGATGATGTGCCGCTGCCTTGAAGTCTCGACGAGCGGGTTCTATGCCTGGGCGCGTCGCACGCCGGGGCCGCGGGCGCGCGCCAATGCGCGCCTGCTCGAGCGCATTCGGGAGATCCATGAAGACAGCCTGGGTGTGATCGGCGCGCCACGCATGCACGAGGACCTCACCGACGAGGGCGAGCGCGTCAGTCTCAATCGCGTGGCCCGCTTGATGGCGGGCGCCGGCCTGCAGGGCTGGCCGCGCAAGCGCAAACGCCGCTTCGGCGGCCAACCAGGCGTCCGGCCGGTCGGGGTCACGAACCTGCTTGAGCGCGACTTCAGCGCCAACGAACCGGAGACCAAGTGGGTCACCGACATCACCGAGATCCTGACGCTCGAAGGCAAGCTCTTTCTGTGCATCGTGCTCGACCTGTTCAGCAAGCTGGTGATGGGCTGGTCGATGCATCACCGGCAGCATCGCCACATGGTCGTGCGCGCGGTACAGATGGCGGTGTGGCAGCGCTCGGGCAGCTCGGAGATCATCTTGCACTCCGATCGCGGCGGCCAGTTCATCAGCGGCACCTACCAGAAGTTCCTGGGCGGCAACGCGCTGGTGTGCAGCATGAGTGCGGTCGGCCATTGCGCCGACAATGCGGCCTGCGAGGGCTTCTTCGGACAGCTCAAGCGGGAGCGCGTGAACCATCGCCAATATCGGACTCGCGACGAGGCACGGGCGGATCTGTTCGACTACCTCGAGCGGTTCCACAATCCGCGCATGCGTCGTAGAGTGGCGCGACAAGATCGGAAGTTTTCAGCCTTAACTCAACCGTCCGTGGAAATGGGGTAGAACCCCGCACATGGCGAACGCTACACGAGAAATCAAACTTGCCGTCGCTCAGGTCGCGTGACCTACCCGTCTCCGAATCACGAGCCGCAGTCCTGAGACTTAGCTTGCGAGTCTCACCAAAGGTTTGCCGATGTGGCGCCCCTCCAGCAGGGCGCACAAGGCCGCTGGAGCTTGGTCGAGCCCGACATAGATGCATTCTTCTAGGTGCATGCGGCCTTCGGCGCGCCAACCAATCATGTTTGCTATGAACTCATCATATCGATCAAGAGAGTCCATGAACGGGTAGCTCTGGATCGTCAGGAACCGGTCAAGCACGTACTCGAAGTTCGCGGGCAGGCCGATCTTGTTGCTCAGGTTGTACGTGCCGACGAAACCTGCGATGAGTACTTGCTTCTGGAGGTTCATGAGCGGGAGACAGGAGCACAAGTGCTCAGGGCTCGCATTCTCTAGCAACACGTCGATGCCCTTGGGACAGGCGGCCCGCAGCGCGCTCTCGATGCTTCCAGTCCGATAGTTGAAGGCGTGGTCCACCTTGATGACGTTGCGCAACCACTCGACCTTTGCATCACTTCCGGCAGAGGTCACGACACGTGCACCGCGCACCTTCGCCATCTGGCAGGCAAGCGAGCCGACCGTCCCCGCACCGCTCGACACCACGACGGTGTCGCCGGGATTCACGTTGGCGAGGTGCACCATCCCACGGTAGGCCGTCAACGCGGCGACGCCGAGCAGCCCGACGTAGTCCTTCGGCTGGGCGCCAGGGGCGGTTCGCTTCGCCAGCGAGTCACTGGGCGACAGGTACGGGATGAACTCCCCGGCGTTTGAGACGAAGTGTTCCTGCCACCCGGACATGCTTTCGACGATGTCGCCTACCGCGAACGCCGGATTGCGTGACTCGATCACGCGCCCGACCGACGGTCCGTCGAGCGGCTTGTTGAGAGGCCACGGCTCGAGGTCCGTGGCCTCCGGGCTCATGCTCCGCCGCATGTACGGGTCGACGGACATCCAGAGGTTTTCGACCAGTACCTGTCCTTTGGCAAGGTCAGGCAGCGTGACTTCCACGACCCGGAAATGATCGGGCCGCGCGGCGCCCTCGGGGCGGCCGATCAGGTGTATTTGCCGGGTCTTGATTCCCATCGCCGCCGTGCTCTTGCCTGTACCGATGCTACTACTTGAGCGCAGCCTTATCGCGCCTGGCGATCGCGCCGTCTTTCGCGCGCTCGAACACGAGGATGCGCATGCCCTCGCTGCGATCGAGTGGGAAATAGGCGTACCGATCGCCGGAAGGCGAGGTGACGGCCTTTGCCCCTGAAGCAAGCGCAACGCCATCGCCGGCCGTCAGCGTGATGCCCTTGGCCTTCATTGCATCGTAGAAGGCCTCGATGCTGGGCACCTCGGCGGCCAGTTCCATGATGTTGCCGTCGCCGAACCGCGAGTCAGCCAGCACCTTCTGGCCCTCGGGGCCCGTCGGCGCAACGACGTTCACCCAGACATTCGAATTCCCATTAATCCAGGTCTGTCCCGTCTCGGATACGCCCATCCAGTCTCGCGCGATGCCCGGCACGCCGGTGGCTCGCTTCAGTTCCAGCACCTTGGTATAGACCTCGGCGGTTTTCTCGAGGTCGGCGGCCGCAACCGTGACGTGATCGATGCGCGGCGCATTGGCGGGTGTCTTCTTGTCCGGGCCCCAGGTTTCGTCACGGTAGAAGACGACCCCGGTGGGGTACTCCCAGCCGAGTTCAATGCTCGTGCCGCCGGAAGCCTCCGGCGGCAGGTACAGGATACGTTCGTCGGCATCGCGGACCTTGCCGTCGATCTTCGCCCACTCGCGCAGCAGGCCGCCGTTCACCATCGGCTTGCCGTCCATCCCCCACGGCTCGACGCCCTTGGCTTTCAACCAGTCGACGGACTTGTCGAAGTCGTCGACGAAGAAGTCGAGCTCGACGATGCTGCCGTTGCCCTTCTGCTTCAGGAACTCCATGCCGGGGCCTTCGGTGGTCGGCTCGACGAGTTCGAGCCAGAAGCCGTTGGCATCGATGAAGGCCAGGCTCATGCCGCCGTAGACGGCCGAGTCGTTACCGACGCCAAACTCGAGCGGATGCCTGCGCCACCCCAGCGCGTCCTGCAGGAACGCCTCCGTCTTCTTCAGGTCGGCAGCCCAGATCGCGACGTGCTCCAAGTGGGGCTGCGTAGGTGGGCGCGTCGGGGCCGGCGGAACGGCCCAGGAGCGAACCGGAATGATCAGGAACGGCAAGAAAGAAAGCCAACGATACAGGCGCATGGATCCTCCGTGCTGAATGATCGGTCAAAACCTAGGCCGGTGGCCCAGAATAGACCGAGCGTCCGATTCGAATCAAGCGCCACGCCATATTTTTGCGCCGCAACTAAATTGACCGCGAGTAGGCCGGCGGCCTATAGTTCCGACGCGTGGGTCGGCAGGGTTGTGTCATGCGACCTTCCGACTGGAGGAGAAAGCGCATGCGGGTCTCGAGGACTCCACGAAACATCGCTGCGGCACTGGCCCTGATGGCGGTCGGCGCTGCCGCCGGATTCGCCTACGGAAATGGCGTAGCGCGAGCCCCGATTCCACACGGGCCACTGTCGTCGTTCAACTGGGTCGCGCTGCCGGAGTTCGGCGGGCGCGAGGCCATCATCTATCGCTCGCCGGACGGCCGGCGCGTCGCTGCCGCGTTCGAGGAATCCGGCAAGGCGACGTTCACATACCCCTTCGACGAGTTCCTAGTGGTCACGGCCGGGACCGCGAGGATCGCGGTGCACGGTGGAGAAACCTTCACGCTCGAGAAAGGCGACGTCGCGTACCTGACGGAAGGCACGACGGTGGATTTCGAGTTTTCCGAGGATTTCGCGGACGTCACCTGCCTGATCGCGGATCACGAAGTGAAGTGGCGCTGACCTCGCTGATTCATTTGCCCGTAATAGGCCATCGGCTTAGTATCGACATAACAGAACACCTAGGTGCCCCGTGACTGATATTCGCAGGCTGGTGCCGTCCATCGTGGTCGGCGTCATGGGCAACACAGGCATCTACCTGATACCGCTGCTGCTCGGGGCCATGGTGTCGGATCGCGGCTTCACGGACCAGCAGGCGGGGCTCGTGGCCTCGGCCGATCTGGCGGGCTACGCCGTCATGACCTTCATCACTGCGGTGTTCCTGATCGACCGCGACTGGAAGCGGCTTGCGCTTGCCGGAGTATCGATTATGTTCGTGGCGAACCTGGCGAGCACGACGGCGAGTTCCGCGGCCGTCTTCGCCGCGCTCCGTTTCCTGAGTGGCGTGGGCGCGGGGATCCTCGCCGCGGTGGCGACGGTGTCGCTGGGGCGCACGGACAAGCCGGATCGAAGCTACGGGCTTCTTTTCGCTGCCTGCCTGTTGTTTGGCACGGCCGGGCTATGGGGACTGCCCCTGTTGCTGGAACGGACGGGGCTGAACGGTGCTTACGTCTTCATTGCGGGCCTCGCGATCGTCACTGGCTTCGTCTCGCGTGGCATCCGGCAGGTCGCCCCGTTGGTACCGGACGATGCCACCAGCGCATCCGGCGGAGCTGGCTCGCTCGCCGCCGTGTTGATCCTTCTTGCCATCACGATGTTCTGGGCCCACCAGAACGCGCTCTATGCTTATGTCGAGCGGATCGGCAACGCGTCGGGATTGTCAGCGCACTTCATCGGTTTCACGCTCGGGCTTGCCAATCTCGCCGGATTCGTGGGCGCGTCGCTCGTCGCATGGCTGGGCACCCGCTTCGGTCGACTGTTGCCCTTGCTGGTGCTGGTGTTCGTCCAGGTGGGCTGCGTCTGGATGCTCTCTGGGCAAGTAAGCTCGGCCACGTACCTGCTGGCCATGGGCGTCATTGCGCTTTCCTGGAACATCGTCAACCCGATCCAGATCGGCATCCTCGCCGCGGTCGACCAGCGCGGTCGGTGGCTCGCCTTGTCGAGCACCGTGATTGGCGTAGGGCTCTCGCTCGGGCCGGCCCTGGGTGCCGCGGCGCTGCGCGGCGAGGGCTACGCATCGGTGCTCTGGCTGGTCGCGGGACTGGCCGTCGCCAGTACCTTGCTGGCCCTGCCGGTCCTGCGTTGCGCGGCTCAAGCCGTGCCCGTGACGGAGTAAGGGACGATGGGACAAAAGGGCGACGCCAAGCGGCAACAGATCCTGGATACAGCGAAGCAGATGCTGCTCGAAGGTGGCATCGACGCGTTCGTGTTGCGGGACGTCGCCGAGCGGTTGGGGATCACTCACGGCAACCTGCAGTACTACTTCCGTACCAAGCAGGACCTGCTCGTCGCAATCTTCGACCTGGAAATCGCGAAGTATGCGGGCAGCCTTCAGGATGCCGTGTCAGCAACTACGACCCGCCGCGGCAGGCTAGGTGCGATCATCGATGCGGGACTCAAGGAGCTGCGCTCGCCCGATACGGCGCTCTGGCGCATGGTCATGTCGATGGTCGACCACAGCCCGGACATGGCTGCCCTGCTCAAAAAGGAGAACGATCTATATCGGTCCGTCGTGGCGCGGGAGCTCAAGCAAATCGCACCGCATCTCTCCACCCAGCGACGGAAGCAGATCGCCCGCATCATCCAGGCCATTCTCGACGGGTTGGGCATCCAGTTCGTGCACGAGGACCCGGACAGTGCCGAGATGCGGGCGCTCGAGAGCGAGATCAAGGCCGCGATCCTCGCCCTCGTCGAGGCCGAGTGAGGGACGGCCGACTCGGGCCGTCCCCCCAAGGTTCATTCAGGCGAAGTCGGCGTCAGTGAACGTCTTGAGGATCTTGCCGTAGGGGAGGTCCGCATTGAAGCGTGCGTACTTGCAGCCGAGGATCTTCCTGATCGGTAGAAGAGCATCGGACGCGCATCCGAACTCCAGTGAGCCGGGCCCGCTGTACACCTCTGCCTTGCCATCGGATCCGACGATCGGGTTGGCCGCAAACAGTACCGAGATCAGCTGAGCCAGGGCCGGGCGGTCGCTGCCCTCGGCATCGGGGATCACACGCAGGCAAATCAGTGGCAGGGTCCCAACCGCGCTGGCCGGCTCGTTCTTCGCCGTGCGGACCATGGCGCGCAAGGCACGGTCGCCGGGCTTGACCTCCATCAGCGCCTCGACCTGACCGTCCTGGTGACGGATCAGTTCGATCCGATGGGCTCGCTTCTTGCCGAACCCGTATATCTCCCGACCCAACAACTGCGAATTCTCGCCTGTGACGTACACGCCCGGAACGTAGGCGTGCAGCTCGCCTTTCCACATCACGAGTACGCCGTTGTAGACCTCGCTGTAGGGCCCGAGCGTCGTCCAGTGGTTGGTCTCGATGACCATGAGCCCGATACCCGGCTCGACCAGTTCCAGGTCGGACGGCACAAGGTCCAGCACGTAGTCCGGATCGGTCTCGAACTCGATAACGACGCACTCGGTGTCGCGATAGAGGAACGGTCCCTTGTGGGAGAACGAGTTGTGTACCGGCATGAAGGGGCCCCACTGGCGCGGGGTGAGCTTTCCGAACTTGGCCATGAGTGCGTTCTCCAGGAGAAAAAAGTGTGCGCTAAAAACTATAGGCCAGCCCATTGTTTCGCGCAACGCCACGCACCGTTGCGCCTGACCGAGGCCCGCTAAAGCGGCTTTTTGGCAGTGCTTACAGCTTTTTTCGGACCATTGCCAATTCTAGGCCGCTGGCTTAGTATCCGTCGAAACGGGCTCCGGGCGGAGCACCGGCAGGGGGCGGTCAATGACCCAGGCGGCGGGTTTCAGCGAGGAAAGCGGCGCGAGAGCGACGCAGCAGGACATCCTGCGCGTATATCGCGAGCGGACGCCGCGCTCCGGCGGATTGTTCGAACGCGCCCGTAAGTCGCTGGTCGGCGGAACCACCGGAAACTTGCGCTACTTCCCGCCGTACCCGCTCTATTTCGCGAGTGGCCGTGGCAGCTGCATGAACGACGTCGACGGCAACGAGTACGTTGATTGCTTCCTGTGCAACGGCCCGCTGCTGCTCGGTCACCGGCACCAGCGCGTGATGGAGGCGATCGCCCGTCACGCGGACGTGGGCTCGCTGGTGGTCAATCCGGAACTCGCGCTGGCGGCGGCCGAGGAAGTGCAGCGGACCGTGCCCTCGGCCGAGCGCGTCCGGTTCCTTAACAGCGGCACCGAAGCCGTCATCGCGGCCGTCCGCCTGGCACGGGCCCACACCGGCCGTCCACGGATCATCAAGTTTTTCGGGCACTACCACGGGCAGGACGACCAGTTCCTGGTGGGGCTGGAGCCAAAGCCGGGACCGTTCGGCGCCGGGGTTCCGGACGCCGCGTTCGCCACCACGCTGCTCCTGCCGTACGGTGACGCTGCGGCCTTGGAGCACGCGTTACGCACCCATAGCGATATCGCCGCCGTGATTCTTGACCCGGCAATGCACTCCGGCGGCCTGTGGGGCAGCAGCACGGAGTACCTGCGCGAGGTGCGGGAACTGACGTCCCGGCACGCCGTGGTGCTGATCTTTGACGAAGTCATCACGGGCTTCCGCCTGGCCGCCGGTGGCGCGCAGGCAGTCCACCGGGTCACGCCGGACCTTACGACTCTCGCCAAGGCGCTGGGTGCGGGTGAGAAACTCGCTGCGGTGGTCGGGCGGGAGGAGTTCTTGCGCACTCTCGATCCCAATCGCCCGGCAGGGACACCTGCAGTCTTCCAGTCTGGCACCGGCAACGACGGGACCGCGGCACTCGCCGCCGGCGCGGCCGCGGTCGCGACCTACCGGGAGCACGAGCGGGCGGGTGAGTACCAGCGCCTCAATGCGCTCGCGGAGCGACTGGCCTCGGGTCTCACGGCGGCCTTCGCCGCGCGCGGTGTGCCGTTCCATGCCAATCAGCAGGGCCCGATGCTGCAGATCTTCCTCACCGACGCGAGCCCGCGGTTTGCAACCTTTGCCGCCCTGCCCACGGGCCCGGTGCAATTCCTTTATCTCGCGCTGATCAACGAGGGCGTGCTGCTCAGCCTGCCGACCTCGAACCACATCTACCTGTCATTTGCCCATACCGTCGCCGAAATCGATCGGGTGCTCGCCAGCACAGCGACCGTCCTGGATCGGTATGACTTCCGCGGCATGGTCAGGGCCGCCGCCTGATCGACCGCACTTGCCTTAACGTACGAACCGGAGACGGACACCGTCATGACAGAGACCACGCCGCAGGAACTCGACCGTCTGTTTGCCCACCAGAAGGCGGCGTTCGCCAAGGATCGTTCGCCCTCGCTCGAGTCGCGCCTGGAGCGGCTGCGGGCGCTCGACGCGGCGATGGTCGCCTACCGCGAGCCGTTTCGGGCAGCCGTGAACGCCGACTTCCGCAATCACCATCCGCTCGTAACCGACCTCTTCGAAAGCGGCGCCGTCGTCGCGCGCTCGCGCTATATCCAGGCCGTGCTCGGCGAATGGATGAAGCCGAGTCCGCGCGAGTTGAACGCACAGGTGCACGGCTCGTCGAAGGCCTGGGTCGTCAAGCAGCCGAAGGGTGTCGTCGGCAACATCGCGCCGTGGAATTTCCCGATCGAGTGCGCGCTGATCATGGTGGCCGACATGCTGGCGGCCGGCAATCGCGTCATCGTCAAGACATCCGAGCTCGCGCCGCACACGGCAGAGGTTGTGCGGGAGGCGATCTCAAAGCATTTCCCTGAGGACGTGGTCGCGGTCACCTGTGGCGGCACGGAGCTCGCGCAGTACTTTGCGGGACTGCCGTGGGCGCACTTGACGTACACGGGCAGCACGCGGGTCGGCCGGCTCGTAATGCAGGCGGCCGCCAAAAACCTCACACCGGTGACGCTAGAGATGGGCGGGAAAAATCCCACCGTCTTCGCCGAGGACGGGCTCGAAGATGGGCTGATCGAGCGGTTCCTGTTCTGCCGGGCGTTCAAGGGCGGCCAGGTCTGCACTTCGCCAGACTACGCGCTCGTGCCGGAGCATCGCCTCGACGAGTGGCTCGCCAAGGCACAGGCGATGTGGACGAGGATGTACCCGAAGTATGTCGGGCATCCCGAGGCAACCGGCGCCATCAACGACAAGCACTACCATCGTGTCCTCGGTCTCGTAGAGGAAGCCGAGCGTGCCGGCGTCAAGGTGATCTCCCTGAACGGTGACAAGCCCGATCCGCAGTTGCGCGAGATCCCGATGTATGTCGTGGTGCGGCCGCCGGAACATCTCGCCTGCGTGCAGGAGGAGATCTTCGGACCGGTGACGCCGGTGCTGACCTACCGTTCGATGGACGAAGTTCACGACCGCATTAACGCAGGCCCGACGCCCTTGGCCGCGTACATCGTCACCCGGGACGATCAGTTGGCGGCGAAGTTCACCGAACAGGTGCTGAGTGGCGGCACGGGCATCAACGTATTCGGCTTCCAGGGGGCGGACGCCACGTTGCCCTTCGGTGGCGTCGGACCGAGTGGCATCGGCTGTCACTCGGGCTACGAAGGCTTCCTCAATTACTCGCACGTCAAATCGGTGTTCAAGTGCGAGGATGACAACGTGCTGATGATGGCAATCAAGCCGCCTTACGCCGACCTGAGCAAGATGTTCGCCGATGCCGTGCTGGCGCCGGCCGGCTGACCGTCGCAAACGAAATTCGCAGGGGACCACACAGATGCATTCCACCTATCGCGGCCGCAACCACGTGCTTGCCCGAAAGATCGCCACGGTTCTGGCGATGGCCTTGCCAGCAGTGCCGGGCCTCGCCTCGGCGCAGGCGCAGAGTTCAATGCTCGAGGAGATCGTGGTGACCGCGCAGAAGCGCGAGGAATCCATGCAGGATGTCGCAATCTCGCTCGCGGCTTTCAGTGGCGAGAGGATGGCGCAGCTTGGCATCACCAATGCAGCCGATCTCGTGACCCAGGTGCCAGGGTTGAAGGTGTCGGGTTCGGGCGGAGGCGCTGTCAACACCTTCAGCATCCGCGGCGTGACGCAGAACGATTTCTCGCCGGCGCAGGAAGCACCGGTCGCGGTGTACG
>Ga0268298_10002027_pt1 | contig 22713 bp, 19 predicted proteins | sample WWTPWeurt_MetaG_FD_194462 | JGI IMG/M metagenome (GOLD analysis project Ga0268298, IMG submission 194462) | Activated sludge microbial communities from WWTP in Nijmegen, Gelderland, Netherland - WWTP Weurt | ecosystem: Engineered > WWTP > Aerobic digester > Activated sludge | place... | reverse complement strand
CGCCTTGCGACCGAGCTAAGGGAAGCGAGGAAGTGGTTGGAGGGCGTTAGCCCGGAAACCATAAGCGGCGAGGCCGATGCAAATAAAAAATTGCCGAGGTAGCTCAGTTGGTAGAGCACCCGCCTTGTAAGCGGGAGCGCGTGGGTTCGACCCCCATCCTCGGCTTACTACATATGATGATGACCCCCAAAACAAGTTCCGCGCTTCTTGCGGTTTTTCTGACCGCCTGCGCGGGTCTGGAACCTTTGCCCACCAACGCGGCCGAGGACCGCGCCCGCATGCGGGCGCGGGCCGAGGCCGTCGCCGCGCCCAAATTGGTCGCGTTGCTCGATCGCCGCCGCGAGAACACGTTCACCATCGACCAATTCTACAAGCCGGACACTTCCCGGCAAGAGTACAGCGCGTTGAGCGAATTGGGCAATATGCGGACGCCCGAGGGCTACCGACTAAAAATCCGTCTGTGGAATCTGGGTGTGCCCGTGACGCAAGCGCTGGCTCTCGCCCAAGACCCTCAGATACAAGGGCGCCTCCTGGAGGCGGCGCGCTTCCAATCGGGCACGCAGGCCCGGGCGGAGGGGTTGTTGGTCCTGGCGACGAAAAAGAACCCCGATCATCTAAAATATTTCAAGGAAGCCCTTTTGGACCGGGACGTGTCCATTCAATTCGCGGCCGTGGAGGCCCTGCGGGTCTGGGCCCAGCCGGAGGCCTTGCCGCTCCTCCTGGACGCCGCCCGGCGCAACTGGTCCCCGCTGATCCGCCTCTGGTCGGCCCGGGCCGCCTGGGCCCTGGGAGACAACGCGGGAAAAGAGATGGTTCGCGCGGCCCTCGCGGATTCCAACCGGGTCACGCGGGCCCTGGCCGCCCTCACGTTGGGCGATATGGGGGGCCCCGAAGACCTGGACGCCGTTCTCGCGCGCCTCGACCGGGAAGGGGACAACCCCTTCGTCATGGCCGAATTGTGCCTAAGCGGTCTCAAACTTTTCGCCAAGAAGGCCCCCGTCCCGCCGGACCCGGCCCCCGCCCGACCCGCCCGACGGGAGGAACCGCGTGTTCTCGACCTGTTCGAGATGGAACCCCTGATTGTCACCGCGCCGCGCCTGCGGGTGTCTGGCCGCCATCAGGTGGACCCGCGCATCGACGTGCGATTGGCCGGACTGCTTGAAAAAATCGCCACGGACCGCCCCGAGGTCTTGGTCTACGATGATCCCACGCTTCAAGAGATCGTCAAATTAACAATCCCCTCCGGTTTTGCTCTTAACATTCGATACACCGATATCCGTTATCTGTTGACTATGGGCTTGGCGGGCACGCGCAATTACACGCTCATCTCCCGGTTAGAGACGATTTACAAATCTTCCCCCGACAGCGGCATCAAGGCCTTCGCGCTGGTGGCCCTTGGGCACGACCCCTCGCGCATGGACGTGGGCGTGTTCCGGGACGCCTTGATCCCGACCAACAACATTCAAACCCGGTTCGGGGCGGTGGAGGGCTTGGCCGCCCAGAAAAACCCCTTGGTGAAAGGGGTTTTGGCCGACGCCGCCCAGTCGGACGAATCCCTCGTGGTCCGGATATTCGCCGCCCAGGCCCTGGGTCGATGGGGCGACCCCCAGGGCGTGGACCTGTTGCGCCGTTACCTCAACCACGAGGATTTCGTGGTGCGTTTCCTCGCCACTTATTACCTGGGGCAGTTGGGTGACGACGCCGATTTCGAGAGGATTTTGATCAACTTGGAACGGGAAACGGAGGACGCGGTGACGGCCGAAAATTGTCTGGCGGTGTTGAGGATGTCTCTCTAATGGGTGTCCTGGGGTTGTTGGTCCACTCCGGCGGCGGGTGGGTGATTTGGCTTTTGATGCTGGCGTCGGTCCTGACTTTGGCGGTGATCGTCGAGCGGGCGATCGTTCTCAGGCGGGAGCGGCGCGCCTTCGACGGGGTTCGGGTCGACCTGCGGGCCGCCTTGAACGACGGCGACCTGCGCCGCGCCGCCGATTTGGCGGGGGGGTCGACGACCGTGGCCGCCTCCGTTTTGTCCGCCGGCTTGGCGCGGCCGGCCGTGGGTCCCGCCGCGGTGGAGGAACGCCTGGCCGCCGCACGTATCGACGGGAGATACCGATTGGAACGGCGCTTGTGGGTCCTGGGCACACTGGGCAACAACGCGCCCTTCGTGGGGCTTTTCGGCACGGTCTTGGGCGTCATCCGCGCCTTCGCCGATCTGGCGGGGAACGCGGGCGCCGGCCCGGAGGTGGTGATGGCGGGCCTGTCCGAGGCGCTCGTGGCCACGGCGGTGGGGCTCCTGGTGGCGATTCCGGCGGTGATGGCTTACAACTATTTCTTGAAACGCGCGGGGGAATACCTCGCGGAGACCGACGCCCTGTCCCGCCTTCTTATGGCGGCGCTGAAAGAAAAAAAATAATGGGCGCTTCCACCGACGACACCAACGGGCTCATCACCGGCATCAACGTGACCCCCCTGGTGGACGTGGTTTTGGTGTTGCTCATCATCTTCATGGCCACGGCCCCGCTCATCGCCCGGCGGGCCGTCGCGATCAACGTGCCCAGGGCGGCCACGGGCGAGCGGGCCACCGCGGCCCTGCGCGTCTCCTACGCCGCCGACCGGACCCTGCTTTTGGAAAAAACAGCCTTTACGCTCGTGGCCCTGGCGGCCGAGTTAAAAAGCCGTCGGCAGTTGGAACCGGAACTGAACCTGGCGGTGGCCGCGGACGCGGGCCTCCCCTACGAAGCGGTGATGGAATTGTTGGACACAATTCGCGGCGCCGGTGTCAAAAAGGTGGCGCTGGAAGTCGCTTCCAAACCGACCCGCGCCCGTTAAAAAGAGAGGGGGGAAATGACCCGTCTGACGCCGTTCCAGTGGGGTCTGTCCGTTTCCGTGCTGGTCCACGGCATTCTCTTTTTGTCCCTGGGTCGCCGGGGGATGAGCGCCTTTGACCCCGTTTGGGCGACCCCCGACCGCATCGACGTGGACCTCACCCGCCCCTATCGCCTCACCTCGGATCCCACCCAAACTTTCCGGTCCCCCCACCCCGGCACGGGGCGGCCGATGGTGGTCAAGCCCACCCCGGGGCCTATCCAGGAAGGCGGCGGCGTGGCCCCCAAGGGCCGCGAATGGACCCTGCCCGCGCCCGGGACGAAGGGGGCGGAAACCCCGTTGGAGGGAAACCCCTTGTCCAAATCCACATCAACGGCGGAAGGGACGGGCACGGTCGAGGGCGAAAGCCGCGGCTTGGGCGGCCTGGGCACGGGCGGCGAGGGGGAAGTGGACTGGGTTTTCCTGACCGAGCGGCCGCGTCTTTTGAACCGCGACGAGTTGGTGAAGAACATCCGGCGGTTTTACCCCGAGGCCGAGCGCCGCGCGGGGCGGGAGGGCTCGGTGACGGTGCACGTGCATTTGAACCGCGACGGCCGCGTGGCCGGGGCGGGCGTGGCGCGGTCCGCGGGGTTTCTCTTTGACGAGGCCGCCCAGAAAGTGATCGCCTCCGCCCGGTTTTCCCCGGCGCGCCGCGGCGACCGCGCCGTGTCGGTGAAATTCGTTCAAACCATTGATTTTCAGTTGGAGGATTGAGGGCGGTTAAAAGTAGGCCGCTTTTCGGTCGAAACTTTGATTTGGAAAATGGGGAAATTGCCCGTGGTCCAAGAACCGAATCTCGATCGCGACCGCTGTGAAGACCGACAATTGGGCCTTCAATTTTTCTTCCAATTCCCCATCGGCGGTTGACCCGGGGCGGAGTTGAAGAAGCAAACGAACCCCTTCCCTTGACCGCTCCAGGAAAAAATACCCCGTCGTGCGGCTCGCCACCGTCGGATCCGCGTAAAGGGCTTCTTTGATTTCCTCGGGGTAGACCGTCCGCCCATCGCCCGCGTCGAGCCCTTTGTTCTTTCCCCAAACGATGAGAAAAGGGAGTTTGAAGGGGGGAAGGAGATCCGGTCGGCCGATGTCCGATAGCAATTCCGCCAGCCGATCGTGGGGCAGGAGGTCGACGATGTCCCGGGTGTTGTAGCGGATGAGGGGGATTTTTCGGCGCCGGTCCAAGGCGGTCAGGATCATTTCGCCCCGCCGCGGGCCCGGCGCGGATGTTTCGATGAAATAGGCGCGGGGATCGTATTGGAGGAGGGCCCCGCAGAGCCGCGTCCCCTGCCCGTAAAGTTTTTGACGGACACCGGTGTCGGACATCGCGAGCCGACGCAGGGTTTGGGTTTCCGGCGTTTCCTTGGCGATGCTGTTGGCGATTTCCGATAAACCAAAGCTGATGTTGACGCTTCCGCGAGCCCGGTCGTCGGGGTCGTGGCCCAGAAGGGATCCCATATAACCGCGAAAGTTTTCGGCGATGTATTCCGCCCCCGAAACGATGTGGACGACGAGGTCTTTCCAGGGGACGCCGGCGGCGGCCCCGTCCTCAACGAGCTTTTTCAACAGGAGTTGTTCTCCGACGATGATGAACCGCTCGAACTCGCCCCGCAGTTTTTTGATCAATTCCCAGGCGATGTCGAGCCGCGAGCCGGTTTCGATGGTGGGAAGGGTCCGTGTGGGGATGTGGATGCCGGGGCCCAAGGCGTTGACAAGCAGGGTGCGTTTGGAAAGGGCGCCGAAGGCGTCGTCCAGGATGAATTCCACTTCCCAGGCGGCCCGGTCGGCGTCCCGCCAGGATTCCGCCCCGAAAGAAAACACCCCGGTGGACCCCGAACTTGAAAAGAAAGATCGGACGTCGTTGATCGCGCCGTCAACGAGCAGGGCGCGGAGGTCGTTTTTTCGGAACAACGTTTCTTTGTCGACCACGGGCACGCGCGTCAAGAAATCCGCCGGTCCCGCGACGTCCCGGGGGTTCACCCCCCGCTCGGCGAGCAAAGCGCGGTAAGCCGGGACCCGCCGGGCCGCCTGTTGAAAAGCCCATAGAGCGCCCGCCGCGCTCTCGGCGGCCAGACGTCGGGGATCGGCCGCGCGCAGCCCGCGGGCGACGCGCGCGCTTTGCCAGCGCACAATTTTTTCAAAAAGAAGCGACATGGACAGCATTGTCGCTAAAGGTTGATCGAAAGGCAATCCCCGGATGGGCCGGACGTGGGTGTGGTATAATACCCACCTCATGTCGGCCGCCTTTGACGTCCATTGCCCCTGCTGCAAAGCCCAATTGACCGTCAGCCCCGAGGCCCGGGCCGTGGTGTCCCACAAGGCGGCGACGCCGCCCAAACCGGTGGCCTCCCTGGACGAGGGCGTGGCGGTGGTTAAAAAAGACCCGGAGCGGCGGGCGGGGCTTTTCGCCCAGTCCCTGGAAACCGAAAAATCCAAGGCCGACCGCCTCAAGAAATCGTTCAACGATTTGCTTCAAAAAGCCAAAGAAGATCCGGACGCCCCGCGGCCCGTGCGGGACATGGATCTCGATTAGGACTTCAATATGGCCCGTGTCATCGCCATCGCGAACCAAAAGGGCGGGGTGGGAAAAACCACCACCGCCATCAACCTCGCGGCCTCCCTCGCCCATTTGGGCCAGGAGACTCTTTTGATCGACATGGACCCCCAGGCCAACATGACCTCCGGCCTGGGTATCGCCCGGGAGGGTCTCGACCGGCACATCTACCACGTGCTCCTCGACAACGCGCCCCTGGAAAGCGTCATCAAAGAGAGCGGCTTGGAGTGGCTGGACGTGGTGCCTTCCCACATGGACCTCTACGGGGCCGAGGTGGAGCTCGTGAACGCGGACCAGAGGGAAACACGCCTGCAAAACGCGCTCCGTCAGTTCCACAAGGTCTACAAATACATATTCATCGACTGCCCGCCGGCCCTGAACCTGTTGACGATCAACTCCCTGGTGTCGGCCGACGCGGTTCTGATCCCCATGCCCTGTGAGTACTACGCGCTGGAGGGTTTGTCGATGCTCGTCAACACCATCGACCGGGTGCGCGCGGGACTCAACCCGCGGCTCGAGCTGGAGGGCGTGCTCGTGACCATGTTCGATGGACGGTCCAATTTGACCCAGCAAGTGTACGGCGAGATCAAGAAGTTTTTCGGCACCAAACTTTACGGGACGGCCATCCCCCGCAACGTGCGGCTCGCCGAGGCGCCCAGCCACGGAAAGCCGGCGCTGGTCTACGACAGGCATTCGTCCGGGGCCTCGGCCTACCTCACCCTGGCCAAGGAATTTTTGGAACGACGCGGGGAACTCCCCGCACTACCGACGGAGGAGCCGGCCGCCGTGGCGGCCGCGGACTAAAATTATGGAACGCAAAGCGCTGGGACGAGGTTTGGAGGCCCTGTTGAAACCCGGGTCGGGGGGCGGCCCCGCCGCCGACGGCCAGGCGGTCATTAAAATTCCCGTGGACAAAGTGCGTCCCAACCGCCACCAACCCCGGACGCGCTTCACCCCCGATTCGCTGGCGGAACTGGCGGAGTCCATCAAAGTGCACGGTTTGGCCCAGCCGCTCCTCGTGACGACCTCGGCCGTGCCCGGTGAATACGAGCTCGTGGCCGGCGAGCGCCGCCTGCGCGCCGCCCGCATGGCCGGTTTGGTGGACGTGCCCTGCGTGGTGCGCCAACTGACCGATCGCGAACGGCACGAATTGTCTCTCATCGAGAACATCCAGCGCGAGGATTTGAACCCCCTGGAAGAGGCCGAGTCCATGCGCAAGCTCATGGACGAGGTCGGGTTGACCCAGGAAGAGCTGGCACGACGGCTCGGCAAGAGCCGGTCGGCCCTGGCGAACCGCCTTCGCCTTTTGGAACTGCCGCAAATGCTGCGGAACGCCCTCTTGGAGGGCCTGATCACCGAGGGCCACGCCCGGGCGCTCCTGGGGCTCGCCGACCGGACCCAACAGGAGGAACTCGGCAAACGGGTCGTCCAGGAAAAACTCACGGTCCGCGACGTGGAAAAACTGGTGCTGGATTGGGCGAGCGCCGCCCGCACCGGGCGGGTTAAAACCCCCCGCCGCAAGAACGCCGACGTCCGCCATCTCGAGGAAGATTTGCAACGCACGCTCAGCCGCCGTGTCGTGATCGACGCCCGCGCCAAAAACAAGGGGTGGGTTCGCCTCGAATTCTACTCCCTGGACGATCTCGACTCCCTGGTGGCGCGACTTAAAAACCGCCCGCCCGCGTCATGACCGGCCGCTTCGGCGCCGCCGGCCTGTGCCTTCTGGCCTGGGCCTGCGCCGCGCCGGCCCCCCGGCCGGCCCCCAAATTTTCCCTCGGCAGGCCCCCCGCGCCGCCCGTGAAAACCCCGGCCCCGCCGGCCAAACCCAAACCCCCGGTCGCGAAACCCGCCCCCGCGCCGACGGCGCCGCCGCCGGAACCGCCCGCGCCGGTGGCCCCGTCGCCGACGGACGCCCCTTTCCTGCTCTCCGCCCGGGCGAGTTTGGCCGATTACCGTTTTTTCGCCAACGGCGGTTTTGACGCCGGGTGGAACGTGGGGTACCACACCTGCTGGGTCATTAAGCTGCCGCCCGCGCCCGGCGCGTTCTGGACGCGGGCCTTCGTGGGGGCCAAATTGGGCGCGGCCAAAACCACCGCCCTGCCCGGCCGACCGGGCTGGGACCAAGAACCGGTGACGGGAGAGATCCACGTGGCCGTGGCGTCGCAACCGTCCTGGCCCGTCAACCGACGCCGGTTGTTGGCCCGGGCCGAAGACCTTCCCCTGGCGGGGAACCCGACTTATCCGCTCGACGGGGTGGGGGAGGCCCGCTGGGTTTGGACGGAAATTCCCGTCACGGAAGTGTCGATGAGTTCGCCCAATTACGTGGTTTTGTTTTCGCCCGATGAACGACTCAAGGGGGCGGGCCGGTCGCCGGTGTTGGCCGGCGCCGCCTCCGACAACCGGCCCAACGCCTGGCTCAACACCCAGGTGTCGGGCCAGCCCCCGTTGATTTCCTCCGAGGCCACCCGCACTCCGGTGGGCGTGCGGGAACCCGCCGTGGCCATCAAACTGGTGATGGATCGAAGCGAGGCCCCCGCGGTGACCCTGCGGCGCGCGCCGGACCGGCTCGCCGCCAACGGGAGTTTGACGTTGGACGCGGCGGTGAGCGGCGTCGACGTGGAATCCGCCTGGGCCGAAGTGTCCCCGGACGGTCGGGTCTGGCGACGGGTCGGCCGCCCGGCCCACGGCGCTCCCTACGTGTTCACTTTGACCCGCGACCAGTTGCCGAAGGGGCCCTTCCAGGCCCGGGTGGCGGCCAAAGACCAGTGGGAGTCGGTCGGCGCCAGTCCTCCGGCCGTTTTCAAGGGGGGAAAATAACGTGCGCGTCCTCCACGTCACGGAGAGCCGGAGCTGGTCGGGCGGGACCGTGCAGTTGTGGAATTTGTGCCGGACGCTGATGGCCCGGGGCCAAGCGGCGGCGCTCTTCTGCCCGCCCGAGGCCGAACTGCTGCGCCACGCGGCCGGCACCCCGGTTGATTTGACCGTGTGTCCCCTGCGGGAGGATTACGACCTCTTGGCCGCCCGTCGGCTGGCCGAAACGGTGCGGCGCTTCCGCCCGGACGTCGTCCACGCCCACCACCCCCGGGCGCACGCCATCGCCCTTTTGGCGGGGCTTTTCGTCTCCATTCCGCGCCTCGTGGTTTCGCGGCGCGTCTCTTTCAAGCTCAAAAAATGGAACCCCTTCAGCCAGCTCAAGTACCGTTCGTCGCGCATTCGCACCTACATCGCCGTGTCGGAGGACATTCGCCGCGTGTTGATCGCGGGCGGCGTGCCCCCCGAAAAGGTGGTCGTCATCCACAGCGGTGTCGACACCGCGAAGTTCACCCCCCGCCCCCCGGCGGAGGCCCTGCGCGCGGCGCTGCGGATTCCCGCGGGCGCGCCCGTGGTCGGCAACCTCACGCATTACAGCTGGTGGAAGGGCCAGGCGGTTTTTCTTGAAGCCGCCCGGGCGGCGGTCACGGCCGGTTCCCCCGCGCACTTTTTGCTGGTCGGCAAGGACACCGACGGGGAGGACGCCCGCCGGCGCGTCGCGGGGTTGGGCCTGGGCGACCGGGTGACGCTGGCGGGGTTCCGCACCGACATGCCGGAGATCCTCTCGATCTTGGCCGTGAGCGTGGTCTCCTCCCTGGCGGGGGAGGGATTTTCCGGGGTGTTGCGGGAATCCATGTGCATGGGCGTTCCCGTCGTGGCCACCGAGGTCGGCGGCAACGGCGAGCTCGTCCGCGACGGGAAAACAGGCCTTCTCGTGCCCCCGGGCGACGCCGCCGCGCTCTCCGCGGCGATCCGCCGTCAGCTTTCCGACCGGTCGGCGTCCCAATCCATGGCCGAGGCGGCCCAGCGCGAGGTGCGTGAAAATTATTCCCTCGAAAGCATGGTCGACAAAACCCTCGCCCTCTACGAACGGTTGTTGACCGCGTGAAACGCGCGCTCCTGTTTTTTCTCCTGGGCGCCGCCGGGGCCCGGGCCGACGAGTGGTCCCTCCAGCTCTTGCCCCAGGGGTTCGTGGAATACGAAGGTTCCGGCTTCCGTGAATCGCCCAGCGGTTGGGAGCTCAAAGTGAAACCCTGGAACCCCGTGGGGGGGCTGCGCTGGCGTCGGACGTTGGCGCCCGGCTGGGCGTGCCAGGCCCAAGCGTGGGCCAACCGCGCGACCTTCGCCGGGGAAATCGGCAACCGGTCCGCGATTCAGCAGTACGGGCAAACCTCCCTCGCGGTGCAATCCCTTTGGGTCGATCTGCGTCGTCCGCTCCGCGCCTCCCCCGTCGAGGTCGTTTTCGGCGTGAACGGTTCGCGCCAGGTGTTCAAACGCAAAAACATCGTGTTCGGCCTCCCGGAACCCGAAACGGCCCGCGAAACCCTCCAGGCGCTCGGCGGCCATCTGGGGTTTCACGCGGGCCGCGTGCCCGAGGACAGGGGGCTTTTTTGGGACGGGGAAATTTTGATCGGCCATTCCTTTTGGACCCGCAACCGTCTGCGCGCCGAAGGCGGCCCCATCGACCGGCGGGGGTACACCTACGCCTTCCGATGGGAGGGCGGGTTCGCCACCCCGCGCTGGCGGGTGTCCACCGGCTACGCGCGACAGCTTTACGAAGTTCTGGTCCCGGGCGGCCGCTCCCTGCCGACCACGGGAGCGACGGTGTCCTTGCCGATCAACAAAACCGACCTTTTCGGACCCTTCGTCGCGGTGGGGTGGAGATACTGATGCGCGCCGCCGTCCTCGCCTTCGCCATCGGCCTCGCCCTTCCGCTGGCCGCGGAAACGGGCCCCTCCGTCTCCCTGACGCTCGTGCCCGCGGGCACCGTCCGTTGGCGCGGGGAGGGGAAAATCCTTCCCCAGGGGTACACCAACCGGACGGAGAGCCAAGACGCGCCGCTTTATGTTTTGGAGTGGCGGCAGGCGCCCGCGGACCGGGGGTATTGGGGGCTGTCCCTTTGGCACACCGGGGTTTTCGGCGGCGGGGCATTCGCCCGCGAGTCCCTGCCCGACGTCCGGCCGGGAACGGGGGGGCTTTACCAGCGCGACCTGTTGAACGTCGGGTTCACCAATTTTTTCGCCACCCGTTACCACCCGCTGGCCGAGGGGCCCCTCACCGCGGAACTCGGTTTTTCGGTGGTGCGGGAGATCTTTAAACGGAAAGAGTTCGAGGTGTTGCGGGGGTCCACCGGCCCGCTCGTGTCCGCCGGGACCCTGGACGACGTGAACGAAATATCCGCCGAGGGCGTCGGGTTCGGCCTCTCCGGCGTGCACGGCGAGCGGCTGTACGTTCGCTGGCGCGGGGCCGCCCACTATTACATTCAGTTTTTCGACGCCAAAACCGACGCCTCGGCCGGGCAGATTTTCCAAGCCGAAGCCGGCCTGGGCTGGCGGCCGACCCCGTCCACGGCCGTGGAAATCGGCGGCCTGCACCAATGGTGGTTCACCCTGGGGCAGGGCAACCGCCGCCTGTCCGTGCCCGGCACCGACGGCGCCGTCATCACTTACAACCGGCAGTCCACCGTGTACGGCGGCCTGTACGTCCGCGTGACCGTGCGGTTCGATCCCCGCCCGTGAACGAAACCGTCGTCATTCATTATTCCGAGCTGGGGACGAAGGGCCGCAACCGGCGGATGTTCGAAAACAAACTGGCCGACGACGTGCGGCGGCGGTTGGGTCCCGACGCGCTCAAGGTCCGCATCGAGAGCGCGCGGGTGCTGGCCGACCTGGCGCCCGACGTGCCGCGGGACCGCGTGGCCGAGGCCTTGAAACCCATTTTCGGCATTGCTTGGTACGGGTTCGGACGGTTGGTGCGCTGGTCCGCGGGGGACCCCGCCTGGGACGCCGTCGAAACGGCGGTGTTGGAGCTCGTCGGTACCGCCCCCGAGACGAAAACATTCAAAATTTTTCCCCGGCGGTCGGCCAAAAATTACCCCGCCCTCTCCGACGCCATCGCCCGCCGTCTGGGCCAGGCGGTGGTGGACAAAACGGGGCTGAAGGTGGATCTCACCCGGCCGGACCTGTCCGTCCACGTGGAGGTGTTGACGCGGGAAATCGCCGTCCTGTCGGACCGGGTCCAGGGTTTGCGGGGCATGCCCCGGGGGTCGGCGGGGGGCGTGCTGTGTCTTTTTTCCGGGGGCATCGACTCGCCGGTGGCGGCCTGGCTCATGATGAAGCGCGGCGCGGTGGTCCACCATCTCCATTTCCACCCCCACCGGTCCTCCCGGGAGGTCTTGGGGACGAAGATCCCCCGGCTCGTCGAAACGCTCAACGCCTTCGGCGCCCCCGGCAAGTTGTACCTGGTGCCGCACGACCGGTACCAGATCGCCGCGTCGTTGGCCGTCCCCACGGAATACGAGACGGTGTTCTTCCGCCGGTTCATGTTCCGGGCCGGGGCGGTGCTGGCCCGCCGGTTGGGGCTCAAGGCGCTCGTCACCGGCGACAGCCTCGGGCAGGTCGCCAGCCAAACCCTCGAAAACTTGACGGCCGTCCAAACGGAGTTGCCTTTGCCCGTGTTCCAGCCCCTCATCGCCATGGACAAGGAGGCCATCATCGAGGTCGCGCAGAAAATCGGCACCTACGCGCCGTCCATCGAAGCCTACAAGGACTGCTGTTCTTTAATGGCCAAGAAACCCAAAACCAAGGTGGCCACCCCCGTGGTCCGTCGGTTGGAGTCGGAGCTGAGGATGGATCGATTGATTGAGGAGTCGCTGGCTCAGGCGGAAGTTTGGGACGGGCGGGCTCTGACGGCCCTCCCCCCGGCGCGCTCGGGGAGCGCCGCCCCGGTGATTTAACGGGCGGGACCGCCCGGCCGTATCACTCCGGTCCGTGGTTGTCCAGGTGCAAGAAGTACGCCCACCCCGACATGGGGTCGTTGCTCGCGTCGTCGGTGAATTGTTTCAGATAGTCCCGAATGGCCGCCATCAACTTCGGCGGGCACCGGACATTGAGGGTCCGCAACGCGTTCGCCAGCGCCAAGAGAAGGGCCCCCGGAACCGCGTTCACTTCCTCGCTGCCGCCTTTGGAGACGATGCCCAAGAGCTGGCCCTCGCCGTTCATCTCCGTTCCCCTCCGCAGGGTCAATATGTCTTGGTGGGAATCGTTTTTCATGTCGGCCAAGGCCGTGAAGGGGATGACGGCGACATTCCCAAAGCGGGGGTCCAGGCTGACTTTCCGGTACAAACTCGGCCCGTCCTCGCCGGGCAGATGGTAATCCAAAACAATGATGTCCGGGGGGGGGGCCTTGTTCAGGTGGTCCCAGGCGTCCTCCGCCGACGGGACAACGTGTGTCCGGAAATCGAGCGCGCCCAAGTCGCGCGTGAGCGCGGACTGCGTGACGGCGTTGTCTTCGACGATGAGCACGAACGGTGGCGTCATTCCGACCCCTGGGCGGTTTGGCGCCGGAGGGAATCCGGCGCGGCCCCGCGCTCCCTAAGGTTAGATGGGAAGGCGGATTAATTCAAGGGGGCGGCGTCGCGTGGGCGCCGGACCCGTTCAGTTTTTCGTTTTGTCGGCCAAGTTCCCGAGGAACTTGATCAACTCGACCGGCAGCGGGAAGAAAAAGGTGGAGGTTCGATCGGAGCTGATTTCCTTGGCGGTTTGGAGGAAACGCAGTTGCAGGGCGGCCGGTTCGGACGCGATGATCCGGGCCGCTTCGGAAAGCTTTTGGGCCGCTTGAAACTCGCCCTCGGCGGCGATGATTTTCGCCCGGCGGTCCCGTTCCGCTTCGGCCTGGTGCGCCATGGCGCGCTGCATTTGTTCGGGCACCTGAACGTCCTTCACTTCCACGATCGACACTTTGATGCCCCAGGGGTCGGTTTGCTGGTCGATGATTTGCTGCAATTTGGAATTGATTTTCTCCCGGTGGGAGAGGACTTCATCGAAGTCGACCTGCCCGAGCACGCTCCGGAGGGAGGTCTGGGCGATCTGGCTGGTCGCCATGATGTAATTCTGGACTTCGATCACCGCCCGCTGTGGATCGATCACCTTGAAATAACAGACCGCGTTCACTTTGCAGGGGACGTTGTCTTTGGTGATGACTTCCTGGACGGGGACGTCCATGGTGATGGTTTGCAGATTGACGCGGATCAGTTTGTCGATGAAAGGCACCAAGATCACCAGGCCGGGGCCGTTGCCGTTCCCCCCGATGTTCACGAGGGCGCGGGTCGTTTTCCCCAGACGGAAAATTACGCACCGTTCGTATTCGTTCAAAACCTTGGCGGTGTTCGCGATAAAAACCAAAACCACGATCAGAAGAAAAACGACGGTTCCAAATCCCAAGCCGAACATGCGAGCCTCCCTAACCGATTTTTTGAACTTTCAACCGCGTCCCCAAAACCTGCAAAACGGTGACGTTCGCTCCCCGGGGGAGGCCCTCGGCCCCCTCGGCCGTCCAAAGGGCGCCGTTGAGAAAAACGAGCCCCTCTTCGCGCACCTCGGCGGTTTGTCCGACGAGGCTCTCCGCGCCGCTCACGGGCCGCGCCTTGCGGATGTCGAATATCTTTTTGAGGAGAAAACCGAAGAAGCCGCCCGAAACGGCCAGGGCGGCGACGATCAATTCCAACGACACCCGGGCGCCCGAGGGGCCCCGGTCGAAAAGCATGAACGAGCCGAGCGCGAAGGAAATGAGCCCGCCGAAAATGAGCAGGCCGTGGGACGACACGATGACGTCAACGGCCATCATAATCAAACCGGCGATCAGGAGCGTCAGGCCCGCGAAATTGAGGGGAAGGACTTGGAGGGCGAAGAACGCCAACGTCAAACAGATGACGCCGGCGATGGCCCCCAGCCCGATGCCGGGCGTTGAAAACTCGTAGACCAGGGCGTAAAAACCCAAAACGAGAAGTATGTAGGCCAAATTGGGGTGGGCCAGGGTGTGCAGCCAACGGCGGACGAGATTCATGGCGAAATTGACGCGGGGGGCGACGGCGAGATCGAGGGTCCAGGCCGCCCCGTTTTTTTTGATCTCCCGCGTTTTCAACGCGGCGAACAGCGCGGCCTCATCGGCGACCACCAAATCGATGACTTTGTTTTTGAGGGCTTCGTCCGACGTTTGGGAAACGCTTTCGCGAACGGCCCGTTCGACCCAGTCGGCGTTCCGCCCCTTGGCGGAGGCCAGGGCGCGCGCGTAGGCCGCGGCGTCGGAGACCATTTTTTCCTCCAGGGCCGACGCGTTGCCGTCTTTTTTCCCGTCCGCGTTATCGTTTTTGGACTTTTGAGGAACCCCGGGGGTCCCGCCCCCCAGTTGGACCGGGTGCGCCGCGCCCAGGTGGGTCAAAGGCGCCATGGCCGCAACGTCGGCCGCCATGGTGATGAACACCCCGGCCGAGGCGGCGCGCGCCCCCGAGGGGGCGACGTAAACGATGACGGGGAGGGGGGCGTTGACGATGCCTTGAACAATGTCCCGGGTGGCGTCCAGGAGGCCCCCCGGCGTGTCCAGCCGAATCAAGACCGCCTGGGCGGAGAGTTCCCGGGCCTGTTCGAGGCCATCCAAAACATAGTTTTTAACCACGGGGTCGATCACCCCGTTGACGGTCATCACGAACAGGGGTTTCGCCGCCGGCGGTTCCGCGAAGACGGGGAGACTTCCCCAAAGGAGCGCAAAGATTAGCTTTCGAAGCACTTGGGGATTATAGCAATTGCGGGGCCCGTGCCCGGGAGCCGACGGGAGGGAACCCGTTAATACGAAACGAGATCCGGCGCCAAGCCGAATTTGAGAATGAAATTGATGTACGTCATGCGGATGGGGTCCGAGGCGGTCACCGGACGGGCCAAGGCCGCCGATCGGATCGCGTTCAACCGCTGATGGGGTTTCAGCCAGGCCCAGCCGATCTCAACAATGGCGTTCTCGGAATTGGCGAACCTCAATTCCAAATCGATTTCGTCCATAATGCGGCTGCCCAAACCGTCGTTGGGTGTCTTCTCGGCGCGGGCTTCGAAGTAGTCGCCTTTAAAGGTCAATCGATTCCCCCAAAGGGGCGGCGTGTAATGAACGCCGATGTTAAAAAGGCGCAGACCAAAATCGCCGATGGTGGAGGTGTCCAATCCCGGGCCGATGCCCAGGTTGGCGTTGTCGTGGTAGATCTTCCCGTAGCGAAAATCCGATCCCGGGAGCCCCCCGTTGGCGCCGCCGTTGGACAGACCCAAAGTGGAAAAATCGCGAAACCCGTCGATGTCGTTGTCTTGCGGGTCCCCGTCCCCGGAGGCGATCGCGTACAGGGTGTGGGCTTGGAGGACGGCCCGCCAATCGTAACTGGCCTTCACCAACGACGCGGTTCCCCGGTAGCGCCGGGAAACCCCGGTGGAGGTGCTGATGGCAACGCCGTTAATGTCGTAGAGGGTTTCCCGGTTTTGGCCGGCGTTCAGCGCGAACTCCGCCGAGAGGGCCAGCACGTCGGTTCCCCAGGGCATGGGGACAAAGAATTTCGCCCGGGTGTCGATGATGTCGATGACGTTGGCGTCGTCGCTACGAGCCGCGTTTTTGTCGATGCCCCGGTAAAGGCCGAGCTCCAACTCCGTCTTAAAGACGGATTGCTTGAACTGTTGATCGGAGTTGAGGAGGGCGTAGAAGAGATTGACGTCCCCGGCGTTGGTTCCTTCGTCGGCCTCCGTGGATCCGTCGCCGCCGATCCCCGGTTGGGGGATGCTGTCCTGCTCCACGCCCTTGGCGAAAACAAGCTGCGCCTGCACGCGGCCGAGATTCTCCTTGACGGTGACCCCCTGCAGGGATCGGACGGACATGACGTTGTCGTTGACCGGTCCGTAGTACACGAGCAAGTCGCCCGGACGGCCCGCGTATTGGCGGCCGAGGCGAATTAAATCGATTCCCCCGAACCCGGTGATGTCGAAATAGGCGTTCGTGATGAAAAAATTGGACAGTTCGGCGTTGACGTCCGTGGGGGGTTTGCCGAATTGGGCGTTGGAGTTCAGTGCGGAACCGATGCGGGGGGCGCGCACGAATTCCACGCGCCCGGCGATTTCCTTGGCGAGGGTGGCGTCCAACCCAAGACGGGTTCGCGTGAGGGTTTGTTGGCGGTCGTCCGCGAGGGCGGAATCAAAATCCTGTTCGTTGGCCGCGCGTTCGCCTCGGAACTCAAAGGACCCGTAAGGCCGCAGGTGGAAGGAATCCAGAAGCGACGCTCCCCGCGTTGCCGTCGGAGCGATCCCCCCCGTTAAAACCACCAACAACATCCAATATTTTTTCATAGGACTCCCCGTTGATGTGTATCGGGCGGCCGGGATTGTTCAGCCGATCCCGCGCTGCGTTGTCGCGATTAATATGCGTCCAATCCGGTTGTTTGTCAACAGGGTCCTCAACCGGGCGGGTTTCGACTGCCCCTTGTCAAACCGGTGTTTGTCGCTTATATAAGATACAGTCGGAGCTAAATAGTTACCGACACTTTCGGAACGGAGGCGCGCGAGTGAAAATATTAATCATCGCGGGGATGGCGGTGGTCGGCTTGATCGGCGGCGTGTGCGCCGAGGAAGGACAAAAACTTTACCAGGCGAAATGCCAGGCCTGCCACGGACCGGCGGGGAAAGGCAACCCCGCGCTGAAAAAAGTTTACGGTCCGGGGATTGATATCACCGACGCGGACACCCAGCTCCGGGACGATGCCGACATGAAGAAAATCATCCAATTCGGCGCGGTCAAGGGGATGATGCCGGCTTACCGGGGACGTTTAAAAGACGAACAAATCACGGCGATCATCGCGCACGTTCGGTCCTTGAGCGCGTCCGATTCAGGAGGCCCCTCCCTGGCCGACGAATGATCCTCCCCGGATCGTTTTTCACCGCTCCGCCGCGTTGACGGTTCGCGTCGGCGTTCGGTCTTCACAACCACCGGAAAAAACTTTTCTCCAGTTCCCCCCGTTGTCCGTCGATCCCCTTTGGAACGGATCGCGGCATCGGGGTTTTTTTGTTTCCCCCGGGCTGCGTTGTGTCCGGGGGGGGTTACGGATTGGCGGTGATGGTGACGGTGAGGTCTTGTGTTGCCTCGGTGTCGGAGGCGGCGGGCATGTCGAGTCGGAACCAGAGAAAGCGGTTCTGGCCTGGGGAAACGGCCGAACCGGTTTGGGAACCGTCGATGGAGAAGACGGCGCCGGAGGCGAAGGCGGGGGAGCCGGTGACGACGTCCTCGGCGGCGAACCCGCCCAGCGCCGGACGGGCGGGGTGGAAGCCCGCCGAAAGGACCGCGATGTTGGCCGCGGTCGGCAGGGCGGCGCCGATGGCCCAGGGGGAGCCCGGGGTCGAAGTGGCCACGGAGAGGGAGTAGGTGCTGGTGACGTTGCCGTCGTTGAGAACGGTGACGGCGGTGGCGGTGTGGGAACTGGAGCCCACGGCCAAAAGCCCGAAGAGGTAGGGCGAGCCGGCGGTGACGGAGACGGAGCGGTTGAGGAGCGCGGGGACGGCGCTGGCGGTGTTGGAAATGAGGGACCATTCGCCGACGTCGTCGACGCTCCAGAGAACGATGAAATACGTGTCGTTGGTGGGGACGGTCACGGTGGTCGATTGGGCGGTTCCCACGACGGCGGTGGTGGCGATGGTGACGGTGGTGGCGCCGGAGGGGGTGGTGGCGGTGCTCCAGACGGTGGCGGCGATTGTGGAATATTGGATTCGGTACTGGCCGACGAGGTTGTTGTAAACGAAGTCGTCACCGGGGGCGGTCCAGGACAGGTTGATTTCGCCGGGCCCGCCGCCCGCGGCCGCGGACAGCGTGGACGACGAAGGCCCCACCCCCGTCCACAACGTCGACGTGGCCACGGACAACGCCGTGTAAGCGCTTTCCAGGCCGCCCGCGTCGACGGTTTTGACGCGGAAATAATATGTGGTGTCGGTTTGAAGCCCGAAATTCGCCGATGGCGAACGCCAGGGTTCGGTGGAAGTGAGGATCGCGCCGTATTTCGTGCCGCCGTCGTAGGTTTTGGGCGGGTCAAAGGCCCCCTCGGAGACGGCGGGGACCATCGTGGGAACGGTGGCTATCTGTAAATAATAGCTTAGCCCCGGTTCGGGGGTCGCTCCCGGGGCGTTGTCCGTTCCCTCGTTCCACATGAAGGTTCCCGTGGAGGCGGCGGTGGGGGAAAAGACGAAGGCGGTTTTAAGGACCGTGGGCGGGTTGGGGGCCACGTTGGCCACCGTTGAAAGGTTCCTGTAGACGCGGAGCTGGTTGTTCCCAGCGGTGTCCCGTCCCGTCACCACGAAATCCAGGTCGCCGTCGGCGTCGTAATCCCCCACGTCCAGGGAACCCAGGTAAAGATCCTCCGCCGCGGTGGGTTCCACTTCAACGCGGGTGAAGGCCCCTCCCCCCGTGTTGATGTAGGCTCGTATTTCAGCCACCCCGCCCGCGGTCGCGCCCGTTAACCCGTGGACGAAGATGTCCAAATCGCCGTCGTTGTCGATGTCGCCCCATTGGGCCCCGCCCCGCGAATGCCCGCCGCCGGCCCCGTTGACTTCGATTTGGGTCGCGTTGAAAGTGCCGTTCCCGTTGTTTCGGTAAACGCGCAATTCCCGGCTGGCGGTGGTCGTTCCGGGCACCCCTTGGACCACAATGTCGAGATCGCCGTCGGCGTCGAAATCCCCCCAGTGGGCGCAATGTTTCCCGTTGTAGCCGTCGATGCCCTGGCCGGGATCCACGTTGATTTCGTTGGGATCGATGGTCCCGTTGCCGTTGTTCCGGTAAACATGGATGCGGCTGTCCGTCCCGGCTCCGGTCCACCCTTGAACAAGGATGTCCTGGTCTCCGTCCCCGTCGAAATCCCCCCAGTCCACGATCCCGTCGCGCAAGCCGCCGCCGGCCCCGTCGACTTCGATTTGGGCGGTGTCGAAGGTCCCGTTGCCGTTGTTGCGGTAGACGCGAATTTGCCGCGCGGAAGCGGCGTCGATGCCCCCGGCCAAGATGTCCAAGTCCCCGTCGTTGTCCAGGTCCCCCCAATTCACGTCCCCTTGGGTCAACCCGCCGTTCAGGCCGTCAATCTCGATTTGGCCGGGATTGAAGGTGCCGTTGCCGTTGTTGCGATACACCCGCAATTGGGCCGAAGCCGCCGCGCCGCTGGTCAACGCCCCCGACGCGAGGACATCCAAATCACCGTCCCCGTCGAAATCCCCCCAATCGACGCCGCCGTCGCAAAGGCCGCCGCCGGCCCCGTCAATCTCGATTTGATTGGCGTCGAAAGACCCGTCCCCGTTGTTTCGATACACCCGCAATTGACACGCGCCGCCCCCCAAGCCGCTGGCCAAAATATCCAAGTCCCCGTCGTCGTCGAAATCCCCCCAAGACACACCGCCCGCCTGGAGGCCGCCGGCCGCCCCGTCGATCTCCGATTGCGTGGGGGAAAAATACAGGGGGGGGGGAACCGCGCTCGCCGTGTTGGAAATCGGGGACGTCAGGCCGACGTCGTCGACGGTCCACAAAACGAAATACCACGTGCCGTTGTCGGGGAGCGCGATGCCGGTGCTGACGGCCACCCCGGGGGCGATGGACGTCGCGGTGGTCAGGGTGTAGGCCCCGGCCGGCGTCGACGCGGGGTTCCAAACCGTGGCGGGGTTGGTGGCGTATTGGATGATGTAGCTGCCCGCCAGGGTCCCGGCGGTGAGGTCGTCGCCGACGGAAGTCCAGGACACGGTCACGTTGCCGCCCCCGGCGCCCGGCGCGGCGCTGATGGCCGACGCGGCGGGGGCGACGCCCGTCCACAGGGTCGACGCGGCGCTGGGCGCGCTCTCCAAAAGGCCCGCGTCGACGGTGCGGACCCGGAAATAATAGGTCGTGTCGGTGCGAAGGCCCGGGTGGGCCAGGGCGGGGGCCCAGGGCGCGGTCGACTTCAACAGCACGCCGTGGCGGGTGTTTCCGTCGAAAATCAACGGGGGCCGATCGTAGTTCCCCCGGCGGGGCGTCGCCCGACTGTGGGGGGCCACGGTGTCGGGTGTGAAGGCCGCGAGGGTTGAAATTTCGATGTCGTAGTCCAGCAGGCCGGGGGGCGTCGGGTTCGCCCCGAGGTCGGCGGCGGGGGCCCATTTGAACGTGGCCGTGGAGGATCCGGTGAGACTGAAACTGAAGGTCGAAGAAAGAACAGCGGGCGCGCCCGGGGCCGTTCCGGTGGTGATGTTGTTTTGATACACCCGCATGCGGCGGACGGCGGCGTTGTCGACGCCCGTGATGAAAAGGTCGATGCCCGTTGTGTTGTTGTAATCCGCCCAGGCCAGGTCGCCGTTTTGGAGCCCCAGGTTGACGGCGCTCTCCACGTTGAATTGCGTGAAGCCGAACCCGCCGTTGTTGCGGTAGACCCAGATCTCCACGTTGCCGGTGGCCGGCCGCAGGCCGACGACGGCGATATCCAAATCCCCGTCCGCGTCGGAATCGCCCACCGCCAACGCGCCGTTACGGACCCCGAGGTTGGCCGCGCCCGGTATGTTGAAGGCGGTAAAGGTGTTGTTCCCGTTGTTGCGGTAAGCGCGCAATTGGGCGTTCGCGTTGTCAAACCCCATGGCAACGACGTCCAGCCATCCGTCGGCGTTCAGGTCCCCGAACGCCACGTCACCGTCTTGGAACCCGCCCACGCCCCCGGTCACGTCGAGGGGGCCGGTAAAACCGCCGTTGCCGTTGTTGGTGTAAATGTGAACCTGTCGGCCCGCCCCGTTTTGTCCGGACACCAACACGTCCAGATCCCCGTCGTTGTCGGGGTCGCCCCAAGCCACGGAACTGCGGGCGGCGTACCCGTTTCCGGCGCCGGCGACTTCCACCTGAGTCGGGTCGAAGGTGGCGTTTCCGTTGTTCCGGTAGACGCGCAGTTGACGGGCCCCGGCGGAATCCTGGCCGCTGACCAAAAGATCCAGGTCGCCGTCGTTGTCGAAATCCCCCAGGGCGGGTTTCCCGAGGTCCAACCCGCCGCCCGCTCCTCCGTCGATATCGATTTGCGTAAACGCGAGCGCCCCGTTGTTGCGGGCCACGAGGATGTGGCGTGTGGCCGCGGCCCCCCGATTGCCGCACAGGACGATGTCCAAATCCCCATCCCCGTCCAGGTCGCCCAGGGCGAGGCCCCCGTCCTCCAGACCCGTGCTGCCGGCCCCCAGAACGTTCGTGGGGTTGTTGGCGATGGTGTACGTGGGCGCCGCCCCGACGGTGTAAACGCTGAGTCGGCGGTTGCCGCCCGAATCGTTGCCGCTGACGACGAGGTCCAAATCGCCGTCGTTGTCCATGTCCCCCCAGGCGGTCCCCCCTTCCGTCAGCCGGTCCGCGGCGGTGTTTTCAAAATTCAATTCAACGGCGTTGTAAGGAAGAGCGAAAGCCCCGCGCGCCAAGAAAAAGCCGGCCCCGGCGAGGAACAAGACGCGACGGAACGCACCGCCGCGGGCGATGGGAAGGGGGGGGGTGTCTGTCATCCGGCTTTAAGCATAGCTTAGTTGGGGATTTTTTCAACACCCATTATGGGGGGGCCCCCGCCGATGGGGGGGGCTGGTTTTGGGGTTGGGGTTACGGATTGGCGGTGAGGGTGACGGTGAGGGTCTGTTGGTTTTCGGTGTCGGAAACGGTGGGCATGTCGAGGCGGAACCAGAGGGAGCGGTTTTGTCCGGCCGGAACGGCGACGCCGGTTTCACTTCCGTTGATGGTGAAGATCGCCCCGGTGGCCAGGGCGGCGGCGCCGGTGACGACGTCCTCCGCGCCGAAGGCCGCGGCCGCCGGCCGGGACGGATGGAAGCCCGCGGAAAGGACGGCCACGTTGGGGCCGGTCGGCAAAGAGGTGCCGATGGACCAAGGGCTTCCCGCTGTGGTCGTCGCGACCCAAAGGGAGTAGGTGCTGGTCACGTTCCCGTCGTTCAAGACGGTCACGCCGGTGGCGGAGTGGGAACTGCTTCCCACGATCAAGTTGCCGAAAGCGTAGGGGTCGCCCGCGGTGACGGTCACGGAACGGATATAAGGGGCGGGGGCGGAGCCGGCGGTGGCCGACACCACGGACCATTCCCCCACGTCGTCCCGGCTCCAAAGGACGAAATAATACGTGTCGTTGGTGGGCACGTTGATGACGGCGGATTGGGCGCTCCCGACGGGGGTGTTGGTGGCGATGCCGACCGTGGTGGCCCCGGCGGGGGTGGTGGCGGTGCTCCAGGGGGTGGCGGCGTCCGTGGAATACTGGACGCGGAACGCGCCCACCAACGGGTTGTAATAATTATCGTCCCCGGGGGCGGACCAGGATAGGTTGATGTCCCCGGGGGCCCCCCCGGCAACGGCGGCGAGCGTGGACGTTCCGGGCGCCACGCCCGTCCAGAGGGTTTGATTGGCGCTGGGCGCGCTGGGGAGAAGCCCCGCGTCCATCGTGCGGACGCGGAAGTAGT
>Ga0268298_10002026_pt1 | contig 22716 bp, 23 predicted proteins | sample WWTPWeurt_MetaG_FD_194462 | JGI IMG/M metagenome (GOLD analysis project Ga0268298, IMG submission 194462) | Activated sludge microbial communities from WWTP in Nijmegen, Gelderland, Netherland - WWTP Weurt | ecosystem: Engineered > WWTP > Aerobic digester > Activated sludge | place... | reverse complement strand
GGAGGGAATCGAACCCCCATCAAGGCCTTAGAAGAGCCCTGCTCTATCCATTGAGCTACGAGGGCACAGATACGTGAAATCAGGTTTTCAATATTCTTTGCTTTTTATGCGTATCCAGTGCCCCCACCAGGAATCGAACCTGGAACCGTTTGCTTAAGAGGCAACTGCTCTGCCGATTGAGCTATGAGGGCAAAACGATAGACATCAACAATACCGTCCTTTTTCTGTGTGTTTTTAAACATGAAAAAAGGCCTCTTTCTGCAAAATGACTACATTAACCGATAATATTCGGTAAGTACTCCGATGATACCAAGAAAAGTTCATGGAGTCAATTCTTGAACTTGTTGATATATATGAATTTAATGATGTTTGTCAGTTACTTACTTTTTACTATTAAATAGGCTGTTTTTAAATAGCGAAGCATATGTGGAATGTTTATGTAGAAACAAGTATTACTAAAAATAAAGAAAGGTATTTGATGAAATTTGCTTAGATGTTAGGATGTAATATAGTTGATTAGAAAGTATGCGTTAATGCGAGTTATTAATTATTAACACAAATACTATGTCTCACGTGCAGTACGTATTTCAGGGGGTCTATATTGATTCGCAAGTTCGTGAATATATAGAAAAAAAAGTAACATCTGTAGTTCGTCTTATGTCAGGTTCCCCACGTGCTGAAGTAGAAATCAGAGCGGATAAAAAGGGAAAATTTTCTGTTGAAGTAATAGTGCAAAACGCAAGTGAAAAACATATTGCAAAAAATACTGCCGATAGTATTTGTGGTGCTGTTGATGTTATTGAAGAGGAACTGAAGGCTCAAATAAGGAGAGAAAAGGAACGGACATCGACATTAAAAATCCGCGGCGCAAGATCAATCAAGAAGAAACTGGTAATTGACAGGAATGCTAGGATGAAATAATCATAAATTTTTTTATGCAATAAAGTCTTTATGTTGAAGAAGCAATTTGTTTCTTCCTCGTTTTTTATCGTCTCTGTCTTTTTTTTGTCATTTTTCTTTGAGAGATGGTTCTTTTTTTCTGTTTTCTCAGCATTTTTATTTGGCGCTCTTTTTCTTGTTGATGCATTTTTATTTAAGGACAGAATATACCACAGTTTTTTGGAGCCGACTGCCTTATCGGGTATTGTGCAGTTATTGCCATGGGGCGCTGTTTTTTGGTTCGGTGTTCCGAATATCTCAAACTCAACTTTTCTGATCGCTGTGGTTTCAGGTATATTCAGTATGATTGCCATGTCTCTGTATTTTAAAGCCATGAACATGCAGCAAGATGGAGTTTTGATAGCGATTTTATGGAACTTGATTATCGTTACGGTGCCAATCACTTCACATTTTTTGTTTTCTGAGTCTTTGTTTTTTTCACAGTATTTCGGTATAGCCTTAGTATTAGTTGGGGTAACGGCTGTAATATATAAAAGAACTGAAGTAAATTGGAATGTAGTTATTGTTATGATTTTTGCTGTTGCAAGCATGACATTGTCTGTTATTACTCTGAAAGAAGCCTATGGAAAGCTTGAAGGCGGAAATGATCTTCTCGTTTTTGTTCAGGGATTTTTGCCGTTTGCGCTTGGAGAGGGAATTGTTGGGATATGCGCATTATTATTTATGCATTCAGACGGAAGATGTCGTACTGGAACATTAGTGAAACGTTTTTGGTATTTAATTCTTTTGGTGGAGGGAGGGCAGGTTATCGCACAAGCTCTTGCCTCCTATGCTTTGAAGACAGGAGTGGCATCACTGGTCGTTTCTATAAGTGGATTGATAGGGGTATTTGTTATTGCTCTTGCAGGTATAATTTTGTTTATTCTTGAGAAAACGCCATACAGAACATTTGTAGAAGATCTGCAAAAAGAACAATTTCAGAATGCGCGTATGAAAATAATCGGCATTCTTATTTCAGCGGTGGGAGCCTATTTGATAGGAGTATAAATTGAGTCAGAGCAGCATATTTAAGTTAGTGAAGTATATTGCAAAAGCATTGACAATAACGATATAAACTGATACTTTTGAGTCGTACCGGAAGGTTTGTAATGTTATGTTGTTATAGAATTTCTATGGAACAATTGCTTTTCGAACCCTATGTTTCGTATTGTGTTTTGTTTGTTTCTTTTTTTTGGTTTTTCTATTTGATGATGTATGAGTCTGAGGTGATTTGTCTCGAAAAAAAAATGTCTAAAACGAGAAGTGGGTACTTCTCGTTTTTTTTAGATATTTTAACCAATATCGGACAAATGACTTTCTATCTTTTTTACATATTTCCCCTCAGATATGTACTCAATGTAAAGGTTGGTGGTTATGAAAATGTATGCGTTAAGAAACCTTTTCTTATTATAGCGAATCATCAATCCATGTACGATTCTTTTTTGGTTTTGTCAGCCATGGGAATAAGAAATTTTTTAATGTCTTTTCCTTGGAGATCTCCGATTGCAAAATCTCTTTATGAACTTCCGATAGTAAAAGTTGCTTCGAAATGTATAGGTTTATATAAAATAGAACCCAAGGGAAGCTTGAGCGAAAGTTTAGAGGAAACGCTCGGATATATGCGGAATAAGTATTCTGTATTTTTTTTTCCAGAAGGAAAGATGGTTCGGGAAGGTGAACAAGCCGAAGTAAAAAGGGGCTTAGGGTATTTGTGCTTCAATCAAGATGCGCATATTCTTCCTGCTCGAATTATATATAAGGGATATAAGCGAAACGGTTTTGGAAGAGTATTCGGGTCAACCGTGGTTTTTGGAAAGACAATCGAATCGTCCGAAGCAAGAATGAAATATGATTTTTCATCTATACATCAAAAACTCATGGACAACGTGTTTTGTTTGAAATATAGAGATGAAAAAACAGGAATCTCTCTGGTAAGGAAGAGGGGATTCGGAAGATATTTTTTTAATAATTCGTAACTATTTATTCTATGGATAGTATAAAAACATTTGAAAGAGAGGCAAATCTGTTCGTTCATGAAGGAAAGAAAATGCGTATTGTTGGAATTGAATCTGTTGCTGATAAAGGAAGTTCTGGAAAATACATCACTATTAATGGATCTAAAAAGATAGATTTTACACGTCTTGATTATCTATCTTTGGGATCAAGCGATGAAATACGTTCTATTATGTATGAAAGTATTCAATCGTATGATTTGAGTTGCCCAGCTTCTCAAATGCTTGTAAAAATGGACGCCACTGTGAGATTAGAGCAGGCTCTCGAATCTATGCATGGAATGGATGATGTGATACTTTTTTCAAATGGATATTCCGCAAATGATAATGTGATGCAGGCATTGGGAAATCGGTTGAATACGCACTATATAAAAAAATACATGCAAGCGTATGCAGAAAATAACGGAATGAAATCGGAAGACTTATTGACCCCAACTGTTTTTTTTGTGGATTCGGAAAGTCATTATTCGCTAAATCATGGATCAAGGGTAGCGCGCTCATTTTCTCAAGGACTTTGCTTTGTGGAAAGCTTTTCATGCATGAATTATGCTGAGCTCGAAGTGAAAATAGAGGCAAGTAAAAAAAATATCGGTGAAAATGCTGTAAGAATTATAGTAAGCGATGCGTTATCTTCTACATCAGGTCGGTTGTTCGATGTAGAATTGCTTAGCGCCATTGCTGAGCGTCATGGGTGTTTATTATATATTGATGAAGCGCATTCTGTGGGTGTGTTCGGTCCAAAAGGAAGTGGAGTTGCTGCTGGGAGCAAAAGTTATGAACAGAGGAAAAATCGCATGATTGTCATGGGCACGCTGACGAAATCTTTTTCACAACTCGGAGGATATGTGGCAGTTCCAAATAAAAATATCGGCACATACATACGATCTTGTAGCCCACAGTATATATTTTCCGCTCCTATACTCACATGGATGTCCGATACGCTTACTAAAACTATCCAGCTTGTTCAGGGAGAGTTTGGTGAAAAAAGAAGAAAGAATCTTCACGATGTTTCTCAATATATGAGAAATTCATTGCTTGAAAATGATTTTGATATACTTGGATCGAACAGTCAAATTATTCCTGTTCTTATTCATGATGAAAGTAAGGCGGATCAGATCAAACAATCTATGGACGAAAGTGGATTTCTTATATCACTTTTTAAGTATCCGGCAGTTCCTCATGGTTCTGCACTTATTCGATTTTCTATATGTGCCGATATTACAAAACAGGATGTTGATGCTGCTGTTGGTTCGTTGCTGATGCTTAGAAACAAACTGCGATTCTAAAAAGCGCATACAATATTCAATCCGCATAGTTTTTTGTTTATTCAATTTCAACTATTGCATTTGAAAGTCTAACGAAGTCCTTCGCGTTTTTCTGCGTAAATGCACGAAGAAGTGCAGAGGACTTTTTATTTTGGTATACTTAAAATAAGATATGCAGTTTCAAATGTGAGCAAAATATGTAAAACTTGAAAACATTCTATGACGCTATTCACCATTTTCATGATGTTAGCCGGGATTCTCAATTTAATCATGGGCATGATTGTTATTACAAGTCGATCGAAATCAAGAGGGTTTCTGGAGTTTTCCTTGTTTTCTTTTTTCACTTTTATATGGGCGATGTGCAATGTATTCATATACACGTTGCAGCAGCCCATTTTTGTTTACATGTCCTATGCAATAGGAGCGGCAATGCCCGTATTTTTAGTAACGTGGATATGCAAATTTTCGTATGAACAGACAAATCGAACTGTGAGCTATTTGGCATATGTTATAGGCATTATACTATTTGTTCTTTCTTTTGTTGACGAAGCTATTGTTTCTGATGTTCGGTTTTCTGAATCCGGTGTTCTGAGTAACAGTAGCGGATCTTTAAGTTTTGCATATATAGGATTTTATATTTTTACATATGTATTCACACTGTATCGTCTTATCACGCTATACAGACGGTCTTCCGATGAAAATATAAAAAAACAGACAAAAACTATCCTGCTCGGCTTTTCTATTTATGGTCTTAATGGTATACTTTCTGGTTTAATTCTTCCGACACTTGGTTACGATGCTTTTGCGGATTTGGACGTTCCAAATACTCTTATATTTATCTCTTTTACAACCTATGCCATCGTGCAATACAAATGGATGAATATACGAATTGTTGTAACACAGGTGTTTGCTGCAATTATAATATTTTTGTCTTTTTTTGAAATGCTTATAGCGAATACGTGGGAGCAGAGACTATATAAGATATTGACATTTATCGCTTTTTCAATTATATCAATTCTTTTGGTGAGAAGTGTCAGAAAAGAAATACAAAGAAAAGAGGAATTGCAACATATGGCGGATATGCTGGTTGAAGCAAACAGTCGCTTAAAAAAATTGGATCAGGCAAAATCTGAATTTATTTCAATCGCATCCCATCAACTTCGAACGCCTCTTACCGCTGTAAAAGGATTCGTTTCTCTTATAATGGAGGGGGCGTATGGAATCGTAACAAATGAAACGCAAAATGTACTGAACAAAGTCTATATTTCCAATGAACATCTAATAAAATTAGTTGAGGACTTGTTGAGTATTTCGCGTATTGAGTCCGGAAAAATTCATTATCAGCTTCAAAAAAGCGACTTTTCTAAAGTTGCAAAAGACGTGATGGATATGTTTGTTGTCAAAGCAAAAGAGAAAAATCTTGATTTCCAGTTCGAATCTTCCCCGAATATCCCAAGTATTATTATGGATGCAGGAAAGATTCGTGAAGTACTTACCAACCTTATAGATAATGCTATAAAATATACGCAAAAAGGTTTCGTTAAAGTTTCCGTGCATACATCGTCGTACGGTGTGCAGCTTTCAGTATCGGACAGTGGTGCTGGAATTGATGGAGATGATGTTCCCTTCCTTTTTGAAAAATTTTCACGCGGAGTGAGTACAGCAAAAACACATGTGGAAGGAACGGGGCTTGGACTCTATGTTGCTAGAAACCTTGTTGAAGCACATGGCGGACGTATTTGGGTGGAATCTGATGGATTTGGTAAGGGATCGACATTTTTTGTTGAATTACCACTATCTCCGCCGGCATCTCTGGGAAGCGTTGAAAAATAGTCATTTTTTTGTGCTATAATTTCACTGTAGAGCGTATGCTTTATGAATTTGACTGAAAAGTCATTGAGAGTGCATTTTACTTTTTGATTTATTTCTATGCATGATGTTTTGATTATTGGCGGTGGTCCGGCTGGAGTTGCGGCTGGGGTATATGCAGCAAGAAAAAAGATGAAAGTTGCTTTTATTTCGGATACTGTTGGTGGACAGTCTTCGGTTTCTGCTGAGATTGAAAATTGGATCGGCACAGTTTCCATAAAAGGATACGAATTTGGACAGTCTCTTGATCAGCATCTTCGGGCGCAGGAGGATATTGATATTCAAACAGGAGAAAGAATAGTTGAAATTCGCGAGGTTCCCCACGGATTTGAAGCAATTTCCGGATCAGGAAGAATATACGAAACAAAAACAATTATTATAGCTACCGGCGCTCGACACAGGCATCTTAATGTTCCTGGAGAGGACCAGTTTATAGGAAAAGGCGTTGTGTATTGTTCTACATGCGATGCACCATTCTTTCGCGGTAAAACAGTTGCTGTAGTTGGTGGTGGAAATAGTGGTCTTGAAGCGTGTCAGGACTTGTTTCCTTATGCAGAAAATATCATCTTGATTTCAAATGTTGGTGTGCTCACAGGCGATCCTATTCTGCAAAGAACGGTTCGTAAAAATCCAAAGGTGAACGTTATACTGAATGCGGAAACAAATGAAGTTCTGGGAGAATTGAAAGTTTCCGGGCTTCGATATACTGATGTTCTCACTAAAAAAGTTTTTACTATCGTAGTAGATGGTGTGTTTGTGGAAATTGGAATGGTGCCAAACTCTGATATAGTAAAACAGTTTGTGGAACTTTCTTCGTATGGAGAAATTATAGTAGATCATAGAACATGCACTACATCAAAACCCGGAATATTTTCTGCTGGTGATGTGACAAATCTGGCATTTCGGCAAAATAACATTTCTGCTGGGCAGGGATGTATCGCTGCGCTTTCTGCTTATGAGTATGTAAAAAAAATATCCTGACTGTAACCGTATGGACACTGAAATAAAAAAAACTATTTATCTTGCCGCGGATCATGCGGGGTATTATTTGAAAGAAGATATTAAAAAGTATCTTTCTGACATGGGACGGGAGTATGTTGATGAAGGTGCTTATGGGTATGATGCGAATGATGATTATCCTGATTTTGCTTCAAAGGTTGCTAAAAAAATTTCTGAAGATCCGGAGCATTCCATGGGTATTGTATTTGGCGGATCAGGACAAGGTGAAGCGATACTTGCCAACAAATATCCGAATGTGCGAGCTGCGGTGTATTATGGGAGTTCTCCGGACATTATAACGCTTTGTCGCGATCATAACGATGCCAACGTGCTTTCTATTGGAGCCCGATTTGTATCTCCTGTTGATGCGCAGAAAGCAGTGCGAAGCTGGATGGAAAAGTCGTTTTCGAATGACGGGCGTCATGTTCGAAGAATACAGAAAATACAAAACAGCGAATTTGTTGTCGGCATGGTGGCTGTAAAGGCGCGTCTGGGACGGAAAGCGATTGTTCCAGCTATTCTTGATCAGTCATTAGATAGTGCTATAAAAAAACTGTCTTCACTTCAAGGACATGCATCGTTTATACAGATTGATGTTATGGACGGGACGTATGTTTCCGAGAATACTTTTTCTATTCATGAATTTCGTGCTGATCGGTGGCCGATGTTTTTTGAGGCGCATCTTATGGTAAATGATCCAATACGCTATATTCGCATGTGCAAAATATCGGGTATGCGGCGCGTGGTGTTTCATCCTGAGGCGATTGAAATGCGTGCGGAAGAGGTGATACAAGCAATTCGCGCAAATGACATGGAATCGGGCATAGCAATAAATCCGCATTCCGATATAGAATCACTGAGCCGGCTATTTTCATCTGTTGATCAAATTTTGGTAATGGGTGTGGATCCGGGAAAATCAGGGCAAGAGATGCTTCCCGATACTATTCTTCGTGTGCGGTCTTGTCGGGAAAAAGCTCCGTGGAGCGTTCGAATTGCAGTAGATGGAGGAGTAACCAAAGAAAATGCCAAAGCAATTTTTCTCTCCGGAGCGGATATGTTGGTGGTGGGAAGCGGAATTTTTTCTGCGGGAAAAAAGCCAAAAGACGCATTTCTCGAGTATGAGCAGCAACTGCGAAATACATGGTAGGTATGATGATATGCGTGGTATGCAACTCAAATTATAGAGGATGCGGATTATTTGTTTTGTAAAGGAAATGAACAAAAACCAGTTATAAATACGATGGATTTAAATGATGGAGAAATTATCTATGATCCTATGCAATGGAATGCTGGAACTTTTAATGATACTAAGTTCTCATTATGGAAAATACAAGAGATTGATGTAAAATTTATTTCAATTGGAGAAGAGGTAAAAATAAGGAGTTTTAAAAATTTCAATTTACTTCCTGATCTTTTTTAGAATTTTTGAAGTGAAAAAGAATAATACGGAAAAATGTAAAAATTGTTACTATGAATTCCAGGAAAAAGTTCCCAAAAAAATATTATCCATTTTCTGATGAGCTGTGCGCTTTCATGGACAGAGAGGTTGACTTTTATAATTCTTTAAAGATATCACAACCTAAAAGATTTGTTTTTGTCCGAATTATTTTTACATCTCATACTCCCGCTGGTCACTTGCTTGAAAAGGATGAGGTTATTGGCATGTGGTATTTTGACAAAAACAATGCAAAATTTAAACAAGATTTTATAGTTAACAAAAACTCAGATAACAAAGAATTTATTTCATATACTGCAAAAAAGGTTGTTAAAAAATTTTGCTCAAGATATGTTCAGGAAATAGATAATTTTTTTTTCGAAATACGGGAATAATGAGTCTTATTATCATAATGGCAATAAATGGCAGCATCACTATAATACTGTAAATGATTTACCAAACGAACGAGAGTTAAAGTTATTGGCTCAACAAGTAATTGACCCAATAAAAATTACCCCGTAATTTCGAATGATGCTGAAATGTTATTGGGAAATAGTGATCTTTTAAAACAAGTATTTTTAGGCAGCTTTCTTAAACCAAAAAATCCAGAAGGAGGATGATATGAAAGAATTTCTTATCAATCTGTGTTGTTTTCGGCTCAGTATATGGCTCGGTATACAATCACTACCAATCAAAGTGAAGTGGTTTGTCTGGAACAGAGGCATTAAACTTCAATGGAATCGCCTCTGGGTGAGAAGGGATGAATTTCATAGATCGCTTGATACGGATGTTGACGCTATAGCTGGAATGAGTAGTGAAGAATGCAAAGCATATTTCAAAGATCTCTGCTGTCGCCGGAAAATAGCTGACGAAAGAGATATGGATAGGGGAGTGTAAATCTTTTTACACTATCGTATCAGGAATTAAGGCTTCCAAATGGGGATGCTGAAAAAACATCTCCGCTTCCTAAAAATGCTTGTTTTACCTATCACCTGAAAATATGTATTGCTTTTTCTTCGGCTTTACGTATACTGTTTGATGTAGGTATCATTTGTTTTTTTTGAAATAGAACTTGTACCTAAAGCATGTGTTAAAGCATATGCCGCCATCGTCTATCGGTTAGGACATCAGGTTTTCATCCTGGCAAGCGGGGTTCGACTCCCCGTGGCGGTACCGCAATCATACTTTCGGATTTTTCCGAGCTCATTCAATGGGCGGTCTTAATGGTCGCCCATTGTTTGCGCTCATTTTGAAAGGCTTCAGGGTTTTGGAGGCGCGCTTTGCGCGCTTGCCGCCCGCAAATCTTTTCAGAGAAAAAGAATTTGCGTTTCAAAACCAGAAAATTTCCCTTTCATTTTTTGGGTCGGCGCGGAAATTCAAAAGAAAAAGGGTTGGGAAATTTTTCAGGTTTTGGAAGTCCAGTCTTTTTTTCGAAAGAGCTGGACAGCGGCAAAGCGTTAGTAAATTTTTATCTTGTTTTGACTTTGACCGTCCTCGTCTCACCTTACCCAACGCGGACGGCACCAGTGGAGCTCCCAACGCCTTTTATCTGGAATTAACCATTCATTTGTGATATATTTTAATTATGGAAAATCCCAACTTTCTCAAAACAAAATACAATTTGCACAATACTCCAGAAGTGGAATCTGCAGCCAAAAGAACGGAAATGCGTGAAGGAGAAAAGCTTTCGCAAAATCCTGCAGAAAAAATTCAAAACTATCTTGAAAGACTCAAGGATATTTTTGAAAATGAAAATCCAGGAAAACGCGAGCGCGGGATCGCTTTCGTGAAAAATCTTCTGCATGAAAAATTCGTCATCAAACCAGGAGAGATTCCTGAAGGATATTTTGATACCCAAAGACAAATTGCCAGAGAGCAAGGACATGGAGATGTCCAGATAGACAGGGAAACGAGAGAACAACTTTCTGAAGTTGTGGTTGCTGATCAGTAGTCAAGTTTGGACTGCTGGGTAGATTACCTTGGATCACAAGATGCTACCTATCCCGATTGGCTCAAATATTGGGCATTTCGCAGTGTAATCGGCATGGGAAAATATGACAAAGAAAAGAAGCAATTCGCCAAAAGAGATCTGAAATCAACAGTCGCTCCGTTTCCTGACATCAATCGTGAAGCTTTGGCGTATGTTCTCGATTCCATCGAAAAGAAATATTCTAAGGGGAATATAAATTTCGAATATCTCGGAGAAACTGAAAGGATTAAGTTCGGAAAACTTCTGCAGAGTGAAAACTTTTCCAAACTGTACGTATTTGCTATTGAAAAAGTCACGCCGGCATCAGTTGAGCAAATTGCAAACACCGAAGGTAAGTGGATGAAATATGAGAAAGGCTCGGACCATATGCCTTTGGTGGAATCTTTGCAGGGTCATGGAACAGGTTGGTGCACGGCCGGGGAATCAACTGCCAAAGCCCAACTGCAAACAGGAGATTTCTATGTATATTATTCCGTTGATGAAAACGGTACGGCAAGAATTCCGCGTGCCGCAATCCGCATGCAGGAAAACAATATTATGGAAGTCCGCGGAATTGCTGAACAGCAAAATCTTGATCCATATATTGGAGATATCGTAAAAGAGAAATTGGCGGAATTTCCCGATGGCGCAGCGTTTGAGAAAAAATCTTCAGACATGAAATTCTTGACTGAAATTGAAAACAAAACGAAAGCTGGATTTGACCTCAATAAAAACGAACTGATCTTTCTTTATGAAATTAATGAGAAAATCGAAGGTTTCGGTTATCAGAGAGACCCAAGAATAAAGGAAATTATCCGAACGAGAAATCCCCAAGAAGATGCACCTATTGTTTTTGATTGCACGCCAGAGCAAGTTGCATGGAATAGAAATCAAATCAATGAAAATACCAAAGCGTATATCGGACCGCTTTTTGAAGGAATTTTTCAAAATGGCATTGACCATATCTACATTTCATTTCTCGAAGGAAGATTGCAAAAATACAATATTGAAATCGGAGGTAAGGACAAGGACACGCTTAAAGCGGAGCTCAAAAGAAAGAATATCAAAATCTCAGACTATGCCCAGGACATGCTTAATAGCAGGGATTTTTCGACTTCAAAAAATATTGAAAAAGCGGATCTTATCAGACTTACTGTCAAAGATCTCGGCTTTCCGAATGGAGCGACAACGGATGAGATATACAAAAGGGCGCAAGATTTGGGACTGGAACTTTGTCCTGCAGAAGTCGGACCACAACTGCAATTGCAAAATCCAATAAGTGAATGGACGCTGATTGCAATGAAACAGATCACTGACCACCACAGCGCTCCGGACGTGTTCAATCTGTATCGCGATGGCGACGTTCTGTGGCTCAGCGACAGCGGTGCGAGGCCTGGCAGCGAGTGGCGTGGCGGCAACGAGTTCGTGTTTCGTTTCCGCAAGTTGGAAACTTAGAAACTTTGTTGCGCAAAAGCCAGGAAATCTACTTTCCAAATGGACGACGGTTCGAAATTGCGCCAGAAATCGTTTCTTCATCGGCGTATTCTATATCTCCGCCCGTAGACATTCCGCGCGCCAAACGGCTTACGATTATTGGAAAATCCTGTAATTTCCTTCTGATATAAAGTGCCGTCATATCGCCTTCCGCCGTCGGGTTGGTGGCGATAATCACTTCCTTCGGACCGGTTTCCTCGACTCGCTTGAGAAGCTGGGGAATGGTAAGTTCATCTGCTTTCGTACTTTTTCCCACTTCAATTATGCCACCAAGCACATGATAGACGCCCTTGTATACGCCAGTTTTTTCTATGGATATAACATCAAGTGCATCTTCCACAACGCAGATGGTTTTGGTATCACGGTGTGTGTTCTGGCATATTTCGCAGAGTTCTTCTTCGCACACATGATAACATACGCAGCATTGACGCAAACCGGCAATATTTTCCATGTTTTTTGCGAACGAAAGAAGCGTGTCTTTATCCTGTTTAAAGAGGTGCAGCACCAAACGCTCCGCCATTTTCTGTCCGATAGAAGGAAGCGAAGAAAAATTGTGTATAAGTTTTTCGAACGATTTCGGATACATCATAGTTTCGTATTTGAAAAAATAGTGTGTAATGCTTGAGAGTAGTGTATAAGGCAGAACAGAGTTTTAAAATTCTTGATGCACGCGCTCTAATTGTTTGAATGTGGTAGAAGAGGCTTCGAAATACATCTGTACTTTTCCCAAAGGTCCATTTCTGTGTTTTGCAACGATAATGTCCACAATATTTTTATTTGGGGTGTCAGGTTTTGCGCGATCTTCACGGTACAGAAACAAAACAACATCGGCATCCTGTTCAATAGATCCGGATTCTCGCAAATCGGAGAGTTTCGGTATTTGATCCGGGCGAGATTCAACGGCACGTGATAACTGGGAAAGGGCGAGAATAGGGATGTTTAGTTCCTTGGCAAGATTTTTCAATCCACGGGAGATTTCGGATATTTCTTGGACACGGTTATCCGTGGAGCGTCCTTCCATAAGCTGAAGATAATCTATAATGATCATACCGAGGTTATGTTCCGATTGAAGCCGTCGTGCAAGCGTACGAAGCTGGAGAATGTTTGCCGATGAAGTATCGTCTATAAATACCTTAGCCTCGCTAAGCACTCCCATAGCCTGACCAATCTTTTGAAAATCATCATGTGAGGGATCAGTGTTCAGTTTCCCTGTTCTCAAGCGCCATAAATCAACTCCTGCTTCCGCAGCAATCATACGATCCACCAGCTGATCCGAAGACATTTCCAAAGAAAATATGCCGACGGGAATTCCCACTTTTCCAACTTGTCTGGCAATATCGAGAGCAAATGTGGTTTTTCCAATGGATGGTCGAGCGGCAAGTATAACTAAATCGGATTTTTGGAAACCGGCAAGAATAGCATCAAGGTCGGAAAACCCGCTTGGAACACCGCGCATATCATCTCCGCGTTTATGCAACTCATCTATACGGTTAAACGCTTCTTCGAGAACGGATTTAAGGGGAACAAACTCCTTTTTTACATATTTTTGGGATATTTTGAAGAGTTTTTGTTCCGCTTCATCGAGTGTGAGCTGAAGATCGGCCGACTCATTGTATCCAAGTTCTCCGATTTCATTGGCTGTTTGTATCAGGCGTCGAAGGGTTGATTTCTTTTGAACAACACGAGCATAGTGAGCGACGTTTGATGCAGAAGGAACTCCGTTCACTAATTCTGCAAGATAGCTAGCTCCACCAACTTTTTCAAGACGCTTTTTTTCCTCAAGTTTATTGGAAATACTGAGAACATCAATCGGTTCACGTTCTTCATACAATTCTAGAATACAGTCAAAAATATCGCTATGTGCATTTTTGTAAAAGTCATCGGGTTTTACTATATCAGCGATGCGTATAATAGCATCTTTGTCCAACATAAGAGCGCCGAGAATAGATTGTTCGGCATCTATGTTATGTGGGGGAACGCGTAAATCTTTCGGTTCAGTACTCATACCGTTCTATGATACAAAAAATACGGTTTTCAGACAATACTCAAATTACAAAACGTATTTTGGCCGCATTTAAATATATAGTTTCTCATTTTTTTGCTTCATGGTACAATAAAAATATAATTTAAATCCATATAGTGTATATGAATACATGGAAAAGAAGAGTTATAATTATTTTTTCTCTCATTATAGTCGGCTCAGGATTGTATGTTTTCGTCTTTCGTGATGCGATGCGCTCAAAGAATGTTCAGGAAATTAAACGACAGGTTGAAGTTCCTGTTTCTGAAGAGGCAAAAGGTCCAGAAAACATTGGAAATGTAAGTCCCTATTCTGGTATAGCCTGTGATAATTGGAACAGGCGCGCTATCGCTGTTATGCAACCAGTAGATATGCAAGCTCGGCCTGTTGCGGGATTTTCGGATGCAGAGATGGTTTTTGAAATGCCAAATCCGGCACAAGGAATTTTTGTCACCAGACTTATGGGGGTATATCAATGCCATCTTCCTGAGGAGATTGGATCTATGCGAAGCAGTCGGCATGACTATATTAATGTCGCAAAAGGACTCGATGCTATATTTGTTGGATGGGGTGGATCTGCCTTTTCAATACAGAAACTGAATGATGGGGTAATTGATAATATTGATTGTAATGGGGAAGGAGGGAAGAAAGCGCCCCAATGCTGTTTTCGCAAAGAACGTACCGGAGCAATGCGTATTGAGGATACAGGGTATGCTAAAGGATCATCTCTCCTTGATTGTTCGAAAGAATTTGGATATCGGATGCAAACTAAGTTTTCAGGCTATCCTCATCAAGAAGATGCGCCGGAGGCTGACCGTTCAAATGGAGGGCACTTACGCGTCGGTTTTCCTGGTATTATGGAAGCGGAATATGACTATGACAAATCCTCAAACAGTTATTTGCGTACTTGGGGAGGATCGCCTGACACAGACAGAAACAACGGCAAGAGGATAGCGCCAAAAAATATAGTCGTTATGATTGCTGAAAACGAACAGATTATGGCTAACTCTAATTATGCCGAACGGGGACTTCAGGATCCATGGGAGGGACTTCCTGAAGAGAAAAAGATAGGACCGCATAACATTTCCGGACGATACAATAATATTCAAATGGGAGATCCATGGTTTGACAGTAAAGAAAGTGGGGAAGCGCATTTTTACATGAATGGAAAAGAATATCGTGGCACGTGGAAAAAATCACGATCTAACGCTGAAAATAAGCTTACGTTTTACGATGAATCAGGACAAGAGGTAAGATTTGTTCCTGGACAAATATGGGTTGAGGTTTTAGTTCCGGGTCAAGTATTTCGTTGGCAGACAACCTGATGATCGGTTTTTGAAATAAGTGCTTTTCTTCTTGAAAGCATTTTAAAACATTCAGGCAAATTGTTCGGATATTCTGAGACGCGAAAATACAGATATGATATTTTTTCTTTATGGTGAAGATACCTATCGTTCACATGAGAACTTACTTGTGTTGAAGGATCAGCTTATGTTAAAACATCAGAATAGCGCTGATGTTTTTTCCTTTGATTTTGAAGGAGGTTCTCAGAAACAAGATACTCTTTCTGCATTGTTCCAATCTCTTGAAACCATGACTTTGTTCTCAGAAGGAAAGATTGTTATTGTAAAGCGTATTTTTTCTTCTAACGCGGGAATACTAGAAAATATGGAATTGTTTTCGGTACAAAATTTACCGTTGATTTCTCAAGATAAAAATAAAGAACTTGTTTTTTGGGATGAAAAAGTGGATAAAAGAAAAAAATTTTTTAAACTACTCCAGAAACATGCACATCAATGTGAAGAGTTTTCACCTCTTAGCGGGAATCAGCTTGAAAAATGGATTATTCAACGCGCAGCGCGGTATGGAAAAAAGATACCTAAACAGGCTGTGACACTTATTTCCAATCATCTTTCGAATACAGCTATCATTGATTCTGAATTGATGAAAGCTGCAAATCTTTCGGAAAGCGATACCATCACGGAACAAGAACTTAAATCTATTGTTGAATCTTCAATACAAAATACCATTTTTGAAGCGCTAGATGCTATAGGGAGTGGCGATAAAAAACGCGCTTTTTCTCTTTTTACTGATCGTATTCAAAAAGGGGATAATCCTCTGTATTTGCTTTCTATGTGCGCATACCAAATGAGGAGCTTGTTGCGTGTTATATCGTGTACAGAAGAGGGTATGCATATTCCTGGAGTAATAGCGAAAGAACTCTCAATTCATCCGTTTGTCGCAAGCAAACTTGTATCGCAGGCAAGTAAATTTTCAAAGGCAAGAGCTCTCCGCGCTTTCCAATTTTTAGCAAGAATGGATATTGCAGCAAAGACAGGAAAAATAGATTCCGTACTTGCTATTGAGGAATGGATTATAAAGTTTTAGTTCCGATAGAGCGTATCTTTTATGGACAATTTTGCAGTAGCTTTTTAGTGTTTATTTTTTACAAGAATATAGAATAATACCGGGATAATAAAGAGAGTTAGAAGAGAAGAAAGTGCCAAGCCGAATATGACAGCACTTCCAAGTCCTCTCCACAATTCGTTGGAAAGTGTAATTGGGAGAATACCAAATATAGTGCACAGGGAAGTGATACATATAGCTTCAAGACGCGATTTCCCTGCATCTATAATCGCCTCGATAAAAGGTATAGAACTTTTTATATTCATATTAATTTTATCTATAAGTATAATGGCGTTTTTTACCACTATTCCAAAAAGAGCAAGTATGCCTATAAGTGCAGGAAAGCTTAATGGTATTGCGAATATCGCCATGCCAAAAAATGTTCCAATAAGAGCAAGTGGGAGTGTTACTAATACAATAAGCGACTTTGTAAAAGAGTTGAATTGAATAACCATTGTTGAAATAATGAGTGCAGCAGCAAGGATCATTGCCTGTAAAATTGATTTTACCGAATCAGTGTTTTGTTCATTTTCTCCACCATAAAGTATCGTATATCCTTGTGGAAACGTGTATGTATCGTTTAATTTTTTCTGAAAATTGGCGAGCACATCTGTTGGTCTTGTTGTTCCTGAAACTCCTGAGGAGACTAATACAGCCCTTTTTTGATCTATGCGTGTTATTGTTTCTACTGATGGCTTGAGAATAATTTCACCAGCATCTTTGAGAAAAACACTTTTATTTTTCCTATTAACTATCTGAATATTTTGAATAGAATTAAGGTCAGAAACTGACGCATCAGTTATTTTTGTCATTATCGGAATTTCTTTGTTATTTCGTATAATAGTTCCTATTTTAACGCCTGAAACGGCAGTTCTCAGTACAGATCCTGCAATAACTGGATCAATATCAAGGAGCTCCATTTTTCTATTATCGAGCATGAATGTATATTCTGCCGGAGCGTTTTTCAGCGATACGGATACTCCTGTTGTACCAGGAACAGAGACAAGTATTTGTTTTACATCTGTAGCTATAGCATCTAATGTTATAAGATCATCTCCTAATATCTTTGCTTCGAAAGCAGATCCTGATGGAGGACCGCCTCGTGGTGATTCTACATTAATCTCTGCCCCTTGTATATCCTTTGTTTTTTCGCGTATAGCATCAGCAATTTCGTAGGATGTTCTCAGACGTTGTTTTTCATCAGTAAGAGAAACGACAATATTGGCAAGATTTGATGAATCTGAGTCAAATGAATTTGCCTGGTTTGGTGATATGCCTCGAGCGCCTACAACAGTAGAAAAAGTAACTATTTCAGCATGATCTAATAATATCTGCTCGACCTGCTTAGTGATAGCATCAGTTTTGTGGATATTTAGTCCTGGTGGCGCTTCAATTCCAATATAAATTATATCTTCATCTGACGACGGAAAAAATTCGGAAGGCAAGACACCTATGATAGGAAGTGAGAGCGCTGTTATGAAGAGTATCCCAGTAAATACAACAGCAATAATTGCTCGTTTTTTTGTTTCAAGAATAAAACGGATGGCGCGTTCATAAATAGGTATCAATGTGTCAAAATGCACAATTCCATGCGTAAGTTTTTCCAGAAAAGAGGCGTCCTTGCTTTTTCCTTGCAAACGCAATTTTTCTCGTATCAAATCATCATTTTTCCATTCATTCTCTGATTGTATTTTATTCTGAACGAGAATGTAGCTACCATGAAGTTTTATGTACCAGTATAGCATGAATACAGCGAATACAGCGAATATTATTGCTGTAACATAGCTGAATGGATTTTTTTGAAAAACAAGTGTTATAACAAAAAGAACTAAAAGCGATAGTAATGAAAAAAATACTTTTTTTGTCATACGAACCCGTTCTAATACAGCTGCGAGAGGATGATTTATAAAAAGGGCTATGAGCAAAGATGCTACCAACGTCACGGATACGGTAATAGGGATGGATTTTATAAATTCCCCCATAATTCCGCTTGACAGAAGCAGTGGGAGAAATGCCCATGTTGTAGCTAACGTTGTAGTTAGTAATACGATTTTAAAGTCTCGAAGAACAAGAAGAACGGCTTCTTCAGGGGTAAATTTTCCAGTTCGCATATATTGTTTCGTAGCACTTACCACTACAATAGCATCGTCCACCAAGAGCCCGAGAGCAAGAATGAGCGAGAATATTGACAGAAAATTTAATGATGTTCCGGTAATGTGCATAACAATAAATGTGGCACAAAAAACAAGTGGTATAGCAAGACCGGCAACAATAGCTTCCTTAAGACCTATTATGAGAAATAATGTTCCCATAACAAGCACCAATGTTAATAAAAGATCGTGTGTTAAACGATTAAAGTCTTTGTGTATTCGCTCAGCATTATCAATTGATACACTATAGCGAATTTCTGGTGAAAATGAGCGGGTCATTGTATCAACTGTTTTTTTTGCTTCAGTAACAGTGTCTATAACCGATCCCCCTGTTTTTTTTATAATACTGAGAGTAATTGACTCTTCAGGCAGTGATCCCTGTATGGATACACGTGAGTAACGAGTTTTTTTTACAGCAGTTTCTTGCACATCCGCAATGTCTCCAAGAAGAATGGTAGCACCTTGCTCGCCGTGTGTTATCGGAATATTTTTAATTTGTCCAGCATAATACAATCTGGCATCGCTTCGAATGGGATAATTAAATTCCGTACCTTCGAAATTTCCAGCCGGAACAGCAATATTTGCCTGAGAAATAGCCTGATTTGCCTGTTGAATAGAAACATGTAAAGCTGAAAGTTTTTCAGGAATATACGCAATTCTGAATTCACGATCATCTCCTCCTGCCAATTGCACTTCTCTAACCCCAGATATTTTTTCTAATTCATTTTTAATTTTTTCCGCATATGACTTTAATTGAAAACCATCAAAAGGTCCTGTCATTGAAATAGTTAAGATCGGCGCGTCATCGAAAGATGCCTCTGACACTATCGGTTCATCAGCATCATCTGGAAGTTTCTGTTCGACATTTTTTACTGAATCTCGAAGCTGGCGTATTGCCGTGTCTTGATCAGCTGATGTATCAAATTCTACAGAAATTGCCGAAAAAGAATTTGATGAAGACGATGTTATTTTTTTTACTCCTTTAACTTGAGATATTTCCGTTTCTATCTTTTTTGTTATTAGTTCTTCTATATCAGAAGGGGACGCTCCTGGATATACAGTTGTAACAACTGCAAAAGGAATTTTTACCTCAGGATTTGATTCGAGAGGTAATTTTGTATAAGAAAATATTCCTGCTCCAACAATAAGAAAGATGAGTAAAAATATTACGCGATGGTTTTTTACAAAAAAACCGAACACTCCTTTCCGAAGATCTTCATTAAATGTTAATTGTTTCAAATAATGCAAGTCAGCAGAGACTGCGCCATTTTCTTTATTTTTGAATTGATTCATACGAAAAATTTATTCAACAACTTTTACAGAAGATCCGTTTTCAATAAGTTTATTTCCTTCAATTATTATGTTTGAATTTGGGTCCAAAGAATTTTTTATTTGAGCGATGCCTCCAATAATAGTGAAAACCTCTACTGGTATTTCACGAGCTATTCCGTATTCCTCGACAAATATAGAATTACCGTCTTGGTTTACAGAAAGGGCAGATATTGGTAAAAAAAGATACTCGTTATTTACAGGGTTATCTGTATATATATATTCAATTTGAACAGGAGATCCGGAAGGGATACCATCAAGTTTCTGAGCATATGTTTCAACCAAAAACAGTCCTGTTGCATCATCAGCCTTCGGAACGACAGTTCTAATTTTTGCGTCAAAGTGCCTTTCGTTACTTTTAACTGAAATCGGAAAATCTTTGCGCATCTTCAAAACATCTTCACTGTTTACAAAAAACTGAAATGAAATCATGTTACTTTCAGATAAAGAAAAAAGAGGGGACCCAACCGAAATAGAGTCGCCCTTGTCTACGAATATATCAGTAATAATTCCAGTTTTTGGCGATGTTATTATATGTGCATTCAATGCTTCCTGTAAATCTGATTCAGCAGAATCAACATTTAATTTTGCAATATCTTTTAATTTTTTGTTTGAATCAGTTTTATTTTCCTTATATGTAGCAGAAGCAATTTTATATGCTTTTTTGGCAATATCCAAAGATATTTCCAGCTTTTTTACGGAAAAACTATACATACCGTTCTTTCCAACTTTTATATCACTTCCAAAATCATCTATGGTAGCGATATGAGATTTCGTCAAAGCTGTATCACCAGTTTTTACTCCAAGAAATGTTATTTGCCCCTGTGCTTTGGATGTTATAGTAAGGGTATTTTCATATTGAGCAATACCAATATATGTTTTTCTTGATTCATAAAAGCTTTTATTTGAAGAGTTAACAGATTTTACTTCAATGATTTTTTTACTTGACACTTCTTTTTCGTTCGCACTTTTTTGCAAGTTTATGTTATACGCATCCCAAAAACGATATACTATAATAAATGTGAAAAAGATAAGAAGAAACAGAATTTTTTTCATATAGATTCGACTCATTAAAAATATATTCCGTAGACATATGTAAAATCAATCTGTGGATTATAGCATGAAATAACTTTTTTGTACAGGGAAACAGAATAGCATGGACAGAATTATTGCGCTTTTTATATCCTCGTTTATCATAAAAAATATAGTTTTACCCACTAACAAATAAGGAATTTTTATGAATAATAAAAGAATGGTTTTTGTTTTTTTTCTGTTTTTATGCTTGGATGGTGCACAAACAGGGAAGGAACGAGTGTAAATATTGATAAGAACGGTGTTAATGTGCAGACACCTGGAGTATCAGTTCAAACAGGCTCCAATAAGGTTCGGACAGATGTTTCAGAAAACGATGAGAGTTATACTGCGGTAGAAAAGGGAAAACAAATAAAAAACACTCTTGTTAAAGAGTGTTTTTTATTTTTGTAGTCCGACAAAATAATATGTTTACTGTGGTACTTCTTGTTCAGATTCAGCTTTGGCACTTGTTTTTCGAAAGGTCACCGTGTAAAGAGGTTCGTATAGATTATCATATTCATCCTTGATGGTAATGGATTCTCCTCGCATTAATGTAGTCATAGTAATATCAGAAAGCATTTGTTTCATTTCAGAGAGTTCAGAGTTTATTTCTTCAAGACGCTCGTATCTTTTTCCCATTTGACTTTGAACAAATCCCTCAAATTTTTTCTTTTTTTCACGTAATTCTTTCAGATTCTCAATTAATTGCACATACTCATTATCATGCGAGAGAGCGTCTCTGTATTCTTTTTTAATTTCTTTCTGTTCATTTTGCAAAGATTTGACTTGATTAAATATTTCTTGTGCGTTCTGCATGATTTTATTATAAAAAATTAAAAAGTATTTTCTGACGTTTTATTTGCTTTATTTTATTAAACGTATATCTTTAATAAAGATATCTTCTATTGGATGATCATTTTCATTCACTCTAGCATTTTCAATTTTATCAACTACATCCATACCTCCTATCACTTTCCCAAAGTGCGTATGTTTTCCATCAAGCCAGGGAACAGCTTCTTTTGTAACGATAAAAAATTGTGATCCATTCGTATTTGGTCCTGCATTTGCCATAGCAAGTGATCCGCGAATGAGCTGTTTTTCATTTTTTTCATCAGGAAATACATAGCCTGGTCCGCCAGTTCCATCATCACTCCATAAGGAATCTTTTGAATTTGGATCACCGCTTTGAACCATAAAATCCTTAATAACTCTGTGAAACTTAGTCCCATTATAAAATTCTTTTTCAGAAAGCTGCAAAAAATTACTTACAGCAAGTGGAACAATCTCCCCGTATAATTCTACATTAATATCGCCGAGATTTGTATGAATCACTGCTTTCGTATAACGATTTGCATAGGAAATATCTATATTTCCAACGGTATTTTTAATTTGATCACCACTTCTTACATCTACATCGTTTAGTTTTGACTTATTTTCCACCCCAATATTTTTATGTTGCTCTGAAAATTGAAAGGTATCACTTTCTTCTTTAATTATAACGTTTTGAGTGTTTGTGCAACCAGAGATAATAAATAAGGATGCTATCAGAACAAAATAACGAACATGTGCCTGCATGCTAAAAAAATAAAATATTAACACAGAATATATTATAATCTTTTTTAAAATATGGGCAACTATTTATTTTTGACTTTTCATTTTTTTCTGCTACTTTTAATAAAGTATCGTTATTTCTTTTTTTATTTGAATTTATATCAGAAGCTATGCCAAATAAAGGCACGTGCATAATATCGCTTG
>Ga0268298_10002024_pt1 | contig 22721 bp, 20 predicted proteins | sample WWTPWeurt_MetaG_FD_194462 | JGI IMG/M metagenome (GOLD analysis project Ga0268298, IMG submission 194462) | Activated sludge microbial communities from WWTP in Nijmegen, Gelderland, Netherland - WWTP Weurt | ecosystem: Engineered > WWTP > Aerobic digester > Activated sludge | place... | reverse complement strand
CCAATCCCTGAATTTCAAATCGCAAATACGCCTGAAAAAAGCAAAACGGCCAACCCAAAGGTTGGCCGTTTCTTTTGTTACTGGTCGGGGCGGCGGGATTCGAACTCGCGACCCCTTGCACCCCATGACTTCAATAGACCAGTTCACGCGGTTTCACCGCGTTCCAAATTCGAATAGCTTTGACTTATTTATCAGTAATTTATACGATACATTCTGATCAATACGTCTTACCTTGTTTCAGCTCTTGCCACTGATAAACCGTACCGCTAACCGTACCGCTTTTGATAGCGACAAGGCTGCAATGAAGCAACCATAACGAGCGCTAGCATGGCCGAAAACAAACTCACCGACAAGTCACTACGCGCGCTCAAGCCCACCGATGCCGAGCAAACCATCGGTGATGGGGGTGGCCTGTGGGTACGTATTCTGCCCAAGACTAAGGGCGGCACAATCAATTTCTACTACCGGTTCGAATTTCACGGCAAGGAACGCCGATTCAATTGCGGCAGTTACCCAGAAACGACGCTCGCACAAGCACGTGAGAACCGAAACGCAGCGCGTACCCAGGTGAAGCTGGGTATCGATCCGGCGCTTAAGGAACAACAAGACCGGATTGCACGCACTTCCGCGCAGGCGATGGAATCAATGGAAAAAACGGTCACCGACCTGTTCGAGGACTGGAAGCGCGTATATCTCTCAGCCCACCGGAAGGATGGAGGTACGGAAGTCGAGGCAGCAATCCGGCATGACGTGATCCCTGTCATCGGCGCCATGAAGGCCAAGGACGTCAAGCTGCCTCACGTTGTTGAAGTCATCGACAAGATCCTAGAGCGTGGAAAGCGCCGCAAGGCAAACTCGGTCCTCTCGCTCATGCGTCAGATGTTCCGCCACGGGATGGGGCGAGGCATTGTCGAGACTGACCCTACCCTGGCCCTCTCCAAGAAGCACGCTGGCGGAAAGGAAGTTCCGGTCGATAGAAATCTGAGCCTTGATGAGATCAAGGAACTACGCGAGAAACTCGCGAAATCAGACCTGCTACAGAAATATCAGGCTGCCATCTGGTTCCTGCTCGCAACGGGAGCGCGCGTCGGCGAGCTAACCCGGGCACAGTGGAAGCACATCGATGTTCAAAAGAAGATCTGGTCGATTCCTGCAGAAAACTCCAAGAATGGCCGCCCCCACCTTGTCCACCTGTCGCCATTCGCGATCAAACAGCTAACTGCGCTGCAAAGAGGAAATGACGGGCCGTACGTCATGGCAGGCGGCACTCCTCGAAAAAAGCACACGACGCCGGACGAAGCAACGACCGTACAGCAGGATCACTTCCCCATGTCCGACAAGACGATCTCGAAGTCCATTCGCGACCGGATTCGCTCCGAGCCACTCAAGCGCCGCAGCCAGAAGACGGGATCGCTTCTGCTCGAAAATGGGGAATGGTCTCCTCATGATCTGCGCCGCACCATGGCATCGCGCATGGGCGATTTGGGCATTGCCCCGCACGTCATAGAACGATGTCTGAACCACGTTCAGCAGGGGATTGTCGGGGTCTATCAGCGCCAGGAGTATTTGGACGAACGCAAGGATGCCTATACGCGGTGGGGCACACTGCTAGAGAAGCACAGCAAGTCGAAGGGAACTAAGAAATGAATACAACCCAACATACAGGGTCTGCTGAGGCCCCCGTCTGGCTACAACAATTGGTAGGCAACATATCGAATACGCGCGACAGCCTTACCGGACGAATTGCCCCAAAAGAAGCTAGTGAAGTGCTGCGAAACACGCTGAATGACATTGCTTTCATTCAGTACATCAACAGCCGATATGACAGAAACGCTCCTGACGAACAGGAAAAATCACGCCTACTTCATCTTCTCGACTATGCCTGCTGGATTTTCCACGCCTCTAAAGAAGTTCTGTCTGAAAAACCTAGCGTGATTAAGAAAAAACTTAAACAACTAGCGACGAGTGCAGACCGGCTTGCAACTGAATTGGCAAGCCATGAGAGGATATTGGGGCGAGCACTTGATTTGGACTACTTGGTTGAACGCCTATCAACCCCCTCGCCACAAGGTTATTCTGGAGCGAATCGAGGAGGCCTTCGGGAAGCGCTGCGTCAGCCAGTAAATCAAAGGGTAACGATTATTGATTTACTCGAGGCGCTTCGCGATGATGTTAATGAAGAGATATCGATGTTCCCGCATCGAAAATTAGATAGGTTTGATGGTGCAATAGATGCACGCTTGCGATACCAGATCAAATCGCTAAAGAAGAGGCACCGGGATATTTATGGTTCCGATGATGACGTATTCGTCGGGAAATTGATTCTCGCCACATACGGTGCAACGACGCCCACTAACGACGAGGCAAGACTTATCCGGCGCATCAGAAAAACCAAAATTTAGAAGAGAAATTCCGAAATTTTTGAAGCTCGCTTTTTCTCGTCGTAACTCATCGCAGTTCAGTAGTTTTCCGCTTGTACCAATACCGGAGAACACTGATGAAACACGAATACCTCCGCGAACCCCAAGTTCGTGAAGCCACCGGCCTTTCCCGCTCTACGCGCTGGCGCCTCGAAAGTCAGGGCAAATTCCCCGCTCGTCGACAGCTCTCTGCCAATACCGTCGGCTGGCTGCGTTCCGAAATAGAGGCGTGGATCAAGTCTCGCCGCCCCGCTGCTAGTCTGTGAGGGGAGACCGACGATGCACCCCTGCACTCCCCAGGCAGCTGCGACTGCATTCCTCGCCCTTGGCTATCAACCCACCCCCGTAGTTTTTGGGGGTAAGAGGCCTATCACCAAGGGTTGGCAGTCGGCGACAATCACCGAACAGGAGGTCCCTGCCCTCTTCTCGGGTCGTACCAATATTGGGATTCTCCTTGGCGCCCCCTCCGGCGGCCTGGTCGATGTGGACATCGATTCGGAGACTGCAGCGCGACTCACCGATGCGCTTCCGGCAACCGGCATGGCTCATGGTCGCGCCGACAGGCCGGTCTCCCACTTCTGGTATCAGATCGAAGGCGAGTTGCCACCAACCACGCAGTACAAGCACCCCATCACGGGCGAAATGATCATTGAGCTTCGCTCGACGGGCGCACAGACGGTGACACCCCCGAGTCAATATGCCAATGAAGGCTGCTCCGATTCCGAATGCAGCCTGCTGACGTGGGCGAGCTATACATCGCCCGGCCGCGTCTCGGCATGCCAGCTCGAGAGTGCCGTTGCAACAATCGCTGCTGCAACCGTTGTTGCCGATGCTTGGCCCCAGAAAGGCTCTCGACACCAGATGGCACTCGCACTCGCCGGCATGCTTTTGCGCGGCGGGCAGGATCAGCAGTCCGCTGAACAGTTCATGGAATTGGTTTGCCGCGCCGCCGATGATGAAGAAGTGGAAGATCGCGTCAGAGCCGTTATCGATACCGCAGAAAAAATCTCCACGAGCGCGCCGGCAACCGGTGTTCCAACCTTGGCGCAGTTGATGGATGTGCGGCTGCTCACGCAAATCACGAAGTGGTTGAACCTGAAAGCGAACAAGTCGAGCAGCAGCCTCCCCTGGGAGCCGCCGCTCACCTTCGACAGGATCGTCACGCCGGAAATACCGTCGTCGCTACTTCCCGGCGTTATGGGTGATTTTGCCGGTGCCCTTGCTCGCTCAGCCGAAGTTTCTGAATCCATGGCAACCATGAGCGTACTTGGAATTCTCTCTGCTGCCTGCGCCAAGAACTTCGTCGTATCGCCTCAGGAAGGCTGGAATGAGCCGGTCAATCTTTACATCCTCAGCGGTCTGCCGCCGGCAAACAACAAATCGCTGATCCAGTCGTCGTGCACTGCACCGATAGACGCATGGGAAGCACGAAAGCACCAGCAGATGGAAGCCGATGTCAATCTTGCGCGCTCAAAGCGGAAGAATGAAGAAAGCCTCATCCAGTCGCTGCGCATGCGCGCTGCGAAATCCCGCGACGCCAGCGTCCAGCAACAGCTGTTCGCAGATGTTTCGCGCCTCGAATCAAGCATGACCGAGATTCCGGTGTTGCCACAGATTTACCTGAACGACGTCACGCCAGAATCACTGAGTGCCGCAGTCTGCGAGCAAGGGGGCCGAATCGCCATCATCAGCGACGAAGGCGGCATCATGGAAACCATGGCTGGCCTTTACAGCAAAGGCCACGCCAATTACGACATCCTGCTCAAGGGCATCGACGGCGGTCGGGTCCGGCTGGCGCGCAAAGACCGCGCAATCGATGTCTACCCGTACCTGACCTTTCTGCTGGTCGTCCAGCCGCAGATCATCCGCAACATGGCCGACAAACGATCCTTTCAGGGGCGCGGTCTCCTGGAGCGATTCCTGTACGTTCTTCCCCAGTCGCGCCTTGGCTACCGTAGTCTGGAGCAAAACCCAATTCCGCCTGCCATCACAAAGTCCTATCGCGATGCGATCGGCGACCTGCTCGACATTCAGCCGCTTCAGGAAAACGGACTGGCACTACCCCGACGTCTCACTCTGTCCGACGAAGCCAGGCGTGCTTGGAAAGGCTTCCGCCACGAGATCGAGATTCAACTTCGTGAGGATGGCAAGCTTTCCCCCTGTCTCGGATGGGGCGGAAAGCTTGCCGGATTCACGCTGCGTATCGCCGCATTGTTTGAGATCTCAGCCACCTCAGGACGTTGCACTGACGTTGGCACCACTGCAATGGCGAATGCCGTCACTCTCGCCCGCCTTCTGGCCGACCATGCCGTAGCTGCCTTCAGCATGATGAAGGAAAGCCCTGCCGAGGAGGACGCACAAGCAATTCTCAGTTGGTTGCATAAGACGCAGGCAACCACATTCCGGCGCACTGATTGCCTCCGCAAATTCCATGGCCGCTTCACCTCGAAGGGGCGCTTTGACGCCTCCCTTCAGGTGCTAACCGATCGTGGATACATCAGTCCGGAACGTCAGGAAACCACCACCGTCGGCAAGCGTGCAACACGGTTCTACGACGTAAATCCATATCTGCTCGGTAGCAATCAGCCGGAATGAGTTCACGGAATGGGCGGAAGTCGATCGGCTGCCATTCATTCCATCATTTCCTGCCGATCAAACAGATGAATGAAGGAGTACAAAATGTTTGGCCAATTCCGTTCCGACTTCCTCCCCTACTGCCTTGATCAGATCGGGAAAGACACCTACGTCGTCCTTAACCGGGAATACAAGCCGCTTGGACTTATCACCCACGATTTCGTGAGATACGAGGACTATGCGGTGCAGATCAAGGGGATTACTGCACTCAAGGCATCGAAACTGTCTGCTCGTGGAAGCGATGATCGATCGCGGATCTATCTCTACAACGATGGTTGTAAGCCGGAATCCAGATCAGAGCATGCGACTGCATATTTCAAGCGCCTGGAGATTCTGCTCAAGCTCAAAACGACACCAATCGGTCCCGCCCTCAAATCCCCCTGGAATGCACCGGAAAAACACAAAACTGTCGAATCTGCAGGCACTCGGCGTCGAGCGCGGAGGAGATCTACTCCGAAGGCAGAAGCGATTTAGCGAAAGCGAAGGGCGCGCCGCGCGAAAAATGCCACCGTACTGTGGCAGAATAGCCCGATCTCCGGTCTTTTCTCAGCACCGTGGCCCACAACAAGAAAAACCTCTCCGAGCGCGATATCTGCACGCAATACATCTCGCCTGCCCTGGTGCAGGCGGGGTGGGATTTCGCCACGCAGGTACGTGAAGAGGTCACGTTCACCAAGGGCCGTGTCATCGTGCGCGGCAAGCTGCACAGCCGAGGCCAGCAGAAACGGGCAGATTACGTCCTCTACTACGCCCCGAACCTGCCCATCGCGATCATCGAGGCCAAGGACAACACGCACACAATCGGCGACGGCATGCAGCAGGCGCTCAGCTACGCCGAAACGCTGGACGTGCCCTTCGTCTTCAGCAGCAACGGCGACGCCTTCCTCGCCCACGACCGTACCGGCCAACGTACCCCCATCGAGCATGAACTGAGTCTCGAGGATTTCCCCTCGCCCGAAGAACTGTGGCTCCGCTACTGCACCTGGAAGGGCATTGCCGGCGCCGAGAAGCGCGAAACGGTCGAAACCCCCTATTACGATGACGGCAGCGGCAAGGTACCCCGCTACTACCAGATCAACGCCATCAACCGCACCATAGAAGCGATTGCCAAGGGCCAGCACCGCATCCTGCTGGTGATGGCGACTGGCACGGGCAAGACCTACACCGCCTTCCAGATCATCTGGCGCCTGTGGAAATCCAAGGCCAAGAAACGCATCCTCTTCCTCGCCGACCGCAACATCCTCGTCGATCAGACCCGCACCAACGACTTCAAGCCGTTCGGTCCGGCGATGACCAAGATCGTCAATCGGCAGGCCAACAAGGCCTACGAGATCTATCTCTCGCTCTATCAGGCCGTAACCGGCAACGAAGAAGAAAAGAACATCTACAAGCAGTTCTCACGGGACTTCTTCGACCTCATCGTCGTCGATGAATGCCATCGCGGCAGCGCCGCAGAAGACTCCGCCTGGCGCGAGATCCTCGACTACTTCAGCAGCGCCACCCAGATCGGCCTCACCGCCACCCCAAAGGAAACCAAGGACGTCTCCAACATCCACTACTTCGGCGAGCCGGTCTACACCTACTCGCTCAAGCAGGGCATCGACGACGGCTTCCTCGCCCCCTACAAGGTCATCCGCATCGATATCGACAAGGATCTGCAGGGGTGGCGCCCCGAAAAGGGGCAAACCGACAAACACGGCAACCTGATCGAAGACCGCATCTACAACCAGAAGGACTTTGACCGCACCCTGGTGCTGGAAAAGCGCACCGAGCTGGTCGCCCGGAAGATCACAGAATACCTGCAGGCCACCGACCCCTACGCCAAGACCATCGTCTTTTGCGAAGACATCGACCACGCTGAGCGCATGCGCCAGGCACTGGTCAATCTGAACCCCGAGTGCATCAAGGAAAACCGCAAGTACGTGATGCGCATCACGGGCGACGAGCAGGAAGGCAAGGCCGAACTCGACAACTTCATCGACCCGGAAAGCCGCTACCCGGTCATCGCTACCACCAGCAAGCTGATGACCACCGGCGTCGATGCCCAGACCTGCAAGCTCGTCGTGCTCGACCAGCGCATCCAGTCGATGACCGAGTTCAAGCAGATCATCGGTCGCGGCACCCGCATTAATGAGGACTACAACAAGTACTGGTTCGCCATCATGGATTTCAAGAAGGCGACCGAGAAATTTGCCGATTCGGATTTCGACGGTCCCCCAGTGCAGATCTACGAACCAAAGGGCAGTGAGCCGCCCGTCCCGCCTGACGAGTCCCCCAATGAGGGAGAACTGCAGCCGAACGATGTACTACCCGAGCCGCCCTTACCACCAGTTCTTCCGGGTGAAAAGCGGATCAAGTACGTCCTGGGCAACGAGGTCACGGTCTACGTTGTAGCGGAGCGCATCCAGTACTACGGACCGGACGGCAAGCTGATTACCGAATCACTGAAGGACTACACCCGCAAGGCCGTACGTAAGGAGTTCGCCTCACTCGACGACTTCCTGCGCCGCTGGACAGCCGCCGACCGCAAGAAGGCGGTGATCGAAGAACTGGAAGCGCAAGGCGTACTCCTCGAAGCCCTGGCCGAAGAGGTCTTAAAGAAACGCGGTCAGGAACTCGACCCGTTCGATCTGGTTTGCCACGTCGCCTTCGACCAGCCCCCGCTCACGCGAAAAGAGCGTGCGGAGAAGGTGAAGAAGCGCGACGTTTTTACGAAGTATGGCGATAAGGCGCGGGCGGTTATGGAAGCGCTTATCGACAAGTACGCGGATGCCGGCATAGAGAGCATTGAGGATATCAAGATACTGACGCTCGATCCTCTTTCCGCGCTCGGTACCCCATCAGAATTAATTGACGCGTTTGGCGGCAAGCAGGCCTACCTCAAAGCTGTTCATGATCTAGAAGAGTCTCTTTACAGAGTGATGTCATCGCAATGAGGCTTCCCGGAATAACTAGCTTTTTGTCTACCAAACAAGAGACAAAATCGCTCTATAGGATCATGCATTTCGATCACCTTGCGGAGTGGTTTGAGACTGGTCGATACCCTTTGTTGAGTCCCGACAAATGGGAAGATCCATTTGAAAAGCTGCTAAAGGAAGCTGTTTTCCCAAAAAGCGAACAGGTACCGTACACAAAGGGGCAGATGTTTGGCCTCTGCTTTACATGGGACGGCACATCAGACGCGCTATGGCGTGTGTATTCACCAATTCAATACGGGATTCGAATTCGGACGACGCCGGAGCGTCTCGCCAAAGCGATCTCAGTCGCCCCAGAACTTGTTGGTGGGCGGAGCTTTGTTGGCGAAGTTGAGTACAGATTCGAAAAAGAATTGGTCGCGCACGCAAAAGGGATTCGCGCAAAGTTGGAGGCATCGAAAGATACCGCTGAGGTAGCCAGAACAATGCTGCTCAAGCGCAAGCCTTTTGCGTATGAAAAGGAAGTGCGGGTAATTCACCTGACTTCGCATGCGCCGGCAAGTGATGGCAATCTGTATTTTTCAATCGACCCCCACGAAGTCATACAAACGATCCTGATAGACCCGCGCGCGCCCGATAATCGATTCAAGACCCTGAAGCGCTATTTTGATCAAGTCGGAAAATTCAAAGGCAGCATCAATCAGTCATCGATCTACAAAATGCCTTCACTAAACGGAAAATAATGTCCATCAGCACCACCATCAAATCCATCCAGGACATCATGCGCAAGGATGTCGGCGTCGATGGCGACGCACAGCGCATTGGCCAGCTCGTCTGGATGTTCTTCCTCAAGATCTACGACGACAAGGAAACCGAGTACGAGCTGCTCGACGACAACTACCACTCCCCGATACCCGCCCACCTGCGCTGGCGCAACTGGGCCGCTGATGCAGAAGGCCTGACCGGCGACGACCTGTTGGAGTTCGTCAACAACAAGCTCTTCCCCACCCTCAAGAACCTGCAACCCAAGGGCGACGACAAGCGCGGCTTCGTCATCCGCAGCGTCTTCGAGGATGCCTACAACTACATGAAGTCCGGCCACCTGATGCGTCAGGTGATCAACAAGATCGTCGAAGGCGTCGACTTCAACAAGGCACAGGACCGCCACCTCTTCGGCGACCTCTACGAACAGATCCTGCGCGACCTGCAGAACGCGGGCAACGCTGGGGAGTACTACACCCCGCGCCCGGTCACCCAGTTCATGGTCGACATGGTCGCCCCGCAGCTCGGCGAGAAGATTCTCGACCCCGCCTGCGGCACCGGCGGCTTCCTCACCTGCGCCATCGAAACTGTGCGCAAGCAGCATGTAAAGACCGTCGAGCACGAACAGCTCCTGCAGCAATGCATCTACGGGGTGGAGAAGAAGCCGCTGCCCCACCTGCTGTGCACCACCAACATGATCCTGCACGGGCTAGATGTCCCCACCAACGTGCGGCACGACAACACCCTCGCCCGCCCGCTGCGCGATTACGGCCCCAAGGATCGCGTCGATGTCATCCTCACCAACCCGCCCTTCGGCGGCATGGAAGAAGACGGCATCGAGAACAACTTCCCGGCCAGCTTCCGCACCCGCGAAACCGCCGACCTGTTCCTCGTGCTCATCATGCACCTGCTCAAGGACGGGGGCCGCGCCGCCGTGGTGCTGCCGGACGGCACGCTGTTCGGCGAAGGCATCAAGACGCGCATCAAGGAGCAGCTGCTGGAGACCTGCAACCTGCACACCGTCGTCCGCCTGCCCAACGGCGTCTTCAACCCCTACACCGGCATCAAGACCAACCTGCTGTTCTTTACCAAGGGCACGCCAACGCAGGAAGTCTGGTTCTACGAACACCCCTACCCGGCAGGCTACAAGAGCTACTCCAAAACCAAGCCGATGCGCATCGAGGAGTTTGCCGCCGAGAAGGCATGGTGGAACGAGCGCGTCGAAAACGAATTTGCGTGGAAGGTCAGCGCCGACGACATCAAGGCCCGCAACTACAACCTCGACATCAAGAACCCGCACAGCCCGGATCAGGAAAGCCACGATCCGGATGAACTGCTCGCCGACTACGCCCTGCTGCAGGCGCGCATCGCCAAGACAAGGGACGAACTCAAGGCCGTGCTCGCCGCGGCGCTGGAGGGCAAGGCGTGAGCGTTGTGCTGAGCGAACACCTGCCGCTGCTGGCGACGGCGCCGGACGGCATCCAGAAACTGCGCGGACTGATTCTCGAACTGGCGGTGCGCGGAAAGCTGGTGCCGCAAGACCCGAAGGATGAGCCAGCGAGCGAACTGCTCAAACGAATTGCGAAAGACCACAAGAAGCTCGCGCTAATACAGGAATCATCAGAAGATAGCGACAGTAGGTTTGCGCTTGCCAATGGCTGGGAGTGGGTGCGTTTCGGTGACGTGGCCCAACACAACTCCGGCAAGACTCTCGACAAGGGGCGCAACACCGGAGAGGCTCGCCGTTATATCACGACCTCAAACCTCTATTGGGGAAGATTTGACCTCAGTAGCGTCCGCGAGATGCTGATACGCAGCGAAGAACTGGAGCGATGCACGGCTCGAAAAAACGACCTTCTCATCTGCGAAGGTGGAGAGGCTGGCCGTGCCGCTGTTTGGGAATCCGACGAGGAAGTTTGCTTTCAGAATCACGTTCATCGTGCTCGCTTCTACGCCGGCATTAATCCCTATTACGCCTACCGTATTTTTCAACGGCTCGACATAAGTGGCGAAGTTAACCAGTTTCGCAAAGGTGTTGGCATATCCAACTTGTCAGGGAAATCGCTTGCATCGATACCATTCCCGCTTCCACCCCTCGCAGAACAACACCGCATCGTCGCCAAAGTCGATGAACTGATGGCCCTCTGCGACCGGCTGGAAGCGGAGCAGACGGACGCAGAAGCGGCGCACACCAGGCTCGCCGAAGCCCTGCTCGGCACGCTCACCCAAAGCACCGACGCCGCCGATCTCGCCGCCAACTGGCAACGCCTCGCCGAACACTTCGACACCCTCTTCACCACCGAATCCAGCCTCGACGCCCTCAAGCAGACCATCCTGCAACTGGCCGTCATGGGCAAGCTGGTGCCACAAGACCCCAACGACGAACCGGCGAGCGAACTGCTCATGCGGATACGGAAGTCTAGGAACTTCAGACGCAAAGCATCCGAGGTGAATTTCGGGGAAATCGAACTGGATCAACCTAATCTACCTGATAGTTGGATTTGGACAGTGGTTGATCAGGTTGCGGATGACGATGAAAACTCGATCACCGATGGCCCATTTGGTGCCAACCTAAAAACGGAACATTACGTCGACGTGCCGGGCTATCGGGTAATCCGGCTTCAAAACATTGGGCAGATGCAATTCCGTGGTAAGCACCAAGCCTACATCACTGAACAACGCTTCACCGCTCTTAGCAAGCATCAAGTATTCGCAGGGGACTTGGTTGTCGCTGGGCTTGTTGATGAAGAACAGGGTATTCGATGCTGCCTACTACCTGAAGATATTGGCCCCGCGGTTGTGAAGGCTGACTGTTACCGGTTTTCGGTTCACAACCAAGTCAGCGTGAGTTTTGCTCTCATATTCTTGAACGCACCACTTTCGAGCAGTTTTGCTACCGCACACCACCACGGAATGACGCTAACGCGTATTGGTTTGGGAAATTTTCGAAAGTTGCCATTTCCACTCCCCCCCCTCACAGAACAACACCGCATCGTCGCCAAAGTCGATGAACTGATGGCGCTCTGCGACCGCCTCAAGGCCGACCTCGCCGAGTCCCGCACCCGTCAGGCCCGTCTGTCCGCCACCCTGATCGAATCCGCGCTCGAAGCCGCCTGAGGAAACCGTCATGGCCATCCGCACCGCTCTCTGGAAGGTCGCCACCCAGCCGCAGGCCCTGGTCGAGGCGCAGTTGCCGAGCGAGAAGTTGCTCGAAGACATGATTGTCGCTGCGCCCAAGGTGCTCTCGGACGAGTGGATGCTGATCGGCCGGCAGGAGGATACCGGCGTCGGTGGCCGCATCGATCTGCTGGCCATTGCGCCCGACGCTTCGCTGGTGCTGATCGAACTCAAGCGCGACCGCACGCCGCGCGATGTCGTTGCGCAGGCGCTCGACTACGCCGGCTGGGTGGAAAAACTGGAGGCCTCGCACATTGTTTCCATCTATTCCCGCTTCGCGCCCTGTCGTGATCTTGCCGAGGATTTCGAAAGCGCGTTCGGCCAGCCACTGGAAGAGGATGCACTGAACCAGAGCCACCAGATCGTCATCGTTTCTTCGTCACTCGACCCCAGCACCGAGCGCATCGTCGCCTACCTCGCCGAGCGCGAGATCCCGATCAACGTGCTCTGCTTCCAGATCTTCCAGCACGGCAAGGAACAGTTGCTCAGCCGTTCATGGCTGCTCGACCCGGTGCAGGTGCAAACGGTAACGCGCACCGCAGGCCCCAGTGAGCCGTGGAACGGCGAGTTCTACCACTCCTTCGGTCACGGCGCCGAGCGCTCGTGGGACGACGCCGTGAAATACGGTTTCATCTGCGCCGGCGGCGGCAGCTGGTACAGCAAGACGCTGCAGCTTCTCTCCCCCGGCGACCGTGTCTGGGCCAAGATTCCCAAGGTGGGCTTCGTCGGGGTGGGCATCGTCACCGGCCCCGTGCAGCGCTATAGCGATTTCATGGTGAACACGCCAGAAGGCGAAAAGCCCTTTGCCGAGTTGCCACTCACCGGCCATTACCACAAGCAACACGCCGACGACGTCGACCGCTGTGAGTACTTCGTCCCCATCCGCTGGCTGCAGACCGTGCCAGTCTCGCAAGCCGTGCAGGAGCTGGGCATGTTCGGCAACCAGAATTCGATCTGCAAGCCGACCACGCCAAAGTGGCGGGCGACGGTGGAGCGGCTGAAAGAGCGCTTCACGGGGTTCGCGAGCAACGGATAGGAGGCTATAAGTGGGCTTGAACGATTGGATTAAAGACGCGCCAGGTATTGCCCAGGCATTTTGGAACGGCCTGACCCGCCCACAAGATACGTCCAGACGTACGCCATCAACGTACAGTCGACGGGGTAGTTCCACACCACAACCCCCCACGCAAAAACAGGGCGTTGTACTGCTTGAAAAATTGAAATCCGAACTGTTGGAGATCGAAGACAGAACCGATCTTTCGCCGGACGAAAAGGTGCGTCAAGTTACTCACATTTCGTGCGCTACCTGCGCAGGCATTGCAATTCAGCCTATTCCATTTGCCGACATATTTATCCTTACGCCAATTCAGATCTACATGGGCACAAGGATTGCCGCCATTCGCGGAGTACCCGTCTCCGAAGCCGAAGCCGAGGAGGTTCTCAAGGAAATCGTTGGGGCAATAGGGCTTGGCTTCGTTGCACAACAAGCAGCAATTGGTATTTGGAAATTCCTGACTTCGGGCCTAGGAGGCTTCGCGACGATTCCAATCGTCTATGGATTGACCTTTGCGATCATGCGGGTGATGGACCATTACTTCATCGCAAAAGCAGATAACAAAAGGCTTTCTCCGGAGGCGATCAAGTCTCTGTGGAAAAAAGCGCGCTCTGAGGGGCAGCAGCGTGGCCAACATTTTGAACAGAATACGCAAGGACAGGTGGCGGCGAATAGTGTTGCGACGTTTGCGAACGCCCCTACCTTCTCTATTAAGCAATTGGTTGAAGAGCTGGAAAAAATTCCAGCAACCGGGGAATGGAAAAGGGCAGTTGAGCTGCTGCTTGAGAAGCAAGGCGAATTACCCTCGCACCTCGAACTGAGAGGCTACGCCTTTGGTGCCTATGGCAGCCACGCCAAGTGGCCGCACCCTGTCTCATATTGCTACGTTCTATTGGCAAAACGTTCAAACGTCGGTGACCGCCAAACCAAGTGAAAAGTCGCTCTGAAAAGCTCGAGCCCGCTGTTCGTTACATCCGAACAAAGCTCGAAGAGCCGCTGATCATCGCGGCGCTGGGGCATATCGCTTTTTCAAACGTCAACAACCTCTCGGAGACGGACGAGGCCGTGATGGCGGCACTCCGTCGCTCGACGAATTCTCTCCACGACGCCGCCCCGGAAGAAATCAGCACCTACCTGCGCGGGCTCGACGATGACGCGCTGCCCGGCATCGTTTCTAACACGAAGGGCATTCTTCATGAAATGCAATTCGTCGCGCTTGAAAACGAGGATGGCGACAGTGTTTATGCGTCAATCTTCGAGAGCACCAACCACCCGGGAACCGATGTTCAGTTCATCGATACCGATAGTGGCGCCACATGGGAAGTCCAGCTGAAAGCAACGGACAGCAGTGCCTACGCGCACGACTGGATCGACGCGCACCCGGACGGCGAAATACTCGTCACTTCTGAACTGGCCGACCGAACAGGCCTCCAGTCATCAGGATTCTCCAACGACGAACTCACTCATAACGTAGACAGTTTTGTCGACAAGATGATTCAGGGGGACGAAACCATCTGGGATCACTTCCCGATCATTTCGGCACTCACCATTGCCAACATCATCTGGGCACTGTGGCAGAGATATCAGGACGGAGCTATTGACTGGCCTCGCTTCAAATACCTCGCCGCCAGAGCCTCCGGGCTAAAGGTGGCGAAAATTGCAGCTCTGGCCGCAATGTTGTCCATCCCCGTCATCGGCCAGGCGACCGGTGCCGTATTGGTCGCCAAATTTCTGATTGGTGCCAAGAGCGCCATGGATCAACAGTTTTCCTCACGAGATCGATTGCCTTAGCCAAGCCTCTGGCTGATCAACAATGACGTCTGCAATATACTGTAGCGACATTCGGCAGGCATTCTGAGTTACAAGACGATGCGACCTTTTTCGGTGACACCCCTTCTTTCGGCCATGCGCGACATCACCGCTGCACTCATACTTGTCGTGGGCTTCAGCGGCAGCGCAATGGCGCAGGTTTACAAATGCAAAGGTGCCGACGGTAAGCTTCAGTTCTCGGACAGACCATGTCCCGGTGCAAACACCGCTGAAATCGTTCCCAACAAGTGGGGCTCCGTCTCGGCACAGGATCGTCTTGAGGCGCAGCAACGTGCTTCGCAGATGCAGCAGGAGGCAAACCAGCTTGACGCCGCTAAAGCTGATGCTGCTGCGCGTCAGCGCCAAGATAATCAGGTTGCTGAACGCGCAGCGGCAGCGTCTGCGGCGGCGAATCAACAGCGCCAGAACGACGCCGACGCCATGGCGGCGTGCGTGAAGGATGTCGAGCGCCGTGGCGCCTCTCAGAATGTAAAGGCCGAGATGATGGCCGCCTGCAGGACAGCGGGGGCACAACAGCGAGCCAGTGGTAGCAGCAGCCTCGTCAGCGACTGCGTCAAGAACGTCGAACGCTCCGGCGCCTCGGAAAAGGAGAAAGCGCGGCAAATTGCGTTGTGTCATGGTGGCGATGTGCAACCCGAACGACTACCACCACCAGCCCCAATCACTCCTGCCGTCATTACATCCTGTGATAGGGACGGTTGTTGGGATTCCAAAGGCCGGCGCTACGAAGAACGGGGGAATACCCTCATCCGTTCAGACGGAAAACCCTGCATCAGGACCGGCACCACTCTGCAGTGCAATTAGCACGGTGCCGTTAGCAGCGCCAGACGCAATCTGGCACAGCTGGTCGTCGCTCAGTTCTCGAAATCGAATGGCCTCTCGGCAGCCTTCGCTGAGGACCGATGCTGCGCTTCCAGCAGCGGGCTCAAACAACCCGCACAGCTTCGCCAGCTGAACACAGCCACTGATCATCGCAGCCGGGTTCTGCTGCTCGCGCGCCATATTGATCGCCTCTACGATCTGCGCCAGCACCTGCTCCTTGGTGATCTCCAGCTTTTCCGCATTCGCCGCACGCCGTTTGGCAATCTCGGCAGCCACGCGGTTATCTTTGGTTAGCCGACACGCCACGACCTTTGCCGACCCCTCGGCATACCCAGCAGCCCGCGCTGCCCGCGCTGCATTGCCGTCGATACTGTAGGCATCGACGAAAGCCAGCTGGCGCGGTGTCAGGTTCATGGTCAGGCCACGCAGAATCGCGACGGTGCGGGAGTCTTCGTCGAATAGGAACCGGTCACCCAGCCATCCTTCCCTGCGCCACCGCCGAACAGCACCAGCACCGCTGCATCGCAGCGCATACGCACCTGCTTGCGCAGTACCGAATCGGTGTAGGCACAGCCAGGTGGAATTTCATCGACCAGCGCCTGCTCGGGGTTCAGGACTGCGATGCAGTAGCCGTCCTGGTAATTGCGATGTGCCGAGCCAACCAGCAACAGAGGCTTCAGCTCACCGTCAATCTCAACCGTCGCAAGCGCCTTGAACCACCCATGCACACCGGGGCTGCCAGGAAGGACACCCCAGAACTGCTTAGCGGCCAGTTGCCGCAGATGCTGCGCGATTTTCCTCATGTCGTTCTCCTTGGGTAGAACCCGCACCATGCGGCGTCAGCCGCCACTCCTGCACCACTCCCGCCTCGGCATAGGCTTCATAGCCCTGCACGACCATGGAATCGGCACCAATCTGCACGACACTCGGCGACCACAGACGCCCCACCTCCGACCCGCCGTAGCAACACCGTGCAATCGCACAGCGATACCCTGCTTCCTGCACCATCGTCAGCGAAACTAGGCGCGGTGGCCTAGCCAACTGGGCATGGGTCAGGCGGAGTCCGCCCGAGCGCAGAAGTGTCAGATGTACGTGCATGGCCTTGATCCTTATACTGTATATTATTACAGTATAAGATCGTTCACAAGTCGATCTGGATCAACATCTAAAAGCCACGACAGCCGTATGATCTTTGGGTATTTCCTCTCTAGTGGTCAGGCACGGAGCTTGTCCGGCGCATTCGCGCTCGATGTCCATGCAGCCACGGCAGAGAAGCAAACCCGCCAACCATGAAGACAAGGTTTTTCGCTCATCTTCTAACGCTCGCCCTGCCCGTACTGGCGAGCTATCTCGGCTTGCTCCTGACGACCGAGTTGGAGACCGATTGGCAGTGGTCGCTCCTTCTTGTCGTCCCCTGCCTGATCTTCGCCGCTTGGCGGATCTTCCACCTGACAACACTCTGGGCCGCTAGCATTGCCGGGTTCTGCGTCGGCTATGCGCTTGTCTATGCTGTTGAAGCGGCAGTTTCGTACCAGGGCATCGAGGTCTCGCCCTACTGGTACCTGATTGCTCCCGCATGCGCCGCAGCGGCCTCAACGTTTCGCTATATTGCTAACCGCCATCGATACGCCGGTACTTATTCAGCCTTCGTTCCGCACCAGATTTTCTCTGCCGTGGTCACTACATCGCTACTGGCCACCAGCCCGCCCGCGATATTCCTGAGAGCAGAAAGCACGATAGGTCACGCCCGCAACGCTGATATTGCAATATTTGTCGAGGCAGCCATTCCCGGTTATGCGCTGGATGATCGAAAATACTTCAGACTGCTCTTTGCCGACAACTACCTGTTCTTTACTCCCGAGCGATTAAGTGACGCACGGAAGGCTCGTGACGTGCACGGCGTGATTCGAGCGATGATCTCGCCTTCAGATCGTTGGTCCGGAATTGTCGCTGCCGAAAAGCCGAAACCTAACGCTCAGCGCCGACCGCGCCTCGGATTCATCGACCTTCGAGACGAAGCGGATGGCTTCATCATTCTCCAGCTCGCGCCCAACTCCGCAGCAGCCAATGCGGGACTTCACCGTGGCGACAAGCTGGTGCACATCGACGGCATGCACGTCTTGAATATAGATAGCAGCAAAGCAAAGAATTTGCCCTCTCGCCCGGTGCCGGTCGAGTACATCGGTCAAGACGGGCGACTGAAATCCGTCAGCATGCAGCGGGTCGAATATGCGAGGCCCTATGTCTGGAAACCGCTCATCTTTGATGTCGCCGGAAAGAAAGTCGGCTACGTCGCCTACGACGAATTCACCACGCAGGCAGATTCAGCACTTATTTCGGCAATGGGAACACTGGCCAATGCGCATGTTTCGGAACTAATTCTCGATCTCCGCTACAACCCCGGAGGCCTCGTTGAGGTACTCGGCAAAGTCGCTTCGATGCTTGTCCCAACGGACGGATTCGGAAAGCTTGCGTATCGCTATGAGTCTCGCAGTCGATTCCAGCTCGATCGCAAAGACACGTTTTTCAAGGATGCTGGTGTGCGGCCGGTTACTGCACCTTCTCGCCTGATCGTGATTACTTCGGACCAAACGTGCTCTGCATCTGAAGCATTGATTCACATACTGCGACCTTACATGCAGGTTGTTACGATCGGCAGCAAGACCTGCGGCAAGTATGTTGGTGGATTCGACTACACGCGCCCGTCGGCGACGGTAACCCTGATCGCGTTCAAGCTTCATGACGCTCACGACAAGCCGCTGCCCAAGGAAGGAATAGAACCCACATGTGCAGCGGAAGACGATGTGCGTTTCCAGCGAGGCGACCCGCGTGAGAGTAGCTTGGCTGAGGCGCTTTACTTTGCGGAATATGGGAAGTGCAAGTCACCGAAATGATTTACAAAGAGGAAACCCCGACGTACTAGCGCTGGACCGAAAGGCGCATCCATGCCAAGCGCATCTTTTATTAACCGGCAATGTTGTTACGTGTCAATGCCAGAACAGCACGAACCGCTTTAGAAAGGTCTTCCGAATTGATCTGCTGTAACGAATCGACACTGCCTTGACCACAATTTGCCAATCTAAATGCCTGTGCTTCAATCGAGCGTTCAAAGAAGTTTCTTATAAACCGTCCGTTATCTTTAGCAAGACCCAGTTTTGAAATATGCGCGATACTCTGTTTCAAAAACGTATGCGCTGAGGCAGCCACAACGTAGTCCGAGTGCTGACAAAGAGTCTCATAGATTTGCACCAATTCGTCTGGCGTGTAATCCGGAAAACTAATGTATCGATTGAATCGTGAACGAAGGCCTGGGTTGGCATCCAAAAAGCGTTCAATGGGCTGCGGATAACCAGCAATTATCACAACGAGTTGATCCCGGTAGTCCTCAAGCGCTTTTAATAAGGTATCGATCGCCTCGCGACCGAAGTCGTCAGAATTTCCAGATGCTCTTTCGTTAACTAACGAATATGCTTCATCGATAAACAGGACACCACCGAGAGCGTCCTGAATGACTTTATTTGTTTTAATCGCTGTCTCACCAACATATCGACCCACGAGTCCTGAGCGATCAATCTCCAACATGCGTGGCGTTGGCAACAGACCGAGCGAAAAATAAATACGCGCAATAAGGCGAGCGACTGTCGTTTTGCCTGTACCGGGATTGCCAATCAACGCGAGGTGATTCGAAATTGCCCCTGGTGTTTTCAAGCCATTAAGCTCTCGCTTTTTCTGGATCGAAATGAAGTCGATCAGATTCTTGACCTGATCCTTGACGTTCTGCATACCGACCAGCTTGTCGAGTTCTAAAAGTACCGCGGTTGGATTCAGATGGTCTTCAGTATTCAAGGGGGGCAACGGCTCACCAAGCGCCTCCTCGATATCAGCACCGGTCAGTTCTTTAAAGTTACTATTTCCGAGATTTACATCCGAGGTTGAAAGTACAAGGCGGTGAGCTTGTGCTTCTACAACCCTCTCAAATAGATTTCGCACATATCTCGCATTTCCAAATTTTCCGCGCTGCGCTTTTATTTCCCTGTCGAAAATAGGGCAAAGACGGAGCAAGGTTGTTTGTGAAATTTCAAATGCATTTCTTTCACATAGATTTTTAAGTACTTCGATCAACTCATCTGACGTGTAGTTGTCGAACATCACGGTACGGTTAAATCTTGATGAAAGCCCAGGATTCGCTTCGAGAAACCCCCGCATTTCGTGCGGATATCCTGCAACGATTACAGCTAATCGCTCCCGGTAGTCCTCCATAAACTTAAGCAGGGTGTCTATGGACTCGCGCCCGAAGTCCATTGGATCATCGCTCCGAGCTAATGTGTAGGCCTCGTCAATGAACAAGACTCCATCAAGCGCACTTTCGATTACTTCACGCGTCTTATCCGCTGTTTGCCCAATATAGGACGCCACCAAACGAGATCTGTCGACTTCGATAAGCTTGTTCTCTTTAAGCAACCCCAATTCGTAATATAGCCTCGCCACAATTCTCGCAACGGTGGTCTTGCCAGTACCGGGGGGGCCAAGAAAAACAAGGTGTCGCGACGGAGCGTCAGACATTGGAAACCCCTGCGCCGTACGCAGCTTTTGTACCTCAATGAAGCTTGCTTGGCGCAGAAGCTCCTCTTTTACATTAGAAAGACCAACTAGGTTCTTGAACTCTGCGTGAAGTAATTGAACACTCCTGGAGGCACTAGTCGAAGTCTCATTTTCATTGCATTTCGGAGACTCTTTTTGCACGGGTTGCCGCACCGAATCGTTTGCAATTCCCGAGCTGCTGCTATCGGATGAACTCTCTCCGAATACTTTCCTAATCGTTCTTTCGGAAAGTTGCGAACGAGAAAAATGATGCGCGAGATGATCGGTGTCGACCTTGTCTCCGGCCTCAAGTACGACTTGATAAAGCTTCAGTGCTTCCTCGTCACTTTGCTGTACGTATGTCCCACATTCGTACATCAATCCTAGATTATTGGCTGCATGGGGATTTCCCTGCTCTATTGCTGCGCGATACCATTTAACTGCTTCAGGGTAGTTTCGTGACGTACCTATTCCATTCTGACAATTCCACCCTAGATTATTTTGCGCATTCGAATTACCTTGCTCTGCAGCCTTTAATAGCCAACGATTTCCCTCTTCTTCGTCAACTGGTACCCCGCGACCGGTGAAGTACGCGTTTGCAAGGTTACATTGAGCACCCGGATGATTTTGTGTGGCCGCTAGCAACAAATAGTGAGCCGCTTTGCGATCATCGGGCTCAACATATCTGTAAGGCGACTTACTCGAATAAGTAACGCCTGCGTGGAATTGTGCTTCTTTCGATCCGGCGTCCGCAGCAGCTAACATCCACGCTATTGCAGCACCTACATCTTGCGAATCATATTGACTTCCGAAGTAACATAGAGCCACCTCCCACATCGCTGATGCGAGCCCCTTGTCTGCCGCTGACTTGTACCAGCGAAATGCTTCTGCAGGGTTAGCTACGACGCCATACCCCGACGCATAGCAGTCTCCTAGCCTGCGCTCACTTTCAAGGTAGCCACATGCCGCAGCTTTACGATAGAGCTGAACCGCTTTCCCAGGGTCCTCTTCAACTCCGTGACCCGTCGAATATTTCGTGCCCAGACTGTCCATGCATGACGGCTCATTCTGGTTCGCACCTAACGTTAGAAATTTAATCGCTTTGGCCATGCTTGGTTCGACGCCAAGGCCATATTCGTATATGTACGCCAAATGCACTAAGGCATGGTTATTTCCTTGCTCGACCGCATCCGAAAACAATCGAAAGGCATATTGATAGTCTTGGTTAACTCCTCTGCCAAGCAGATACATTAGCCCTAGACATTCCAGTCCATCAGGGTCGCCCAGCTTGGCTGCTTCACCATACCAACGCGCAGAGATTACGTCGCTGCTTGGCAGACCTAAGCCAGCTTCATGCATTACCCCAATCATATATTTGGCAGACGAAAGCCCGCCATCTGACGCCATCGAAAACCAGCGCAGAGCCTCCTTGTAGTCACGTGTGGTGGCGGGCGCATAAAGATACCGCCTACCTAATTCATATTGAGCTTCGATGTCACCCGATGACAACCAATTGCCTGTAGCGCGTTGAAGCAAGAGTTGGGTGTCTGCTTGCTGGTAGAACGATCGGTCTGGCTTACCCATATGGCGTCCGAATCAAAAAATCACGACGATCAAGTAATGGTAGTAGCGTAAATTTCACCACCTGCGAATTATGCAATATTGATTGACAGGAAGGGTGCTGTTCGGCCAGTGCAAGTGCTTGCATTGGCCTCGTCCGCTTACCCCCTCCCCCCCCCCCCCCCCCCTCCCAGAAACCCACCCCCTAGTTCGGATTTCGTTTCTGAAACGGTAGGAGTCCCATCCTGCCTGCCTGAGAAAAGCCGGCTCGACCGAGATAAACCATCGGTCGAGCAACTTCTTCTTTCTTGTAGTTCCTTCAGCGAAGCGCGTTGCGCCTTCGCAGTCCTTCTTCCTGAATTGAGGGCATCGCCCTCATCCCTGCGGCACCGTCTCGTCCTGAGCGGTGCCGTTTTCATTTGTAACCTCGAAAGGAGCAACACCATGAAGCACACCGTCCAACCCATCCCGCTCGTCAAAGCCGCAGCCCCCGACGACTCCCGTCCCATCAAGCAGGGTGCTCTCACCATGTTCCGCCTGCTGCGCTCGGCGATGAATCAAGCCAAGACGGTCCCCGGCATCGTCCAGCAGGCCGCCACCGACATCCGCGAAGCGTGGGAGGAGTCCTCCCGCCCAAACGCATGAAAGGGGAAGACCATGCTCACCACGGGATTCACGATCTTCCTCGGCGTGGCGCTGATCATCGCCAAGCTCCCTCGTCGCACGATGCTCAAGGTACTGAAGCACGACCTGGCACTCGACATCACGGTGTCAGCCCTGACGCTGATCGTCCACTGGGGAACCTTCTCGGGGGTGATGGCCGCGACAGTGGCGGGGCTGCTGACCAGCGTCGCGACTACTACCGCGAAGAAGCTCTTCGGCTACATCGACGGCAACAACTACTACGCGGGCCGCATCAGCCTCGACGTGTGAGGGAGAAATCCCTGCTCTGGGTACTCGTCTCAG
>Ga0268298_10002023_pt1 | contig 22731 bp, 17 predicted proteins | sample WWTPWeurt_MetaG_FD_194462 | JGI IMG/M metagenome (GOLD analysis project Ga0268298, IMG submission 194462) | Activated sludge microbial communities from WWTP in Nijmegen, Gelderland, Netherland - WWTP Weurt | ecosystem: Engineered > WWTP > Aerobic digester > Activated sludge | place... | reverse complement strand
GATTGGGTTGAAAATTATGTTGACCAAAGATTGAAAGATTATCAAAAAGGTGGAAACGGTGCAGCTTCTGACTGGATTCTTCCTTATATCTTCTTCGACTTAAACAGTGCATCTATTCGTCCTGATGCGGTTCCTGAATTAAATCAGGTTGCTGATATCATGAAACGTTACACTTCTATCAACGTTGAAGTTGTTGGTCACACTGATACTCGCGCATCTGAAGATTATAACTTAAAATTATCTGAAAATCGCGCAAGAGCTGCTATCACTTACTTAACTGGTAAAGGTGTTGCAGAAAGCCGTTTGAAAATCGTTTACAAAGGTGAATCTGATGTAATGATTAAAGACGCTAACACAGAAGCGGAACACCAAATGAACCGTCGTGTTGAATTCCATATAATTAAGAACTGATATATACATATAATCATGACAGCCAAAGGGGTGGAGCAATCCACCCCTTTTTTTATGTACTTGAGTTTCCCAAAATGTTTATTTCGCAGTATATTCGTAAAGCATGAAACAATTCAGTCTGCTGTGTTTTTTACTCCTTACAGCTTCATTGCTTTTAGCTCAATCTGTACCTAACGATACCATTAAAACAAAACGCTCATTCTTTAAGCATAAAAAACATAAACAGGAAGCTACCTGGACACCTTATTGCAGCAGTTGCGAAATCACTCAATTTGATCCGGAAACATATTTTAAAGATGATGATGCAGATGGTGTATTTAATGTTTTTGATTTACAATTAAATACACCGGCATTTGCACCCGTTGATTCAAATGGTGTGGCTGTTGATAGTGATGGAGATGGGGTTTTGGATTGTTTCGATAATGATGGAGTTCTACCTATTGACACGCTATCAAATAAAATGATGGATTCAATAATTCGCGAAAGTGGTTATCCTTGCAAATCTATGTTGGGAAGCAATTATGATGAATGGATTTTGCCAATAATATTTTTTGATTTTAATTCAAATATTCCGGATTCAGTAAGTTTAGATTTCTTGAACAGAACAGCTGACTTATTGATCCATAACCCAAATCTAACTATTGAAATAGATGGTAATTATGACTATGATATAGAAAACAGTGATTTAGGAATTATTAGAATGTATTATGTTGCTAACTTTTTGATAGGTGAGGGAGTTGATTCAAATAAAATCAGATTAAAATATGATGATTTTCAAAATTCTGGCAATAAATTGCTTTTGCATCCGAATGAAAAAGACTTAAGTGTTTTTTATAGGGCGCTTTTATTAAATATAAATTAATCTATACTATTTTTTTTAAAAGCCGCTGCGAATTTAAAATCCCGGTCCTAACTACATACCAAAATTTTAATTCAATATTTTTCCGGCCTTTTTTGTAATTTAAATACTTCATACAAACAAAAACCGATTACAACTAAATACTCCATCACCACCACAAAATAATTTTCCGGGTAGGTGATATCGACATAGGTAATGTAAGTGAAATAAATAAGCAGCGACCACAAAATTGCATATCGGTAACCGGAAAATACACTCAACATAATTAGTGGCGTAATATACCATGGATGCATGGTTGTGGCGAATAAACAGTAAATAGAAAAAGCTAATTGAAGTGCAGTAATGAACTTATCTTTTTGGTAGAAATAACTTAAAACACTTATGGCAATTATAGTTACAAATGGCAGCAATTGCCGCATGAGGGTAAACGTTTCAAAATTTTCATCTTTATTAATAATCCAACGTAATAAATAATATACTGAAGCATTAAATTCAAATTGCTGGAAGTATAAATTTAAACTGGAAAAAATATTAGCATACTGCAGCAGCATAGGGAATAAAATAATGATGCTCACTACACCGCTAATAATTGAATAAATAATTGTTTGTTTAAAGCCCAATCGTTTAAATAATAAAGGCATCAGCATAATGGGCCACAACTTTGCACCAATGGCAAATCCGAATGCAATTGCAGAAAAGGTTAGTTTTTGTTTATTGAGAAAATAAATAGCCAGCAATAAAAAGAATATCATAATACCTTCAAAATGTAAATTGCCGGTCAGCTCCAAAATTACTAGCGGATTTAAGGTATATAATAATTGTAAATTGGAATTGAGATTAAGCTGTTTTAATATTTTAGGAATGAGTAAAATGCTGCCTATTTCAAATAAAAAAATAAAGATTTTTAGAATAATCTGATTCCACAATAAATTGCCACCTGAAAGATGTGCTGATACAGAAAACAGGAATTGACTTAAGGGCGGGTAAATTGTAAAATACGGTTTTGAATTGAGTGCGTTGTATAAACTGTCATTCAATACCATATTATCTGCACCCAAATAATGTTGTGCTTTCACCATATCAGGTGTATAGGCATAAGGGTTAATATGATTTATGGTGAGATGTCCATCCCAAATAAAACGATAAAAATCGTCGGTTAAATTGGGCATGCTGAATAAAATGCTAAATCGGATAAGTATACCCAACCATTTTCCTTCATCAGCAAGGGCAGGGGTTATCCAGTTTTTACATATAACAATGTATAACAAAAATGCACAGGCATACAGGCTGATGAGTTGAATGAAGTCGGTACGTTGAGTGCTGTAATTAATCAGCAAAAACAAACCTGCAAACAACACATAAACAACAAATCTCCATGGTCCGGTGATTGTTGTTTTGTTCATTTTCTAAGAGTTAAACCTTGAATGTTTAAGCGAAAAGTAGAAAATAATTGCGAAACCGGAGAATGCGAGCATGTGGAAAGGTAATAAACCATAGTCTTCATAATAAAAGCCCATGATGATACCGCTCAAAAAATACAAACTAAAAAGGCCTTCCAAATAAGTAATCGGGCTGATTTTAGATGCTGTATATTTTTTATTTTTCCAGATATCTTTTCCGTTTACGATATTAAATTTCGGAGTGCGCACAAATGCGGTTTGTTGACCTAACCAGCCTCTGAATACAGCCCAGGCATTGTGGAGGCTCATACCCATTGTAATAGCGAGGAACACAGGGAAACGTGTAATATACACGCTCAGTGTTTTACGCATTGTTTTTTCGCGCTGTAAAGTTGAAATATAATAGGCATACGCAATAGCAATAGAACCCATTAAAAAGATACTGGCGTATTTGAAATAGTTAAAATCGATAACCTGATTTTTAATGAATAACAGGGGAACACTTAAAATTGCAGTGATGAGAATAAAGATATAGTTGGTGGTATTAAATAAATGCGCAACTGCATGTAATTTGATACGCAGTGGTAATTCGGCATTAATAACACGTAAACCAATTTTTTTAGCTGTTTCAGCGCCACCTTTGTTCCAACGGAATTGTTGCGATTTAAGCGCATTCATATCGGTAGGTAATTCTGCAGGAGCCACAACATTTTCTACATATTTAAATTTCCAGCCGCGTAATTGCGCACGGTAACTTAAATCGAGGTCTTCGGTAAGGGTATCGGCTTTCCATCCACCTGCATCTTCAATAGTTGCTTTACGCCAAACACCGGCGGTACCGTTAAAATTGATGAAATAACCGGCAGCATTTCGGCCTTGTTGCTCGATAGTAAAATGCATATCTAAAGCAAAAGCCTGCATTTTGGTGAGTATGCTGTAATCTTTATTGAGGTGATCCCATTTGGCCTGAACTACGCCAATTTTATCATCCAATAAAAAATGTGGTATTGTTTTTTTGAGAAAATCGGGAAAAGGAACGAAATCGGCATCAAAAATGGCTACGTATTCGCCTTTTGCTTCTCTCAAACCATATTCGAGGGCGCCGGCTTTGAAACCTTTGCGTTCAGGGCGGCGAATTTGTTTGATATCGATACCTTTTTGGTGATAGAAGTCCACTTTTTTGCGGGCAATCTCAAAACTTTCGTCGGTTGAGTCGTCGAGCAACTGGATTTCTAACTTATCGGCAGGATAGTCGAATGCTGCAATAGCGTCGATTAAACGTTCCACAACATACAATTCGTTGAAAACCGGCAGTTGCACGGTAACATGCGGGTATTCTGATTCAGGAATGGTAAAAATTGTTTCTTCCTTCTTCAGGTTCCGCTTGAACTTGATGTAATGAATGGCTAAACTCAACTGCATTATGCAGTAAAAGAACAGCAGGGTAATGGCTATGGTATAAATTACTATTATAGTGATTGACATGTCAATCGGTTAGGTTCAATAATATTTAAAAATGGTGGTTATAATTTTATAACCGGCCATAATCGTGCCTTTAACGGTGCCTGTAATTTTGGAAACGCCAATTCTTGGTCTGTAATCTACGGCTATTTCGGTAAATCTCAGTTTCTTTTTGGCTGCTTTAATTTGCATTTCCACCGTCCACCCGTAATTGGTATCTTTCATTTCAAGCGCTAGCAGGGCTGTCCAGGTTATGGCTCTGAACGGACCGAGGTCGCTAAAACGGGCGCCAAACAGCAATTTGATCAGCGTGGTTGCGAGCCAGTTGCCAAAAATTTGTTGTGGAGCCATAGACCCTTTGATGCGTTTACCTTTTGCGCGGCTGCCAATAACCATATCAGCATTACCTGATACTATTGGCTGCACAAGTTCCCGCATCTGTTCGGGGTAGTCGGAATAATCACCGTCAATGAACACTACTATTTCAGGTTGCTTTTCTGCGGGAAGCTGTTTTAAGTAGGCTATACCTTTCAAACAAGCGGACCCGTAGCCCTTTCTTTCTTCCAGCAACACGGTGGCTCCCATTGATCGGGCTATTTCAGCAGTATTATCGGTTGAACCATTGTTCACTACGATAACTTCTGTAACCAAATCAGCGGGTATGTCCTTCAAAACATGCCCAATCGATCCGCTTTCATTAAAAACCGGAATTATTACTACGATTTTCTGCATGTTCATCTTTGAGGTGCAACCCTGAAAAAGTGCACAAAATTACGTGAATTGTAAATGATATTTAAATATTGTTAAGATAGAATTTTCAAATCTTCGGAAGTAAACAAAATTTCGGTGCGTTTTTTATTGTCGGAGCCGTTTTCCAGCTTCAAAACACCACGCGGACAAACGGCAGCACAAACTCCACAGCCAACGCAACTTGCGCGCACTATATTCTGGCCTTTTTGGGCGTAAGAACGCACATCGATTCCCATTTCACAATAGGTGGAGCAATTGCCGCAAGATATACACTGCGAGCCGTTTGTAGTGATTCTGAACCTTGATTTAAATCGCTGAATCAAGCCCATATACGCTGCCATTGGGCAACCAAAACGGCACCACACTCTGCTGCCCATTAAAGGATAAAAACCAACGCCGATTACACCACTGAATACCATCCCAATCACAAAACTGTATCCTTTAGCCATTGTTTTTGCAGAATCGCCTAAAAGTTGATTTTTAAAACTATTATCTACCAATAATAAAACGGTAATGATAATAATGGCAGCCAAAACGCTGTGAATCAGCCATCTTTCAATTTTCCAGGCTTTTAAAGATTTATCGCTGAGGTGACGAAAAGGGTCTCCTGCAGTTTCTGCCAATCCACCACATCCGCAAACCCAACTGCAATACCAGCGTTTGCCAAAAAAATAGGTAAGTATCGGTGTTGCAACAAATGTCATCACCAAACCCCAAAAAATGAAAAACTGACCAAAAGCGCCCTGTGTTTGGAAATAACTTAAGGTGTTTGGAAAAATGGCATCATAATCAAGGGGCCAGAAATAGGTGAGATAAGGCTCATAATTATAAAGCGACTTCATAATTCCCGGTAATAGCCAGGCAAAACCTAACTGAAAAAACATGACAGATGAAGTTCGGATAATCTGATAGCTACTATGGCGGTATTTATAAATGAACTTGAATCCCATTACCAAAACAGCAATGGTATATAATGAACCGTAAACAAACCATTGGTCGGCTTTTGTGTTGCGCAAAGCCATACTCAGCGGGTTAAATAAATTTACGAGCCCAACAAATAAATCGGCTCCGAATAAATTTTTCCAGTAGTCGCGCCAGTAGAGTAAAATGTAAAAACCGGTAATGGTGATGCCGCTAATCCAGGCTAATGCACCGCGTGCCGACATCGATGTAAACATGGTGCGGTTATTTTTTATGCCCGGGGGCAGATGTCCATAAGTGCCGATGGTATAAATAATTCCGCCTGCGAAAAAACAAAGCAGGGTGATAATTAAAAATATGAGTGGCTGATGGTTGGCAGCACCCGCCCAGGCCATAAAAAATGCCAATAAACCAATGCCGGTTATTGCCAAACCTGCTTTTTGGGTATTGTTAAAATTTGCAGGATGCGGATTAGATAACGATAAACTTGAATTTGCCTGTGCCATTTTATATATGTTTAGCGAACAGTGATTTAATTTTTTTTAAATTTAATTGCCAAAAATCAATTTTTTGAAAGCTGATTTTGGTTTTAATTGAACGCGAAGTTGCGGATGTTGTGTATTCCATGCCTCGATAATTTCAGCTTCAAATGTTTTGAAAAACTCAGGGTCGAAATTTGCCACACTTAAATGTGCCATGATATGTTCCACATTTCGTTTTTCCAGTAACCAGCGATTAAATATTTCGTGTCGCATTCTGATACCGAATACATTAATACCGATAAATAAATGGTCTGCTTCGCGATAAACTACGTGCACACATTTTTGATGATCGGCACTTTCCCAATAAAATTCTGCTTCGCCTTCGCGCAAGGTATTGAGCACGGTTCCATAGGTTTGATATTCGATATCTAAAAATTTAGCACTGTTGAACCAATAGCCGGGTTCATAAACGCGTGGATGCCCCATCATGTTAAATGCTGCTGTTTCACCTTGCAATTTTCCGGTATACCAAACCTGTTCAATTACACGTCTGTCGGGCAATGCATGCTGAAACTGAGCACAGTCGCCGGCGGCAAAAATATCATCTATACTAGTATGCATATGTTGGTTGATAACCACACCGCGATCGGTTTTGATACCACTGTCTTTTAAAAATTGAATATTTGGAGAAACACCTGCTGTAAGGCCAACGATCTGACAAGGAATTTCTTCGTCGTTACCTGTTATGATGCTGGTAACGCGGCCATTTGCATCACCTTTTATTTCTTTTAATGTTTCATTTAATCGCAAATCGAAACCATGTTCACGAATATGGCGGGTAATCATTTGCGATTCCTGTTCGGGCAGAATATTATTCCAATAATTACTTTCACGCACTAATAAGGTTACCGGATAATGCCTTGAATGCAGCATTTCTGCCATTTCTATTCCGATTAAACCTCCCCCCACAATAACTGCGCGATTTATACCATTGGCTGTGTTGGCTTCGAGCGATTCGAGGTCCTGGGAGGAATATAATCCCTGAACACCAATTAAATCTTGCCCCGGCCAACCGAATTTATTTGGTTTAGCGCCTGATGCAATTAATAATTTATCGTAAGACAGCCTTTCAGCGTTGTCGAATACAACTTGTTTTGTTTGAATGTCGATAGTTTGCACCCAACCTTTTTTGAGATTGATTCTATTTTTTTCCCAGAACCAATTTTCATAAGGTTGGATATCTTTAAATTTCATGTGGCCCATGTAAACATACATGAGGGCAGTTCTGCTGAAAAAATAATCTGTTTCTCCTGAAATCACAGTTATTTGGTGATCCGAATGTTTGCGGATAGTTCTTGCGGCTGTGATACCTGTTATTCCATTTCCAATTATTACAATATGCATAAGCGAGTGGCGGCGAAGGTAAAATGATTGCGGTATGAAATTAAGAACAAAAAACGAATAGTTCCGTTCTTTTAACTGAAAAACGAACTAAAGGTATATTTTGTCAGCATCGTTTATTGTTTGTTCAAATTCCAGTTGTAATCCATAAACTCCACTTCGGTTGATTCTGTAAGTTTAATTTTACTGTATTGGTTCAAAAAATCTTTTAAAGAACCATCTTTTGTAAAATCGCCGGTAAACCAGTTAAATATGCTGCTAACTGTTGCTTTTTCAGTTGTAATTTTATTACGGGTAGGGTCATTAATAAAATCTTCGGCTTGTTGTTGCAGTTGCTTATCAATTTTTTTTGCTTCGTAGGCTTCGTTTAATAATTTCGGACAGGAATAACTTGCGCAGTTTACGGCAAAGTGAATTCTTGGTTCATCCATTTTTCGTAAAATATTATGTTCGATATTATTTAAATCGAGCTCCTGACCCTGAATGGTAATAAATTTTATATCCCAAACCGAATTTACAAATGCAACGCCGGGTTTTATATCTTTAATACTTACAACAGGATAGTTGCGAATAATTAACTGAACGGTGTACGCATTATAAGCATTTATCCAATAAGCAAGAATTTCTTCACGACTCCAGGTTTTTTCATTAGGATAATTTGCTTCAATTAATTGCAGATAATTATTGAGTTTAATACTATCGGCAATAAATCCTTCATAATTTACCCATCCGTCGGAATTTACATTTTTTTGCAGTAAGTCGGTCCATAATTCATGTGTAAACGGTTTGGCATTGGTTTGAATTCCACCTAAAGTTCGACACGAAGGCAGGGTGCATGAGGTGCAAAGTGCAATTAAACTTACAAGTATCAGGTTTCGCATAGTATGTTTGTTATGGATAAATATACGATGAAATTTTATAAATAGTTCAGCCGATTTTAAGTAGAATAAAGGAAAATGGGTGACGTTAAAGCAAAGGTATGTTTTAACTATAGATTAGTGAGAATTGTAACTAGTATTTACAAATGCTAATTAATTAAAAAATTTTCGGTTATCTATTAAATAATTAAGCCTAAGTATCAATTACTTTTATTTCAACATTTCACAAACTTAAATACAACAATTCCCTTACCGGTATAAATATTTAATAAATAAATTCCTGCAGCGAGTGTGCTTACATCAACAGAATAGTTAGCATTAAACAGTTGTTTTTGATTAATGATGACACCCTGTAAGTTGGTAATTTCAAAAGATGCCGGATATCCAAGTGCATTTGATATTTGTAATTGATTATGTGCCGGTGTTGGATAAATAGAAAATCCGGTTAAAGGATTGTCGATTACTGGCAATCCATTATCAATTGCGCCATTACAATCATCATCTAAACCATTTAATACTTCTGTTGCACCCGGATATATTGCATCATCTAAATCATTACAATCGCCTGTTGTTAACACATATCCTTCAATAGCTTCACAACTATAGGTATAATTTAAATCATTGCCATAACTGTCGGCATCTGCATCACGATAATATTGTAACTGAGTACAATTTTCGTAGATTTTTACTATCCACACATCAGGTGTTACAGGGTCGCTAAAATAGTGATTGCTAACATCGTAATCATTGGAACGGGAGTCGCCAAATACAACAAAAATACTATCTGATTGCCTTAAAATTGCATTAGCATACTCACCTGAGGTTCCCCCCAAACATTTAGTCCATTTAATAATACCTTTCGTATCAAGTTTTACTAACCATTGATTGGAATATAATGGGGGAGCAATATGGCCTGTAACATCACCATCATTAAGGGAGGTGGTTATTCCCGAAATTACAGATGAGCCATCCGAGCAATAAATTAAGTCATTTCCAATATCAGCACCTGAACCCCCTAAACTATTTTGCCAAACAATATTGCCAATACTATCAACCATTATAGTCCACATATCACTATAATCAGAACCGTGGTGACCATCTACATCACCATCCTTCGACCAGCATTCGCCGGTTATGATAATATTTTTTTCAGGAGTTTCAATTAATGCTTTTGCATAATCGTATCCGCTTCCACCATAATTTTTTGCCCATAAAAAATTACCATTGGCATCCAGTTTTAATAAATAATAGTCCTTCCCATCTTCTCCTTCAACAACAGTTGTTCCACAAATTAATAAATCGCCAGTAGCTGTTTCTGTTACATCTGCACCTTCATCGTCATCCAACCACCCGTAGACCTTTATCCATAAAAGGTTTCCTAAAGAATCTAATTTTCCAACAATTAAATCATTGTAATCCGTTGAACCTAAATGCTCCGGAATATCACCATCCAAAGAAGAACTCCAACCTGTAAATACAAAATTTGAATCTTTTGTTTGAATTATTGAAAACGCCCACTCTGCCGAGCTACCACCTATTGAACGTTCCCATTCTAAATTCCCTAAAATATCAATTTTTACTACCCAAAAATCTGATCCGCCATGGTTGGCTGTTACATCAATGTCAGAAGAATAAGTGTATCCCGCTATGATAAATCCACCATCTGAAGTTGCTGCTATTGCTTGTGGAATATCGCTGTTAGAACCACCGTAACTTTTTTCCCAAACCAATTCGCCAAACTTATTTATCTTAGTTAACCAGAAATCTCCAGAATATACTCCGTAATGAACAGACACTTCAAAATCGTCAGAGTAAGTTTCATTTAAACTCACAAAACTCGAATCAACTGTCATTACTGCATCGTGAGCCTGATCATAATTTGTTCCTCCATAATTATGCTCCCAATCAATTGTAATGGGCTGGCTAAAGGCTTGTTGACAGATAAAAAGTGCAAAGAAGAGTATTACAAATAATCTAATTAAGTATAATCTTCTGTTTTCCATTTCAAAGTAAATGTAACAATTTTAGATGGTTTAAACAAAATGCGAATAAATGCTATAAAATAAATTTGTAATCAATTGTTAATCAATAAGTTACAAATTTTGACTCCCCAAAACCCTATATTTCAGAATAAATCATTAAATTTATCTTATTTCACCCTAAATCCTTAAACTATGAAACCTAAATCATTCGTGTTAAAAACAACACCATTTTTAATCCCAACTGTTAAATCTGTTTTTATCACTTGTATTTTTATTTTAATTGGAATTACATTTTTATCTTCTGTTATTTATGCAAGCAATACATCAGATTTATCTCAAAGAGATTATAATTTTCCGGATTCAGTTGATATTGATTCTCCTGAAATTGTTTCTGCATTTGGCGACACAGTTCAAACCATTATTGATGGGGCTGATACGATTTATATATTATCGGAAGGCCCTTTAGATACATCAGATATTGAGGCCAGAGCAATAAATACTGGTGATATTATTATTACATTAACCAATACAGAGTATCCTGTAAATAAAGATGTTTTTGGCGTTAACCTGGAAGGTTTTTTTGGTAAATACACAAACACTGCAAGCGAAATTGCAAATTATGCGGCAATGGATGCTGTAAACGGGTATGAAGTATTAAATCCTTATGCGATGTTAGCTGCGATGGCGCCAAAAATTTTGCGCTTCCCGAGCGGTGCAACGAGTAAATTTCAGCATCCACTTGGTTCAAGTAATACAGCGAGTTTCATTTCAATTTTTAATGCAGCAGATCCAGCCCACACAAAAACAGGTTTGCGTAATGGTGGTTTTGGTTATGATTTGGAAGAGATAATTCGGTATTATAATAAAACAAATAATAATATGTTTGACCTTCCTTCATATAATGCTATAATCAATGACATGTTGGATAATTCTCACATTGATGGTAATTGGTTAGAAGATGTAGACAAAGCCGACTTTGAAACATTTTATAATCGCTGGGTCGACCAGCCTTCATTTAATGCAACCGATTATACAGTTGCCGGTGTTGAACAGATTTGGAATGAACCGTTATACATTAATAATTTTATAGACTTAATCAGTTATATTGAAACTACGAAGGGCTATGTGGTGGATGTTATAAGTGCCATTAATATTTTAAGTGAACCTGCTTACAAAGTAACACAAATGATTGACTATATGCGCAATGCCTCGCTTAACCATAAATATGCTGTACATTTAATTGGTATTGAAATGGGTAATGAATGTTATTTTTCATTTTATGGCAGGTCAATGGGTTTTAAATGTGACGGTACAAACAGTGCATTTGACCATTACTGGGCTTATATAAATGGAGCTAATGACTATGATGATGTTTTTGGTGCAGATGCTTTTGAATTGAGTGATGTGTTAAGTGCTGATATGCGTGATGATGATGGTGGTGCGGGGTTTAATAATCATGATTATGTGAAGTATATAAGAACTAACCCCGCCTACAATAACATTAAAATAGGTATTCCGGTTACACCAGCTTCAGCTAATGGAGCCTATACTATTTTAAATGATGAATTAGTTGAGGAACCTGCTGGAGGTTGTCCTACAAAATGGAATGCTTCGGTTGTATCAAAATATGCGGTAAAAGAAAGTGGTCGATTTGTGATAGATGCTGTAATTCCACATTTGTATTTATCCGGTAAAAATGGTGAAGGTGCTGATAATATAAATTGGGGTGAAATTCCTGTTGGTGGATACACTGCAGCCGGTGGCGTTTTAATACCAAATTGTTTGGATAATGATATGGGAACAACCGACTATGATAATTTTAATACTACGCCTTATTTAAATTTTGCTGCTGACCCACGCCTGAGCTGTGCTTTTGAAGGTATAATAGACCCATCAAACGATGGCAGCTTTTTAAAATTTGTTAAACAGCAACATAAAGCTGCAATGGAACATTTGGCAACAGATCTTGCCTTGGATGGTTCTGCAGAAAACCAGAAAGTATGTTGGATTACAGAACGAAATATCAAAAATAATTATCTTGAAGGGTCTCCCGGAACACAAGTAAATGCAAAATATTTAAGAAGAAGTGTTTATGATAATACGTTTGTACACGCATATTTAAACCAGGAAGAGTTTTTAAATTATATTAAATTAAACTACCAGTCAGGCTTCCAGGAACAATTTATTACGATTACATCTTTCAATAATTTTTTAGGTGGTGCTTCAACTGATTTAGTTCGAAATTCAAATGAGGCTGATTTGCATGCATTGGGCCTTATACCGACATGTTCATCAGGTTTTAAGCCATTTTTAACCCGAACCCTATATTATCAATATCGGTTAGCAAATCAAATACATTTACGAAATTTAGATTATTTAAAAACAGTAAAATCATTATACACTTCAAATATCAATCAACCCCCTACTTTTTTTATTGCTACTTCCGGAGCTTCATTACATGAACGTGATGTTTATGCATATTTTTCAAATATTAAAAAGGAGCCCCAAACTTATATCATTAAACCCGGTACCTTGTCGCCCAATCCATTAACGGGCATACATGCAACACTACATTATATCGAAGCTAACAATTTATATTCGGGTTCAGGGGAAAACACCCTATATGATATTAATGATTATTATGGTTCATGCTTGGAAGGTGAATATGAAATACGAAATGAAGGTGTGGTTTATGTAGATAATGGTGAATGCCCAACCGGAGCTCCTGGTTCGATGTGTGTTACAGTGCCGCCATTTTCATGTGGCTATTTTGTATTTACATACGATCCGATTTTAAAAACAGGTGACTTAACAAACAGTTTTAATTTATTTCCAAATCCCACATCAACAAATTTTATAATTGAACCCACAAATGCGGCCAAGACATCAAATACAACACTTGATGTTACAATTATATCCGCACAGGGCGCAATGGTTGCGCACCAATATGCTTTACCGGGTGAACCAATAGATATTTCCAATTTACCGGTAGGCGTTTATCAGATATTAATAAAAACACCTGAATATATTGAATCGGAATTGGTAGTGAAGATGAAATAACCAACTATAGATTACAAATAGGTTTTAAGGAAAATTCTACCTTACTATATTATAAGTAAAGAGGCTGTTCACATAATGGACAGCCTCTTTTTTATTTATTGTTTAACAATCTGTTTCACCGCTGTTGTTCCATCGGCCTGAGTCGTTTTAACGAAATATAAGCCAGGGGCTGCATTCGTAATATCCAATACAATCATACCGTTTTCACTTTCAATATTTTCAGAACTGATTATTTTTCCGGTAATATCAAATACATCTAATTGAACACCGCCTGAAATGGCATTTAAAAATTCAATATTAAATACGCCTGATCCAGGATTAGGGAAAACAGTCAGACTAAACGGTATTACTTCACCTGAAGGTAATGCCGGCATAATATTAACCGTATAATCTTCAACCTCGCCATTGGCAAATGTTTCACATGCTGTAGGATATGCACCGTATTTAGCACTAATGCGTAAACGAGTAGTTCCTGTACTTGCAGTTGTAGGCACTAAAATATTTTTGGTTAAAGAAGCTGCTGTTGTTGCTTTTTTCTGAAAAACTTGTTCGCCTGCATCGCTAAAATCACCATCACGATTATAATCAATCCATCCTCTCCAATACATTTGATAAATGGTGCCTGAAAATCCCGCACTGTAAGTTAACGTATAGGTAGTTCCTTTTACAATATTGGTTGATGTTCCTGTGCCGTTGTAATATCCGCCATCGCTGCCGGAGGTCCGGTTAATGGTATTTAATTTTACATAATCGATATAACGTGTAGTTGATGATGTACCTGCGCTGCTGCAATAAGTAATTACCGGATTAAATGAAACAGTATAATCTTCAACTTCACCGTAATCAAAAGTTTCGCATGATGTAGCCAATGCATTATATTTCATTGATACACGCATTCTTGTTGTGCCTGTCATGCCTGCAGTTACCACAAAACTTCCTGAAACTGCCGCAGTAGCTGCACCTGAATTATATACATTTTCACCTGCATCATTAAAATCAAGATCTTTATTATAATCTATCCAAATAGAAAAATATTCAGGATATACAGTTCCGGTATAACCAGGTGTTAATGTAAATCCTGCTGATACACCGGGCGTTAAATTAATTGTAGTTGCAGTAAAATCGGCATAACCTGAATTATTACCGGAATTTTTTGTGGTGCCGTTCACTGTAACAGTTTGCAACCATTCATCGGCAGTACTTAATCCTTTAGATAAACAATATGCAGGAACACCACCGCAAGAAGTAACACAACCTGCTGCAGAAATGGTATTTCGAATTGCATTTCCCGGTTGAACACCAAATCCGTTTGCTAAATTAATTCCGTATCCTGTTAAATGGCAATAACTCATAATTGTTCCGCCGCCAACCGGTGCAGGACCTGCCGGGCAACCGCCTTCTGTTGTATAACAATTATCTAAAGCACCACCAACCCATGCGCCACAATTTTGTGTATGATAACTTCCGAATAAATGGCCCATTTCATGTGTTACCACCATAACTGTCCAGCTATAAGTTGGAAAATCATTATATGTTGCATCAATATCGCTGTAACAATATTTGTATGAATTACACAAACCATTTATTGTAGCCGCAACTCCACCAAGTCCGCCCGGATCCAATGCAACTAAATGTGCAATATCGCCGGTAAATGATGTGCGAAATGCCATAAATGAATTTAATGCATCATACGATGAACCACTTGCATAACCATCGGCAGTACTCCAAACAAAAATGGTTGAAATTTGTGTTGGTACACTTTCATTGGTATAAATTACTGCTGAGTTATTATAAATACCGGTAATATAATTTGCTGTTGCAGTTACACTTCCTTTATTTTGATATAACTGATAATCTGCTTCGAAATAAATTTTCGGACAATTGGTAATACGTGAACTGCCTTCAATTTCCATTAGTTGATGAAATTCATCCAGGTAATCAGGATTGTCTGCAGTTGCACATCCTAAACTTGCTGGATTTACAATTACATCCCAATCGGAATAAATCATATAATCTGATTTTAATCCTTTACCATATCTGCCAACATTAATATTGCCTTTATCGGAAGAAGAAATTACACCCATAATTTCATCTTCAAAAATACTAATAGCAACAATAGATGAAGGATCATCTTTAATTGTTCCCTGATAATAAACACCGGGATTAAAATTTTCTACTTTACCACCATCAGCACTAGAAAGTACTTCGAAACCATCTGCAAAAATATTTACCTGTACTAAATCAAGTGTTATTGCACTTTCTTTATAAGGAATAGATAATTCCATTGCTTCACTTTTATTAGTAAAAAGTGTTTTAACAGATTCGCTGCTCAAACTTGCAAACGTGATATCCTTTGCAAATGTGGAAGTGCTTATTTTGTAAGGTGAATTAATTTGTGGTGTGAACGGTTCAGCTTTTTTAAATGATATACCTGCATTTCTGGTTTCTGCTACCATTTTTGCTACCGGTTTTAATGCAGCATCCTGACCAAAAACACCTAGGGTGATCATCAGCAAGCCGGTAGTAAATAAAAATTGTTTGTAAAACTTTTTCATAATTCAATTTATTTAGGGTTAAATAAGTTGTGTATGCTTGTGGTGAGATTTAAGCATAAAAGTGCAAAAAAATCTATGTTTATACAAATATTTCGGATAAGTGCTATACACAAAATTATAAGTGCTTATTTGCCAAAGCCTTAACAGGTAAGGGTTTGGTTTTTTGGGTGAGATAAAACAACAGTTTTTGCAGGTCACTAATCGAGTCCCTGTGTCATTTTTCTTACAATTTTAGCCTCGCTGAAAAACTCTTTGGCGATTATCCTGAAGAAGGCATAAACCGGCATAGCAGCAATCATTCCCGGCACACCGGCCAGATTGCCAAAAACCAATACAACAAAAAATACTTCTAAAGGATGGGCTTTTATAGAGTTGGAATAGATAATAGGTTGTGAAACAAAATTATCGATGAGCTGCACACCCTGAAATAAAATAAAGAGTTGAATTAACATGGGTGTAATATCAAAACCCGGATCTACACTTAAATTAGTGGTAATGCCAATCAGCATACCAAACAACATTCCGATAATTGGACCGATATAAGGAATGATATTAATAATTCCGGCAAACAAGGCAATTAACCAACTATTGGCGCCAAAGCCTAAAATGAGTAAACCGGATGCAATCAGAATAAATACCACTAATGATTGAATAATTAATCCCACAAAATACCGCGTCAGATATATTTTACTCGAGTGTAAAATACGCCTTGCATTAGCTTCAAATTTTGTTGGTGTTAATGTCATAACGATATTGTAAAATAATTTATCATCCCTAAGAAAAAAGAAGGTGATAAATGTAATAGAAAACAGGGCAACCAAAATATTTCCCAAGCCACCCATAATGTTATTAAAAATATGGGTTATAGATGTAACATTTATCCAATTACGTAAATTTTCATTTATAACCTGTTCAACAGATTGTGCCGGTGCTTCAGGGTCCTGAAATTGAATAATCATGGAATCGAGTACAACAATTTGGTTTTGTAAACTTTCTGCTACTCGTTCGGTGTCGATATGCGATATGTTATTTGTTTGCTCAACAACAAGTGGTGTAAATATTTTTACAATGCCGAAAAGAGCACCAAAAAGAATAATAATTGTAAAGAGTGCTGCAAGAGAATCGGGTGTTTTAAATTTTCCTATTTTTAATTTTTGAATAAAATCACAAATTGGTTTTCCAACAATAGAAATTATTGCCGCAATGATGAAATAAAACAGGATGGTAGTAATTTGTAATAATAACCAAACCACACCAAATACAACAGCTAGTGTAATTAAAATGAGTATGGTAGATTTTATGATACTATTATTAGACCAGTTTTTGTTCATATTGGTGTTCGTGATTTTTAAAAATACAAACGTAAATATACAGGATGCTTTTCAGGTTTTGGCATAAAAAAAGCCCCTCATTGCTGAGAGGCGATTATAAATTTTATTTGATTAGCAGCATCCGCCGCCATCATAAAACCAGCTTGAGCCGGAAATAAAGATGTCGTTTCTGCCCAAATCGGCTAAATTGCCACCGGTTTTATCACAAACGGCAAGTGGTTGATTCGGCATCAGTACATGGCCTTTATGGTCGTCGAAAAACTCTTCATTACCATAATAAATTGCGGTTTTACCTGTAAACACACAAGGACCGTCTGCAGGCATAGGGTCTTTAATAGCGCAAACTTCAGCGCTTTCGATAAATATTAATTCGGGTGTATCATAATTCACCGGGTCTAAAATTCGGTAAGGGCGACGCGCACGCACTTCAATAGTGCCGAATCCGATATCGGTAATTCTGTTGATGTATTCCTGCAGTGGTAATGAGCCGCTTAAACATAAAGCACGCAGTTTTTCATCATCACGTAAATTTTCCGGAATTTCTTGTTCGCAGGTAGGGTCGCTCATTACAAGTCGGCCGTGTTTTTTTAATGTGCGATACATTTCAGTCAATGCAAGTTTTAAATCGGCATCTCTGAAAATATTAAATAAACAATTTTGTGCTGCAATATCGATACTATTATCTTCAACAGGTAAGTTAAAGGCATCACCTTTTCTTAAATCAATAAAATCGCGTTTAAACCAAGGATTTAATTTTTCTGCTTCCAATAAGTTTTCATTACAAGCTTCCAACATTTCATCTACAACATCTACACCAATTACGCCACCTACTTTGCGTGAAAAATACGCAAATTGCAATAATTCCATTCCGCCGCCAACACCAACATATAATATATTCGGATTATTAACCAAATCGCGTGGATTAACGGTTGAGCCACAACCATAATTCATTTCCAGCATTTTTTGTGGGATTACCAACCCTGGCAATTGCCATACGGGAGTAGTTGTGCAGCATAAACCTTTCTGTGGATTTTCTGCTGCTTCTTTGTAAACGTTTTTTGTAGTTTCTAAATAAGTAGTTGACATTTTGTATTAATTTATAATTTTAAATAATATTGGAAACAATGTAAAATAATAATCCTGATAAAACTGCTGCGATTGGTAATGTTAATACCCATGAACCTGCAATTTTACCAATGGTTTTATAATCTGCTTTTTTATTTACTACACCTATACCAAAAATACCACCCACTGAAACGTGCGTAGTAGATACCGGTAAACCGCTTGAACTGGCAGTCCAAACTAAAACAGCAGTAATTAAATTTGAAGTAAATCCTTGCCCGGGATTCATATAAGTGATTTTTTTACTCATGGTTTGAGCTACTTTTTTTGCATTGAGTAATCCACCCACAGCCATAATAACAGCAACCATAATAATCATCCATGGCACTGTTAAAAAATTAACCAGTAATAATAAACCTGCAATTTTTGGTGCATCATTCATACCTCTTGCAAACCCTACAGCTCCTGCACTGATATAGTGTAATACATCTAATATTTTTTGTGCGCTGATACCGATTATTTTTCCGGAATAACTTTCGCGATAATTGTTGGTTAAACTAATTCCTGAAGCAGCAATATTATTGTTAGCACCAGGAGCTTCAACAACCAAATGGGTTTTTTTGTCAATTTTTAATAATAACCGGAGTTGTTTAAAAATGAAATATAAAACAATTGCCGAACCGCAGGCGATAAACGGACTTAATAATAATGGTTTAAGAAATACTTCACCTAACTGATTAAAATTTAATTCACTGCCTACAGAAATAAATCCGGCTCCAACCAACGCGCCAACAATAGCATGTGTTGTGGAAATTGGTATTCCGATTTTAGTTGCTAAAAAAACAGTGCTGGCTGAACCTAACGCTACTGCAATTGCTAAAGCAGGATCTTTAAGTGCTTCATCGGGAATTAATCCTTTTCCGGAAAAGTTTTTCATTAAACCTTGAGCAATAAAGATGGCAAAAATACATCCAGCCAGTGTGGTAATGGTTCCCCAGTTTAGGGCTGATTTATAGCCGGTTGTGCCGCTTCCAAATAAGGTTGATACACCTTTAAAATTGTCGTTTGCTCCATTCGAAAATGCGAGAAAGCAGGCGGCAAGAATTATAACTATTTCTATCATAAATTTAACAGGATTGAGTGTGACTGAATATCGTTTATTGTATCTATATCTGAAAGCGTTTCGAGCTCAAATAACTTACCGTTTCTGCCGGAAATATCATTTTTTGTTTCTGTAAATAATGTTGCTGTGCTCCAGTTTTTATTTTCTAAAACCCAGCGATTCCATTTTTTCATACCAATTAAATAATAACCGCCATCGGTAGCCGGGCCTAATACAAAATCGTTTTGATTATTTAATGCTTCAAAGGCCTGTTCAATATGATTTGCGGTTAAATCATAACAATCGGCGCCAATCATTACTACGTCTTTATATTCATTTTTAAACGGAATGGAAAAAGCATAATCCATTCTAACACCTAAGTCGCCACTGCATTGTGTATATTTTTTATAAATAACATTATCAAACTGATCGTTGCGTTCAACGGTGTCGGAATAAAAAATAAATTTATCGGCGGAGCAATTTTTAGTGATATTGTGGGTGTGATTTAAAAGCTCCTGATACACCAATAATGCTTTCTGTTCCCCAATATCCGCGGCAAGCCTGGTTTTTACTTTACCGGCTATCGGATTTTTGAGCATAATAACAAGCGCTTTTTTATTTTCCATTTTTATGATTGAAGAAGTTTATCAATGTTGAAACGTTTATTAAGCAACACTTCCGCCGCAACTGCTTCCGCTTCCTGCTGTGCAACCGAAACAATGTTGATTTAAAACAATTTCACGAGTATTTAATGCGTTTAAATCCCAATTGGTTATATGATTTGGCGCACCGTGGTTTACTTTTAAACCAAGCATTTGATTAAAATCGCAATCATATAAATTACCATCCCAACCAATTGAAATTGTATTGCGACACATTACATTTTGTGCAGCAACAGGATTAAATGCTTCAATTAATTTTTGCATATACTCCTCATAATTTCCGCTTTCAATCAGGTAATCTAAAAATCTGGAAATTGGCATATTGGTAATGGCAAATAAACTGTTGAATTCAATATTGAAATTCCGTTTGAGTTCTTTTTTAAATTGTTGCTCCAAACTGTTTTGAGAGCCGGGTAAAAATGCGCCATTTGGATTGTAAACTAAATTTAAAATTAATCCACTGCCGGGCATGCCGTAACCAACTGCGTTCAACATTTGTAATGCTTTGATACTATCTTCAAACACACCATCACCACGTTGAGCATCAGTTCTCGACTTATTGTAAAATGGGAGTGAAGAAACAACTTCAATTTTGTGTTCAGCAAAAAACTGTGGCAAATCGTGATATTTTTTATTTGCCAAAATAATGGTCAGGTTACAACGTACAATTGTTTTTCTGCCCAGCTTCGTAATTTCCTCAACAAACCATCTGAAATCAGGATTCATTTCAGGTGCACCACCGGTCAAATCTACCGTGGGTATTGAGGTTGAGGCCAATGCATCTAAACATTGCTGCATGGTTGCTCTTGTCATTATTTCCTTGCGGTCAGGACCTGCATCCACGTGGCAGTGGCCGCAGGTTTGATTACACATATAACCTAAATTCACCTGAAATATTTCAGTGTTTGTAGGTTTTAATGGAAATAATCCGATGCCATTTAATTTATCATCGAATCGTTCAAAATCAACGGTAGTTACTTCATGCGTTTCCAATACTTTTAACTGATAATCGTTATCAGCTAATTTGTGATGCATGGCATGTAATGATTTTTTAGAAGCCATTATATTTTACTTTTCTTAAGTATAATTTTTAAAAAAATGTGCCAACCTGAAATTGGCACATTATAATTACATCGATAAATCTTTAAATTTATTCATCATTTGAGTTCCGTGAACTAATGATGCACCACCGCGAATTGCTGCAGCCACATGAATAGCCTCCATCATTTGTTCTTCATCGCATCCTTTCGCCATTGTGTCTTGAGTGTATGCATCGATACAATAAGGACATTGAATCGCATGAGCAACTGCTAATGCAATTAAACTTTTTTCGCGTTCTGTTAATGCACCTTCTGCAAATACTTTTCCGTAATAGTCAAAAAATGCTTTTCCTAATTCTGCATCCCAATCTGAAATTGAGCCAAATTTTTTAAGGTCTTTCGGGTCGTAATAAGTAGTTCTTTCCATTGTTGTTTGTTATTAAGCAATTAAATAAATAAAAAGTAGTATGCACACCACCTGCGATGCAAGTGCTGTGAAATAAAAAAATTACCGGAAAATTAAACTGCCGGTGGCGCCCGTAATGAAGTGTATATACGATGATTTTTTAGGGATAGATTTTGGCGTATTAATTTGAAATTAAGGCCAATAGACGCCAGTATACTGCGAATGAGCACGCGCAACTGATATGGGATATTATAGTTGTGTAAAAGCGGATAAAATTCTCCGCTGTAGTCGATATCTGATTTTTCTTCCCCAACCAGAAAATTTATCCGATTTTCGGTTAGATAATGCTGCATCATCCTGTTCACATTTGCTGTTTCCCAGGGCAAATTGGCAAATTGTTGTGGCAGGAAGGCATTTTTATGTAACCCAATCAAGTACAAACCCCCATCTGAAGCAGGTCCGAGAATGGCATTATTGTCGGATAATTGCGCGGCAGCCTGCAAAAGGTCATTTTGACTAAGTGTTGGACAATCGTTTCCAATGGCAATAACCTGATGGTAACCCAAATTAAAAATCTGACTAAAAGCATCACTCAATCGTTCGCCAAATGTGTTACCATGTTGTTGCGATGAGTTGATCACAAAACAGGGTAAACCGGTAGCACGTGCAGTTTTTTCTGCATGGCTGATTAAATGGGAAGCGATGATACTGTTGGAACGCAGGCTGTGTACATCAGAAAAATCCTTTACCAGCGCTTCCTCCTTCGGAGTGCGGGTAAATAGCAATAAAGCAGTAGATTTTGCCTGAGCCTGAACCATACGTTTTGAACGTTAAATGCCTGATTTGGTTCGGCTAAAATAGAAAACTATTGGTAAATGAAAACATTTTAACAATAGTTTAAGGAATTCAAAAGTTTTTAGCAGCCAAGAAATTATGCCGGATTCAGGTCGACATATTGTTTGATTTTA
>Ga0268298_10002022_pt1 | contig 22734 bp, 27 predicted proteins | sample WWTPWeurt_MetaG_FD_194462 | JGI IMG/M metagenome (GOLD analysis project Ga0268298, IMG submission 194462) | Activated sludge microbial communities from WWTP in Nijmegen, Gelderland, Netherland - WWTP Weurt | ecosystem: Engineered > WWTP > Aerobic digester > Activated sludge | place... | reverse complement strand
GCGAGTGTTGGGCGATGCTTTCTTAAAGAAGAATTTCCCGCCCTTGATGCTGACCAATGAGCAGACGGGCCGGCCGGAGCCAATGACCGACGCCACGGGACAGCCGATGGCCTACGATAAAGAGATGGCTGAATTGGTTATTGCGGAGGTTCTAAGCGGCGACCTCGGGGAATATGACGTGAGCGTGGGAGAGGCGGTATCGAGCGAGACGCTCCGCATGGCGAACGCTACAGAGCTGAAAGAACTGGGTCAAGCTTTCCCCGGCGCAATTTCGCCGGAACTGATTATTGAAGAGAGTCAACTACCGCAAGCGACGAAAACGAAGATCGTCGATGCGATCAAAAACGCGCGGATGGCACAATCCCAACAAATGGGAGCGCCGGTCGCGGGATAAGGGGGAATTATGGGCAGACCTAAAGGTTCACGAAATAAATCTACAGAAGTGGAAGAGGAGCATGGAATTTGTGAGGTAGTCGTTGTTCCTGAAGTAGTCGAACAAAAAGAAAAGGAGGTAAGTCATGAAGAAGAAAGGGAAGAAACCGCGAAAGCCGTGCAAGTGAAGCCGAAACTAGAACCGCTTGGTCCGGGGCAAAAATACTTTGAGGCACCTGACGGGACTGTTTTGATTGGTGAGGATACTAATCCTCACATGTGGTACAGGGCAGGGAATGATGGGAAGGGGATGTGGATTAACCCAAAACGTGGATAACACGAGGAGAAAAAAATGTCTGACGTGATTCAAGCGACGGTAGAGATTGCAGAGCCGGAAGTGAAAGTGGTGAACGAAATTCCTACACGGGATGACGTTAAAGCCCGTGGGTGGAGCAAGGCGGAGATCGAATCAGCCGAAAAGCGCGGCATGATCGCGAAGGCGAAGAAGGAAGAAGAGAAAGAGCCCGTGGCGGTAAAGGCGGAAGAGAAGGCGGAGTCTAAGCCGGAAGAGAAAGTGGTGGAAGCGGTGAAGGTCGAGGAGAACGCTGGGAAACGGAATCCTTCGGGAATCCCGGCCTACGACCTGACAGAGGAGCAACAAAAGGCTTTAGAGGGGATTCTTCCTCCTGGGAACCCGATGCGCGGGATTTATTTCCGCATGAAGAACGAGCGGACGGCGCGGCAACGACTGGAAGCGGAGCTTGCGAAAGAGAGGGCGGCGCGGGAAGCGTTGGAAGCGAAGCTGACCGCCCCACAAGCGGCCAAGGCGGAAGGCGACGGGGATCAAACGGAAGATCCGGAAGACAGGCCGTTAACGATCCGGGCAGTTCGGGAGCTTCAAGCACAGGACGCGAAGGAAGCCGAACGGCGAGCTCAGGCAGTGAACGCTAGGGCGTCGGCAGTGGCGGAGGCCCAACAGGCCCAGGAGGAATACGCCAGAGAGATGAATCCGGACTTTGACGAGACGGTAACACTGGCAAAAGAAGTGATTAAGAACCTAGACGCTATTCCGGAACCGTGGAAAAGAGCGAAAGCAGTTAAGCTATTTCGAGATTTACAAGAGGCGGCGGCCAATGCCGATCGCCTTGGACTGGACGACTACAACGGCGCGATTATCGCCTACGAAATTGGGCAATTACATCCGCTACACGGCAAGAAAGCCGACGAGCAAACGAACGGGACCGCTCTAAGACCCGAAGCAAAGGCAAACGGGGGCCTCACGCCCGACAAGATGAAGCGCATTGAAGAGAACACCCTACGTAGGGCTTCGAGCGCGTCGGTTGCGGGTGGTGGCGGAAGGCGGGTGGTGTCTCCTGACGATGTTTCGTTAGCGGACTTAAACCGCATGACGGCGACACAACGCTTGTCTTTCCGCGAAAAGCACCCTGACCAATACGCCAGGCTCCTGCGAGGATAAAACCTTAAAGGAGAAACACAAATGGCTAACTCAGTTAGCATTGACGCGCTTCGTCAAGAGCTTTGGGCTAAAGAGCTTCTTGATGATGTGCAACGCGATGTAGAAAACGTAATGCAGTTTATGGGAGAAGGGCAAAACAACGTGGTTAACGTCTCCCGCGACCTGAAGAAATCGAAAGGCGACACTCAGACCTTCGGTTTGGTTGCGCGCTTGACCGGCGCCGGGGTGACTGGCGATAGCGAACTGGAAGGTAACGAAGAGTCTATGGCTTCGTATTCCGAACAAGTTCTTATCGACCAAATCCGTAATGCGGTGCGTTTGACTGGGAAACTGGACGCTCAGAAGACCGTCTATGACCAAATCAAAGCGTCCCGCGAAAATCTGCGCATGTGGATGAAAGAATTCCTCTGCCGCCAGATTTTCCTTAAACTCGGCGGCGTTACTAACACCACGCTCGTGGACACCAACGGCGTTGTGGTTGGAACCCGTGCGGCTTGGTCGAACACTCCCGACTACATTCCTGACGCGGACGAAGCGGCCGGGGTTGGAAATCGGTATATATGTGCCGAAACGACCGGGACCGACGCCCTCGCGGCGGCTGACACCATGACGTTGGACCTGGTTACTGCGGCGGCCACTAAGGCTCAGCTGGCTAACCCGAAAATCCAAAAAATCCAGAGTGGCGGTGATTCATTCTATGTGATGTATCTGCACCCCCTCTGCGCCCGGGACATTCGGAAATCTTCCGACTGGAAATCGGCGCAACAATACGCCCGCGAACGTGGGGACAAGAACCCTATTTTCCGTGGTGCGCTTGGCTATTGGTCGAACGTGCTTCTCTTGGAAAATGAATTCGTGCCTTGGCTCGATGTGAGCGTGGCCGGAAACTCATTCCGTGGGGCCGCGACTGGGACCGACTGCGCCGTGGACTGCGCCCGGAACCTTCTCTGCGGTCAATCTGCTGTTTTGATGGCGGAGGCTTCTAATCCCGACGCGCTTGTGGTCGAAACGTTTGACTATAAAAACAAGGACGGCGTGGCCGCAAACTTCATCGGCGGACTACAAAAAGCGATGTTCAACGGAAAAGAATATGGAGTTATTGCCGTTGATGCCGCCGCCGCTCTCTAAGCGCGGACAAAGGAGAATAAAATATGGGTGCTATTACTGGAACTTTGGTTGGTGCGACGGAGTTTGCGGGCGATTATAAAATGGTGTTTTTGGACATTGTCCCCGCTTCTGCTTCGGACACGGTGACTTTGACCGCCGCGACGCATGGTATTTCCGAGATTCTTGCGGTTATTCCTCGTTTGACGGCTGGTTACGATGCCGCGTTGGCTGGCATTTTCGCCACCTTCTCGGGGTTGGTCATCACCGTTGTGACTACGGCGGCGGCCGGAACTGCGGCCACCGACTGGACTGGTGCGACTGGGAAGATCACGGTCATCGGTCGATAAATTGAAAACGCCTGACCACGGGGAGAACGTGGCGAACGGGTGGAATGCCCGCGCAAATTTGGAGGTTACGACATGACTACGGCGTGGACCATAAGGGATCACATTTCAAATATAAATCTCCCTTGGCTAACTTACGATGGTGACGGAAATGTTGGGGTTGGTAATTTTGAACCTGTTGACGCATTGGTAATAAAAGGCGGGGCCGATTACCTTTCTATTGGCTCCCTCAGCGTTGGTGATTTCATGGGATTTGCAAAGGGAAACGTGAAGGTTGGTTTATCGAATTACTTTATTGCTGGTGATGGGTATGGAGTAAACATTAATGCGCCAAGCAGTGGGTCGGGGGAAATTAGTTTTTCTCGTGGAAATACAGGAGTGGCGAAATTTGATACGCATAATTATTTTTTCGTAGGAGAACGCCTTGACTATGGACTCCTTGCCAGTAGTACCGGGCTAATTCAAGCGCGAGCGCAAGGTTTCGATGCGAAGATGAGACTTCAGACTGTCCGTGTGGGCGGTGGGAATTGGTTGGCATTCGATCGAGCAAACGGGACATTTTCTAGCATGACCGCATTGTTAAGTGGTGACGCGTTTGGTTCCGTCGTCGGGGTTGGACACTATGGAAGCTCAAGCGCATTTGCCCACGGTCCAGAAATCCGTCTCATAGCATCCCAAAATTGGTCCGCTGGGAATTATGGGTGTGGGATTGAATTCTATACGGTTCAGAATGGCACTACTACACAATACCGGAATTTGAATATAACGGAAGACGGGAGCATCATTTTAAACCATGCGGCACTTGCAACAAATGCGCAGGGGGGATTCCTTTATCTGGCATCGTGCGCGGGCGTGGCAACAGGGACGCCGAACACGAACACAGGCAGAGTTCCGATGGTTTACGACACGACAAATAACAAGCTCGGAGTTTATAACGGGTCTTGGAAATGGGTGACACTGGCATGATCGAAAATAATCTAGATTCCGAATTAAAAGAAAAAATCCGCCCAACTAAAGCATGGCTAGAAGAGCAGGTCACTTCATGTAGGAGCGCAATCGAGCGAAATATCGGGGCCATGAATTTTTGTTTGTCTATGTTGAAGTCTGATGTTTATTGCGAAGAAGAGGAAAAACAAAAATCAACGGAAATAAAATAATGCTCCTGTTTTTGTTAATCAGTGACGATGGTTTGGTGATCGAAGCATTACCAAAGAAGAAGGGGACGCAATGGAAAAGATGACGGGGCCAGAACTTTACGACTACATCATTCGCACATTTAAGCGGACCGACAAAGTGAGCGAAGTCTATGATGCGATTAACGACACAATTATGGATATGTGCGAGAAGTTTGGGTTTGAGGAGAACAAGGTTGAGGCCTACACGGCGGCGGGTATTGATGTGTTGGGAGATTACAAACTTGACCTCCCCGATGACTTTGGGCATTTGTTGGGCGATGTGAGATGGAGCGATGGGGATGATTCATACACGTTGACGAAACTCTCTAAGCAGGAATTTAACGAAAAGTTTCCTGATCCGGACGGAGCGGACCCAATCGATGGGGAGCCAACGCATTATTGCGTCTTCGGTAAAAAGATTCTGCTTGGACCAGTTCCCGACGACATCACTTACTCCTACCAGTTGGATTATTCGACGTTCCTAACGACCCCGGTGACGAGCGTTTCAACTGGAATTATTTTTACCGACAAGGCGCGGGAATGCGTGAAGTTTGGGGCGTTGGCGAGAGTGTTAGAGGTTGTCGAATTATTCGATCTCGCCGATAGATATCGGGTCCGGTTTGAGAATGAGTTGACCCAATTTGTTGACCGAGAGAAAAAGAACACCCGTGCAGTCTTTGCCATGAAACAGGCGGACATGTAATGGTCAAGCTAAACATTCCGCTCCCGTCAAAAGGGCTTGTCATTGACAGGCCAGCGGAATACGTTGACGAGAGGTCGGCATACAACATCCGGAACATGGAGTTTAACCGTAACATCATCCGTAAGCGGTCCGGGAGTTCTTTGCTGGGGGCATCGCTCGGGGAGCGGGTAATGAAGTTGTTTGAATTGCAGGTCGGGTCAGCCAACAGATTGATTCGGGTTGGTTTGACGAAAGTTGAATATTTGGACAAATCAACGAGCGTCTGGGGAGACATTACGGGGACAGCGCTGACAGGAACATCGGACGACAATGTGAGCGTTGGGTTCCCTTTGTTGTCGGCTGAAAAGATTGCGGTATTTACGAATGGGATAGACGCTATAAGGAAAGTTGGGATTGCCGGAGACGTTCAGCTCCTTGGTGGAACTCCTCCCATTGCGAAATTCGTCCGTGCCTTTGGGCCATATCTTATTTTGGGCTATGTGACCACTGGTGGGAATACGTATTACAGCCGCGTTCAATGGTGCGACACCGGAGACTGTGAAACATGGACGGGTGGAAACGCTGGGAGCGCGGACCTTTTGGAGGACCCGGAGGACATCACGGGCATTGGAATCTTTGGGAATTTCTTGACGATTCATAAGCGGTCGTCAATCTATCTTGGACAGTTGGTGACAACGTCGGACGTATTTCGGTTTGACAGAAAATCAACAGGTGTGGGGTGCGTCGCCGATGCGACAATTGCGAACATCCCAAGCGGAGAACAGATTTTCTTGGGGACGGACGGGATTCACTTATTCAACGGGATCACCGCCCCTCTTATTGATTCTCCCATTCAAGACGAATTGCGGGAAACCATAAACCCCGGTGCCGTCACGCGGGCGAACGCCGTATACGTTGACGAGCTTGACGAGTATTGGGTTGCTATCCCTATCGGGTCCGATACGGACCCCAGCACGATCTATAAATACAACTGGCGGACGAGACAGATTTACCGGGATGATCGGCCCAATTGTACGGCCATGTCCTTGTACCTGAATACGGCATCCACTACATGGGATTCAGCGGTTGGAACGTGGGACAGCCAGGTAAAACGATGGGATTCGAGTGACGCGCTTTCTCTCAACAAAGTTATTGCTTTTGGGAATGCGAGCGGAGTGACGCACAAAAGAGAATCCGGGGCGACATCCGATGGAACGACGGCCATAAGTTCCCTCTGGGAAACGAAGGAATTCACGTCTACCGATTTTGGGATTCCAGACATCGACACGATGATGAGGTGGACGGGCCTGGAATTGTGGGCTTTGGGGAATTCCTTTGACGTTTCGTATTCGACGGATAGTGGGAACTCTTGGACATCCGTCGGAACCGTTCCATTGACGAGCTACTACCCTCAAGACAACGCGCCGATTAACGTTTATTTCGATGTGGTGTCCTCTTCCATTCGTTTTCGATTTACGAACACGGCGGAAAACCAGGTTTTCACGATCAAGAAATATCAGATCGAGGCAAATCCGCGGGAGTCACGGCGATGACGAAATTTTCAGAACCGAACTTCCCCGCGTTGTTTACGGAGCAGTTCGACAAACTCCGCCAGTTCGACAAAGACTTAATCACATCTTTGAGCAATTGGGCGATGGTCTTAAAGTCGATCCTCGACGGTGGTATTTTGATTGACGACAACGTGGACGCTTCCCGGGTGACGGTTGTTTCCCATGCGACGCCGGGGACAGAGTTTTCAGTTTCTCATGGGCTTGGAAAGGTTCCGCTTGGGTACATCGCAACAGGCCAGGAAGCCGCCGGGAGCGTATACGACGGAACGACGGCGAACACAAACGCGACTCTTTATTTGAAGTCTGACGTTTCTTCAAAGACTTTTAAACTTTTGGTTTTCTAAGGAGATATAAAATGGCGAATTTCGACGTTACGACACCAGTTGGTTCAGATCTGTTAAGTCAGGGCGATGACAAAATCCGCGAGTTTAAAAATGCGATGCTGGACGCTTTACGATGTGGGGAAGCGGAGGGGGTAGAGTCTGTTTTTCCCGGTTCTTCTCCTTCAACGGACCCGGTTTTTCATTATCGCGGACTAAAAGGGACAACGATAGAAAGACCGACTGCTGGACAATCTGGGCTTTACTACGACACGACGCGTAACGTTCTGCAACGCGATAACGGGACAAGTTGGGATGACATCGGTCAAAACATAATCCCTTCCGGGACGAAAATGGTTTTTTATCAGGCATCGGCCCCAGTCAATTGGACAGCAGTGGCGGTTAATGACAAATTCCTGCGGGTCGTAACGGCTGGCGGGACTGGTGGATCTACTGGTGGGACAATGGCGGCATCGACTGATCTTGCTCATACTCACACCACCGCAAGTCATACGCTTACGACAAATGAAATCCCTGCGCATACTCATACCGTAGATGGCTGGACCGGGAACTCTCCCGCGACACATTTGTCTTATGGTTCTAACAATGATGATTCAAGCACGAATTTCACATCTTCATCAACCGGAGGTGGGGCGGGACATAGCCACGGTGATACTGGGTCAACGGCCATTGGGACTTTCGCGTACGCCGATATTATTATTGCTTCCAAAGACTGATGAGTTTTTGCCCTTTCATCGGCAAGAAATGCGTCGAGGCTAAATGCCGATTCTGGACGCATTTGTTGGGTAAGAACCCGCAGGGCGACGGCGTGATTGACAAATTCGGGTGCGCGATTGAATTCTTGCCGATCCTCTTGGTGGAGAACGCGCAAATGATTCGCCAGACGGCGGCATCGACAGACAAGGTGGCGACCCAAGTACAGAAAAGCAGGGCGGAATTTATTGGTGCTTTATCGAACGACGCACAAAAACGGCTCTTGGACGCCGATCCTCATGTACCACAAATCGGTAGGACAGGAGACAATTTATGACGACGGCATTAATGGAAAAGCCAGCATCCTCTGCTATTGAAAGCAGGGATAAATTCAGAAAACAAATCTTTGAACTTGAAAGCGTGATGTCAAAAATACCAGGGGCGACTTTTGGGGATTCTCCCGAAATGCCTTTGAAACATTCGTTCGCTGAGGGCGTTTATGTGCGTGAAATATTCATCCCGAAGGGGCACATACTGACGGGAAAAATACACAAACATTCTCACCCAAATTTCTTGATGAAAGGCGAGGTTGTCGTTGTTACCGAGGAACGCGGGCGCGAACATCTAAAAGCCCCTCTCTCCATGATCTCTTCCCCTGGAACGAAACGGGCGATTATTGCATTGGAAGATACTGTTTGGATTACGGTTCACGTTACCAATGAAACGGACCTTGAGAAAATCGAGGATTACGTGATCGCGAAAACGTATGACGATCCGGTTTTGTTGGCGTATGACTTGAGCCAAAAGAACTGTCTTATCCTTGCGCTGAAAGAAAAAGGGCGCGACTACAAATGTTTGATGGAGTTGACGCCGTCCGGACACCTCCTCCCATTCAACAAAGCTCTTGAAAAACTTAAGGTATCAGGCGTTTCGGTTGATGGCCTATTCGGCAAAAAAGTGACAGAAACCGAATGGCACGTAACGACGCGAGAGGGAACGCCTCTCTCTGAAATTGTCCCCGGTGACCACGATATGGTTGGGACGTGGGGTGGAGTGGCGATCGGTGGCGGTGCCGTTTTGTCCTCGGTTATCGGGAACATGGGTAAAAAGAAACAAGAGCAGGTCCCACTTGAAACGCCGGAGCAGAGGGCGGCCCGCCAGAAGTTGATGGGCTTCGCCGACACGGGACGGTTTGGGAATTTCACCGCTGGCGAGCAAATCCCGCTTGGGTATGGCGATTACAACATGACTGGTATCGAAGGACATGGTCAGTCTGCCCTACAGGACCTTCTAAACCAGGGGCTCCCTTCTCAATACGCCGCGGGAGACAACGCCTTGATGGATTACCTCAAGACGGACCCCACGGACGTTGCGGCACAATACGATCCGTTCAAGGCACAGGTGAACAGGCAGATCAGAGAGTCCGACAGAACGTTAAAGCGAAATGCCGGGTTTGCAGGGAATTTGTATTCAACGGATACCATTCGAAGCCTTGGGGACATTCAGGCTCGCGGTAACGAAACGTTGACATCGCAGTTGGCCAATCTTACGAACGAGTCCCTCAATCGTCGCCTACAGGCAATCCCGCTGGCATACCAGAGCGGAGAGGCCCAGCAGGCGGCGAAACTCGGACAGATCCAGGCATCACAGCAATACGGTGGACTTACGCGGCAATTGAACGACGCTTCGATCAAGGCCCGTGACGCTGAACTTTTGCGCCGACGGCAGGAATTGCAGTTGCCTATCCAGGCCGCCCAGACCGTCGCCGGACAGACGGCGAACTATGGCGTCCCGTCGATCAACACAAGTCCTTACGGCGATCTTCTCGGATTGGTTGGCCAAATCGGAGGGCAATATTTGTCAAACCAGCAGAGCGACAGACAGATGCAAAGATACTATCCCAGTGGTGGTTCTTACGGATACAACCCGTATGCTCAGGGGAATCTCCCAACGAACAATTTGAGCATCGGGAGGTAATGCCATGGCCTCCGTCCAAGAACTGATTGACGCAGAAAGAGCTCAGCGGTCCCCCGCCATTTCCGCCATGGAGGGCCTTGCCCGTGGCTACCTCAACGGCCAACAGCAGGCCCTCGAGCGGGCGAAGACGCTCATCATGCTCGAGCAGAACAGGCGAGAGCAGGAAATGATGATAAAGAATCAGCAGAGGATCAACGCACAGTATGCCGCAGACCTTGAGGCGTCACGAAAACAAGACCTAAACGGAGCGGCAGAAAAGCCAGCGAGCGTTATGGCTCCCGCTAAAACAGCGGATGCAGTTTCGTCACAAAAGGGGAACTTTAAGAGGGGGTATTCTACCGACTCCAAAGGGCACACAACGATGACGGAGACTTTTTCTCCGTTTGAATCTAAGCCTCCTTCAAACGAGGTCCAATACACATTGGATCAGAACGGGAAGGCAGTCGATATTTTCACAAAAGAGCCAATTACTGAAAGGGCGCAAGGCGTTAATTACAAATACGTTTCAACATCCAGCTTGGAAACCCAAAACAAACAGGATGGCCAAAAGATTCTCCCGGCGAATTCCGTCTTGGCACTCAATGAGGGGAAAAATGTTGCTCGGTTGCTCCCAGATGTTGAGGCGGCAATTAAAGCGAATGAGGGCAAATTTGGTCCAGTTACGGGTAGGCTTAGAACCGCAAACCCATACGATGTGGATGCTCAAACGTTTGATGCGCGAATGCGGTCGGCTTCTCAGTCCTTTGGAAAATTCATGGAAAGCGGTGTGTTGCGAAAAGAGGACGAGGAGAAATACAGAAAGATGTTCCCTCAGGCGAGTGATGATGACCAGGTAAAGAAAAACAAACTTGAGATCATCAAGCGGCAACTGGCTCAAAAGTATGAAGACGACAGAAAGACGCTTGGTCGGTCCGGGTATGACGTTTCCGGCTTCGAAACTTTGGATATTGCTCCGTCGATATTCAAAGGGGACAATGGATCTTCAAGTGGAGACGGTGGTCTTGCAATCGGCACAATTAAAAAAGGGTTTCGGTTCAGAGGCGGGAATCCTGGTTCGAGAGAGAGTTGGGAGAAAGTTCAATGAGCGGGCCATGGGAAGATTACCAGGGCGACGCTGGCCCATGGAACGATTATCAAACTCCAAAAACTGAAGAAAAATCATTCCTCAGAAGGGCATCCGAGTCGGTTGTAAAATCATCTACCTTACCCGTAATTGGTGGAGTTGTTGGCGGAATCATGGGGGCGGAACTCGGGCCGGGGGCAATTGGGACGGCGGCATTGGGCGGGGCGGCGGGAGAGTCTTATCGTCAAATGGCCGCCCGCGCTCTCGGGATTGATGCTCCACAAACATCGACAGAAGCGGCGAAGAAGGTGGCTGAAGAAGGGATGGTAAACGGTGCGGGTGAGGCAATTGGGAGCTTTGTATTGAATCCGGCGGCCAAGGCCGTTGGGAGAATGATTAAAAAACCAGCCGGGGACTTGTTTCAGATCGTGACAAAAATAGCGCCAAAGGATGCGGCCACTTTATTTAAAAATCCAAAGTCTATTTTACCATCCACATGGACGAAAGCGCAAAACGCATGGAAAGAGGCGGCAACAAAGGCGGGGATAGATATTAATGACGCCTCACCTGCCGTTATTAATGCTCTTAAAACTGACGCAAAAAATACCGTCTTCAGCACGTTTGAGAGATTGGGAAACGGCGACGGCGTAACAGCTGGCCAGATTCAGACGGCAAAGCAAGCCCTCGACATAGCTCTCATGCCAGCGGCAAAAACAGAGCGTAACCGTCCGCTTGTGGCACTCTATGGAAAAATCAGATCGACTTTTACGGATGCTCTTGGGAAGGAAAGCCCAGAACTTGCAGCGGCAAACAAACAATATGCCATTGCGAAAGCCGGGAGTAGGTTCAGAAGCATTTTCCCAAGAAACTTAGACAATTCTCCTGCCTATTTTAGGTCGACTGTTTTGCCGTCGATAATTTTTGGAACTGGCTATACGCGTGGTGAAACTGGAAAGGGTGCAATTGGGGCAACGCTAGCGGCGGGATTGTCGAGTCCGCTTGCGCTTGGCAGTTTAATCGCTGGAGGCGGAGCGACTCGGAGAATTATTCCCAGAGCCCTTACAAATTCCCTTGCGGAACTTGCGAACGATTATTTTAAACGGAAGGAAAACATCTCGTCCAAAAGGCGTCTTGATTAGCCATGGAATTACCAATTCTGGGATACTGGCGATTACCCAAATGGCGACTAAACCGGACATCCAAAATACGGCGGTTGTTAGAAAACTACCAACACCAAGAAACGCTTGGGACAGGACATCCATGGAGATATTTTAGCCTTTTTATGGGGGGATACAAGTGACTAATTTTAATTCTAAAACAGAAACTTCCAGCACGTCCCCGGGAGACGTTTACGACCAGACAACGGACGAGCGCGGAACCACCAAATTTGTGCGACGTGGAAGCAACACGGGAACGGGACACTAAAAATATGACTAAAGGAGAAAATTATGGGTTTAAATGACGGCGGGAACATTACGATTCTTGACAACGCGACGGCGACGGGGGCGGGGGCGTCTAATCGGCTTATCGGCGGCGGGCGCGTGGCGATTGAGTCACACGGAACCACGACATCGGGGTCTGGGGCGACGAGCATTACCATCGAGGTGTCGAACAATAACGCGACGTGGCAGACGGCTGGGACAATTGGGCTGACTCTCGGGACAACGCAGACTTCTGACGGGTTCGTGATGGACGCTCCGTGGTCTTACGTGAGAGCCAACGTGGCTTCCATTTCCGGGACTGGCGCGAAAGTCTCTGTAATTATCGCGGCTTAAAGGAAAACACAATGTCCACTTCAACAGTTCCAGGGGTTGCGTATTCTTCAGATCTGGCCGGACACGCGGCAGAACATGCGGCTATGCCAGGTGTTGTTAGGATAATCGAATGGGACAATTTTAAACCAAAACTCTTAGCCTCTTTGGTAGCCTCTAGCACGGCCGCGCAAACAGACACAACCGTTACTGTAACGGCTACTGCGCATGGGGTACCGGGAGGCGGATCATTGGATGGGTTTGATTTTTATTTCCCTGGTAGCCCGTCTATCGCGGCGGGCTGGTATCCAGGATTTTCGAGAGTTGATGTAAATACGATCACGTTCACCTATCCATTATCTCAATCCGTGTCCAGCGAATCTGTAAATGCTGGGGCGGCGTATACAACAATAACAAAACTGTATGAGATGACTATTCCAGGCGGAATAATGGGTGTTAACGGGTCTTGTAAGAACTACATAGCAAAAGAGGGCGGAGCTACGGCGGCTACAAAAACAGTCCAAGTTAATTTGGCCGGATCGCTTATGTGCCGAGGATCTGGGGCTACCACATCCGCATCGTTACGGTCTAACGTTTCGTGGAACAACGTCGGCGCAACAAATCGACAACAGGGGCAGGCGGTGGTTGATGGGACGGCGGCGGCACTTGGTTCATTGATTCAGCGAGCGGTTGATACAACATCCGATCAACTCCAAGAAATGCACGGGACAGTTTCGGCGGCAGGAGACTATCTTGCGATCACTAACGCATACGTTTTGCTGAAACCATAACCATGCCATTTTCAAATCTATCTGACGTGGAATGGCGTGAGCTTCCCGCAAATGGGATCAGGGTTATTTGTTCGAGGCTAAACGACGGGTATGTATACGGACGAGACGATGCTCAGAGATTATACAGATCGACCGACGGTGCGCGAACATGGTCTCAGGTGGGAGGGGTAGGACTTTCTCAAGGGCTGAGTTTTATAATCCCGTCGAACGGCGGAGAAATCCTCCTTGTTGGGAATTTGGACATTTGGCGGACGACAGGATGGGGAACTGGATCGATCAGCAGGACATCTGTTTTGACATCACCGACGACAGCGTATTTTGTGCCGTGGGGTGTTGATTTTAACGGGACCGGAAAAGTGGTTGCCACACATTACGGAACACCATTTACTGATAGTCGGTATGTGTGGCTCTCTGAAGATTACGGAAACACGTGGTCTGTGATAAGAGATTTAGACTCCGACGGTAAAAATGACAGGCATATTCATTTCGCAATTTTTGATAGGTACGCAGGAGACCGCATATACATTTCACATCACGAGGAAACTTCCGCAGGGTCAGGAAAATCAGTTGAATATTCAGATAACAATGGTTCATCGTGGACGCCAGTTCATTGCCAAACTGTTTTGCGACCCGATGGTGTCATACGAGAACTACAGCCAACCACTGGGGTCCCCGTCCCCGAGGGGATTCTGCTTGGGTCGGACGATCACGAAACCGGACTATATAAGCTTCCTCGCGGGTGCTCCGATATCGTCCCATTTATTCCAGGTTCCACAGAATCCGGCGCGTTCGCTACGCGAAGCTTTGCCGCTTACGCCCAAATAGATCCATATACAGGGTATGTGTATACATGCTGGAAACAGCAAACGGCGAACGGTCGGAGTTACATAATTGCATCAAATGGAGTATCCGGTGATATTGTCTATGCGCACCCTAATCAATACTCAACTGCCGTCGGTACATTGCCTGGATTTTATTATATGGCATTTACTGATGATGAGATTTTAGCATCGGCTGTATTCCCATCTGAATCTGATGGGGTAACAAAAGTGTGGTGGTCTTTTCGAGCAAAGAAATCTGTGTACAAAAACACAAGAATCCACTCTTCATCAAAACTATTTGCGGGGTGAATAATATGACTAAAGGAGAAACACTATGGCGTTAAGCGTTGACGGAAAAGTTCGGATTCTGAACGAGGCAACGGTGGCGGGGGCGACGGGAGCTGGGACATCGACCGACATGATCGAAGGTGGCATCATGGCCGTAGAGGCCAACGGAAAAACATCGTCGGGTACCGGAGCGGCAATTATTGAAATTCAGGTATCAAATAATAATTCTACGTGGCAAACAGCCGGGACGATTAACCTTAATCTCGGGCCTACGCAAACATCCTCAAGGTTCGAGATGGATGCGTCATGGATGGGGTGGCTTTATGTTCGTGCAAAATTGACGTCAATTTCCGGGACCGGCGCGTCTGTCTCCGCCTATAAAACTGCCGGAGTTGGTGACGTTTTAACCAGTGAGCGCGATGTCGATACCACTGCCCCGTCGACGGTGACAAGTTACCTATTTGTCCATCCGACGACTCTAGCAACGTCTCGTCAAGTTGGGGAACGCCAAATCTATGTTCCCTTGGACGACGGTTTTTATTACGGGATGTTTATCGGGACTAAAGTAGCGGCTCAGATGGTCCCATCGATCAGTGATATTTGCATAGCAAAACCAGGACTCCATAAATGGCACGGAGCATGTACGAAAGTTGGCACTTGGACGACGAGTCCGGCTGGCGTTTCCACTGGGGCGTTCCAGGATACAGGGAATTCCTATTCCGTCACGGCTGGTGATACAATCTCGGTTAGCGTGACGGGATCTATTGTTGCGATCCGTTCATTCAACACAACAAACGGTGGATTTGGTGTTGTATCCATTGATGGAGATTTTACGCGGGCTACCCGACTCCCCGCATTTACGGCAGACGATTATGCGGGTGGATTTTGCCGCGCGTCCGACGTGGGGAAACGGTATATTTGCGGATTTTCATCCGCCCCACAATCGGAGTGTGCGGTGATTGCCGATGATCTTTCGTTCGGAGCCCATACCATCCTAGTTGAGGCCACTGGGACAAAACCAACGGCCTCGTCCGCCGCTCGATGTCAGGTCGAGGGGATAGCGTCGGTCAATGGCGGGAATATTGGGACAGCGGATGTGCACATGATCCCTGTCAATTATGTTTTACACGAAACTGGAATTACTGCGCAGTGTTACGTCCCGCACTGGGCTCCGGTTGGATCTTCCGATTACCAATTCATGGGAGAAAATCATTCCGATAATAGCGCACAGAGCAAAGAAACCACGACATCCCTGACTGTTTACGTCAACGAGGTCGACCAAACAGCCCTAGCAACTGGAACCTACGCGAGCGGAACGATGATAACAATCCGACACATCAGCACGCTGGCCCATAAGGCTGATCTTGTTACACCCGTCGCGACGAAAAGCCGGGTTTATACGTTCGGATCTGGCAGGAAACATCCAGCGATGTGCGACATCACAATTACGTGGAGCTCTGACGGAATTCTAAACCTGGAATATCCCGTGATGATGACCGTCGGAGAAATGATAACAAACCCGGCGGCGACATTCCACAGTTCACAATTCCATACAGCAGAAATAGCTGGGAATGTTGTCCCGCTCGGCTCAGCAAATAACGACACTGTCACATATTACCGTGGAGCCGGATCTCGATTATTTTGCTATGGAGATCGACTCATAGCCTGGGCCGCTCTTGAAAGTGGTGTCCCTGGGAAACATCTTTTCTCCAATTACGCTGGCTCATACCAGGACAGAACCTCAAAAGACGAAAAGTTATACATCATCTCATCTAACGGGCCTCAATTTGTTCCTAACGGTGAGGTCAGACGTTTCCTCATCGGATGGGGAGCGCACAGGATATAAAATGACGTCACTAACTCACCAGGACGCCGATTTATATGGCCGATGAAGAACGCCATGGGACACGACGAGACGATGACGTTCTTTTCGCTGGTCCATATCGAGATAGTTTTTGGCGATCTATCCAGGAAAACAAAAACGAAACTGAGATGGTAAAAGCCAACATGCAAAATCTTGAAAACGCAGTAATGCGTTTTGAGCGGATGAGCGACGGATTAGCTGGCGACATGAAACAGATCAGAACGATTTGTGAGACGCTAAACGAAACGCTTATTCGGCTTGATGCAAGAATAACAGCGACGGAAAAACAGATCGGGAACTTGTGGGCTTTCCCATTAAAGGTGGCGGGGGCCATTATGGCGATCGGCGGGGCGTCTGGGATGGTCTACGCATTTATGAAATGGTTCATCCCGTCGATGGAAATCAAGGTCCCACCCCATTGATCGAGGGGAGCCCCATCACTGTTTGCCGTCGGTGCGGAACGGCTTATTCGGCGGTTGTCCTCGGGACATGCTCGGAGTGTGACCGGGGAGATTGGGAGCTGTGCGCGGATATCGCCAAACCGGGAGAGAAAAAGGTGGTTGGAAATGCCAATTAAAAAAACGCACATTGTCGTCCATCATTCAGCGTCGGCGGACCATCCAACCCACGTTAATTTTCAGGCGATCAGGGACTATCACGTAAACGTCAATGGGTGGCGGGATGTTGGCTACAATTTTGTCGTGGATCGGATCAGTGGAAGAGCGGAAATATTCGTTGGCCGGACACTCACGGAAGACGGAGCGCACACCATCGAGATGGGCCTAAACAAGGTGGGGGTAGGTATTTGCCTTATTGGGGACTTCGACCAGGCCACACCGCCCAATGATTCTTTGGAATTGCTGGCACGGCTTTGTAGATCGCTCATGGATCAATTCGGAATACCGCCCGAAAATGTTATCGGTCATTGGGAGGCCCAGGCGATTGGTGGCGTCCCTGTGGCGAAACGAAAAACATGCCCGGGATCAAAATTCAACATGGAAGATTTTAGAAAGAGGATTAGACAATGAAGCGTCTTTTGGCGTTGTTTCTGCTCCATGACGGGCGTAAGGTAGGATTACCTTTTCAGTGCCTCAACGGAATCGTGAATGGATTGGCCTCTCTTGTGTCTAGCGCGAAGGGAATTGTGAGATATGTTTTCCATTTATGCAATTTCGGAAATACATCTTTGCGCACCCTTCCATTCAAAGATGATAGAGGAAGATTTGTTTCTCCCGCTCGTTTTTGTGTCAACCCACCGGCAATTTTTAGGCTCGTAATTGCCATTAAAATCGATGCGGTCTATTCGGTGTTTCGGTGGGCATGGTCCCATGTCACGCACAAATTCCGCTGGGTCATTCTTCCACTGGCGGCACATAGAAATCCCACGTCCTCCGTATCGTGGATAAGCATGGTCTTTTTTATTGTAGCATCGAGTCTTAGCACATGCCCATGCCCTGTATTCTCGAGTCTGTCCGTTAGCAGAAAACCCATGAGTTCGCGTTCTTTTTATGAGGGATTCGACCTTCAGGCACCCACAACTGCGCGTTCCGTAAAATACAATGTTCCGAGCATTGATAGTTTTTTTAGTCCCGCAAGAACATATGCATTCCCAAAACGTATCACGATGCCCATTGGTGAGGCATTTCGTTATAGTCAAACGCCCAAATTGTTTACCTGTGACATCATTCAATACTCCCATGTCGCCATTATACTGAATGCGCGCGTAGTCGTAAACCGAATACAACTTGTGTGAAAATATGAAATCCATGATGACAATAATAAAATTTGAAGGTTCTAGAAAAGTTTCTTTTGCAGTTTATTTGTTCGTTTGCGCAGGGGCATTCCTTTGTTTTGGAAAAATCACAGCGACAGACTGGCTAACATGCGCTTTCTTGTCGTCCGGATTAATCGGCGGCGGGACGGTATTGGACTCATACCTCAAGGGGAAAAATGATCCACCTCCTGGCCGCTAAACTTTTGCCGTGGGCCGTCGGCATCCGCTGGCGGGCCGTGGCGGCATGGGGGGGCGCGGGGGCTTTCGTCCTCCTCCTAATTTACTGTTACCTCCAACACGTCGCCCTGGCTCAAAATCAGTTGGTTTACCGGAACCCGGCGATTATTAAACAAACACGGACCGTGCGCGTGGAAGGCCCTGTGAGGATCGTAACGCGTGTGGTGGAGACGCCTGGACGTATTGAACGAGAGACGGTAGAGGAGAGGGGGCCCGTCTCAGTTGTTCAGGATTCGTTAAGCGCTCAATTCCCTGTTTTCCCGCCCGCCCCGCGGTCAGACCGCTGGCTCGCCGGGATTTCGGCCAATCCGTTTCACTACCGAGAGTCGCGGGAATGGGGGGCCTACGTTGGCTATGGGTTCAGGAACCGCCTTGACGTGATGGGCGGATATTCCGACGGGAATCCGAAGGCAATGGTCGTTTTAAGATTTTGACGTGGGCGGATGTCCATACGAGTTTAATCTCCCTCTCGTAGATTTTGACATGACAAAATCTCTTCCGCCCGACGGTAAAAATATTTTTATTTAACCCTTGACAAATAAACAAACATGAGTTAGTATTGTGGTATGCAAGTGTGGAACTCGGCCACGCATTCAAATATCAAGCCTTCGCGCCAATCGGTGCGACGGCTTTTATTATCCCCTGGGGGCCGAGAGTTGGGTAAAACCAATTCCCCCAGGGGGATTTTTTTTCAACATCCACTCGGAGGATGCCATGACTAAAATAGAGGATAAAGCAGTAGAGCGGGAAATCGAAACGATGCACAACGAATTGGCCGAACGCCGTGCTGAACGTGATTTGCAAGCCGCAATACGGTTTGGAAACCTAGCCTATTGGACGATGTTCCAGATTACCTCTGATACCGACGGATTAAATAAGGGATGGATACTTTCTGACGGAAAATGGATCAGAAAATTTCCAATCACCGAAGGGGTGAAATAATGGAATCCATAAGTGGGTATGACGCATACAAAACAGCATCACCCGAGAAATATATAAACCAGAACGAAATTGATTTTCTGGAATCAAATTTAGCTTATTGCCCGTTCTGTTATTGGAAACCATTTTTTGAAGAAGCAAAAGATGGTTGGTTTGTGGCTTGTCAGTGCGGTGCACGTATGCCGGGGGATGACGCACAGGAAGCCGCGGCGAAATGGAACGTTCGGCCACGCATAAACACAGCGCGCGAAAATGTTAGGCCTGTTTCTCAGGAAATCTGGACGGGGTGGTAAAATGATCTCTCATACAGGACACAAAACGCGGGACCACGGGCCACACTGTTACAAATGTCAGATAAACCCGGTTAAATTTTCCGGCGCGCTGTGTTTTTTGTGCCGAGAGGAAGCGCGTGACAAAAAGGCGATGGGCGCGGTTGTCTTGATTTTCCTGTGCGCGGCCCTCCTCATTATGGGGCTGGCGTCGGCGTATGGGCAATGGGTGAGGATGTGATTATGAAAACTTTGGCTCCCATGGGCGGATCACTCCGGAATAAGGACCTCCCACAATCGGAGATCGTGCGCGCCCGGACCTGTATGATCCTATCCGGTCCAGCCTTTTTAAGTGGGGGACACAATGGACGATAGAACGAAATACCTCGGCGGATCAGACGCGGCGGCGGCCCTTGGGCTTTCCCGTTGGAAGTCTCCGCTTGCCGTTTGGGCATTAAAGACGGGGGCGATTACTGGGGAGGACATTTCCGACCGCCTTCCGGTTAAACTTGGGGTCCGCCTTGAAGAGGCTGTGGCGGAACTGTTTGAGGAGCAGACAGGGAAGGTCGTTAACCGCGTAAACCGGACCATAACACATCCCCAATATGATTTTCTCCGGGCCAACATTGACCGCAAGGTTTTAAAAGAGGATGCAATTTTAGAGTGCAAGACGACGAGCGCATGGAAAGCCAAAGAATGGGAGGGGGAGGAAGTTCCACGGGAATACGTGATTCAAGCCCTCCATTATTTGGCCGTCACCGGGGCCGCCAAATGTTACGTGGCCGTATTGATAGGGAACCAGGATTTTAAGATCAAGACGGTGGAGCGGGACGAAAAAGTCATCTCCGATTTGATACGTCGCGAGGTCCACTTTTGGAATGAATTTGTTTTGAAGAACGTCCCACCTTCGGCAAGCGCAACAGACAAAGACACACTTTCCCAATTATTCCCCCAAGCGGATGAATCAAAGACCATCGAGCTTGACAATGAGGCGTCGGCAATCCTGGACACCTTGGAGGGGATGAACAAGGACGCGACCAATCTTGAAAAGCAGATCATGGAGCAAGAAAACCTTTTGCGCCAAAAATTGGGCGACGCCGAAACTGGACTGGCCCGTGGGTGGAAGGTCCGGTGGGCAAACTCCAAAGTTCGCCGATTCGACACCGAAGCATTTAAAAAAGAACACGCCGATTTGTACGAGCAGTTCAGAAAGGAAAACGTCGCACGACGGTTCCTCATCTCAAAAACCGAAATAGTGGAGGCTTAAAAATGTCTAGCACAAACGAAGTAGCGAAAGCGTTGGCAAAGACGGAAGACGTAAAGAAGGGAAACACCCTGGCCGGATTGTTGGAACGGGTGGACGTAAAGAAGAGATTCTCGGACATGCTCGGGAATCGGGCGGCGGGGTTCATGTCGTCGATTATCTCATGCTCAAACAATAACCAACAACTAAAGACGGCGGACCCCATGACAGTAATTTCGGCGGCGGAGATGGCGGCGACGTTGGATCTACCAATTAACCCCGCCCTCGGGTTTGCCCACATTGTCCCATATCAGAGCAAAAAGGAAGGGACGACGCGGGCACAGTTCCAAATGGGCTGGAAGGGGTTTGTTCAGTTGGCACAGAGATCACGGCAATACCAAACGATCAACGCCGACGTGGTTTATGAGGGGGAATTAAAGGCTCACAACAAACTCACCGGGGAGATCACATACAGCGAAGAGGACAAAAAGAGCGACAAGGTGATTGGATACTTCGCCTATTTCCGATTGATCAACGGGTTCGAGAAGGCCCTTTTCATGAAAACAGAAGACGTTGAAAAACACGGGAAGCGTTATTCGAAGAGTTTCGCCTATCCCGGTTCTGTGTGGAAGACGAACTTCGACGCTATGGCCCTAAAGACGGTCGTCAAGCTATTGATCTCGAAGTGGGGGCCTATGTCCGTAGACATGCAGAGGGCGATCACAGCGGACCAGGGAACCGTCATAAACGACGGCGGAAAAGAGGGAGTCCCCGAGGTGCAATTTGACGACGCGGTGGTGGTTGAACCTGTGTCTGAAATTCAGAAGGTTGAAACATCGGGCATCTTGGACGCCGACGCCGGGACCGCACAGGAGCCGGAGTAGATTTTCACGGTGGCCAGTATGCGGGTTCACCCGAGAGCACCCGTGATGTGGTCGGGAATGACGCTGGCCGATCCGATCACCGCCCGCCCGTGCGACAACGGGTAAAATTTTAGGCGGCGTAGATTTACGTTGGTCGGGGGGTGCAATGAAGGCCCCTGGGAAGATACTCGTTTCGGGTGGGAGTATCGACTTCTGGTTAGCCAATGTGAACGCTTGGCCCGAGCGATAGCGACCCGAGATTGACACCGTATGGTGGACGGCGGGAAGCAGGGCTAAATTTGTTCGCGCGTCTATGGCGCCATGTGATTCATAGGCTAATGAGTGCGGATACCGTTCGACTCGGAATCCGGTCACATTGTAGAGAACAAACGCCCGCCCCTTGCGATAAAGGGGCAAGATTCTCTGGTGATTAGCGGAAGGCCGTCGGGCACGGGGCGAACGCAGACGGCGATAGTTGACTGGAAATGAGCCCCCCTCGCAGAGACGCCCGCACGTGCGCAACGTGCCGATTTAACGGTATTGATGGTGATTAACCGCTACCTGAACGGCTGGCCTGGTAATCAGGGAACATTTAACGGCCTCTCCCCTAGGAGGAGCCGCCGTTAAAAGAAATGTCGGTGTAAAAGCGGTTATGACAGCCGGGAAAGACCGGCACAATTTGCAGTTTAATCCTCGCTGGGATTAAATACTCGGGGAAGAGGTTCCAGTCCGACATGAATATATCGGACACAGCCTGCCGAGGACGCGAGGGCCAATTTGTCGCCGACAACATCGGCAGAGTAGGGAAACCGCCGACCGTTCCGCAATGCGGAGGAAATCGGCCTTAGGCGGGAACGTCCGCCCCACGTACGGGGCAAGATTTAAATGGGGGAGAATATGCCGAGTGCGATTTGTGGATACTGTGGACACGCTGAACACTTTCACACTATTCGGCGTGGACTATGCACGGTAAAAGAATGTGAATGTGAACAATTTGAAGAAGATGACGGGCATGAAAATGAAATTTATTGATTTGTCGGCGACAATCTGGTTCTTTCATCATAAGACATGGGGAGCCAGTTTTCCGAGAGG
>Ga0268298_10002021_pt1 | contig 22736 bp, 17 predicted proteins | sample WWTPWeurt_MetaG_FD_194462 | JGI IMG/M metagenome (GOLD analysis project Ga0268298, IMG submission 194462) | Activated sludge microbial communities from WWTP in Nijmegen, Gelderland, Netherland - WWTP Weurt | ecosystem: Engineered > WWTP > Aerobic digester > Activated sludge | place... | reverse complement strand
CGGCGAGATCGGCGGGCCGGACGAGGCCGAGGCCGCGCGTTGGTGCCAGGCCAACATGAAGAAGCCCATCGTGGGCTTCATCGCGGGCGTCACGGCCCCGGCCGGCAAGCGCATGGGCCACGCCGGTGCGCTGATCTCCGGCGGCGCCGACACGGCCGACGCCAAGCTGGCGATCATGGAGGAGTGCGGCTTCAAGGTCACCCGCAACCCCAGCGAGATGGCCAAGTTGCTCAAGGCCTTGATCTGATCGCGACAGGGGCGGCCTGCTTCGTATAACTACGAACCTCGGCCGTCCTGGCCCTGCCTACACTCTCCGCTTAATTGCCGCCCGAGCCTGCATGCCCGGCGCGGGCGTGCCCGCTTCACCTTCGGAGAGATCAATGGAGTTCACATCGGCGGCCTTCTGGGCCGCGCTCGGCTCGATCATTCTGGCCAACATACTGCTGTCTGGTGACAACGCCGTGGTGATTGCCATGGCCGCCCGCTCCTTGCCCCCGCACCAACAGAAGAAGGCCATCCTGTTCGGCAGCGCGGCGGCGATCGTGATGCGGATCGTGTTGACGATCATCGCGGTGGAGATGCTGAAGTGGCCCTTCCTCAAGATCATCGGCGGCTTGTTGCTGGTCTACATCGGCGTCACCTTGATGCTGGAGGACGACGACGGCGGCGATGAGGGGGCGAACGCCAGCGCAGGGCTGATGGCCGCCATCCGCACCATCCTGATCGCCGATCTGGTGATGAGCCTGGACAACGTGTTGGCCGTCGCGGCCGCCGCCAAGGGCAACACCGTGCTGCTGGTGCTGGGCCTGGGCATCAGCATCCCCCTGATCATCTTCGGCAGCACCCTGCTGCTCAAGGTGATGGAGCGCTTCCCGATCATCATCACCATCGGCGCCGCCTTGCTGGGCTTTCTGGCCGGCGAGATGCTGCTCACCGACCCGGCCGTGGTGCAACGCATCGGCGAGCAGTCGCACACCGTGATCAACGCGGCAGGCGCCGTGGGTGCTGCGGTGGTTGTGGGTTTGGGCATGTGGTTGCAGCGGCGGCAGACCGCCACGCACGAAGCGTCAACGTGAAAGCGCATCGCCGCGTCCGATCAGGTTGACGTCCCTGCAGTCCGAGACAGATTTTTTGCACATGACATTGAGCAACGTGCTTTAATCCGCCGAAGAAGGGGAGTAGCTCCACTTGTGGCCGACCAGGGGGATCTGTCGGGTTGCAAGGGGCGGCGAATCGTCAATACGGGGCCCCAGGGCCCCCGGTTCGCCAGGCCAAGACATTCACTCCATGCCGAGCCAGACCTTCGATGCGCAGCTGCGTGATGCGGCGGCTCGAGGGCTCCATGGTGAGGCCCTGTTGCCGCGTTCCGTGCCTGCGTGTCCTACGTCGACCGCAACCTGCATGGAGCGCCCATGGAACTGCTTTCACCTGCTTGGTTATCGGCCTTGCTGGCCATCGTCCTGATCGATCTGGTCCTCGCTGGCGACAACGCCATCGTCATTGCCCTGGCTGCCCGGCAACTGCCCGAGCGATTGCGACGACGAGCCATCATCTGGGGCACGGTGGGCGCGATCCTCGTGCGCTCGCTGATGACCGTGGCGGTGGTCTGGCTGCTCAAGGTGCCCGGCCTGATGCTGGCTGGCGGCCTCGGGCTGGTGTGGATCGCCTACCGCCTGCTTGCGCCCACTGAGCACCAGCATGAGCACGGCCCCGCCGCGCACACGTTCTGGGGCGCCATGAAAACCATCGTCATTGCCGACGCCCTGATGGGTGTGGACAACGTGCTGGGCGTGGCCGGTGCGGCGCACGGCAGTTTCGAGCTGGTGATCATCGGCCTGTTGATCAGCGTGCCCATCGTGGTCTGGGGCAGCGCGGTCGTCCTGAAGCTGGTGGATCGGTTTCCGATCCTCGTGCAGGTGGGCGCCGGCGTGCTGGCCTTCACGGCAGCTCGCATGATCGTCAGCGAGCCCCTGCTCGATCCCGTGTTTGACGCATCCTTCACCGGGCGCTTGGCCGTCCATGTCCTGCTGGTGGCCGCTGTGCTGCTGGCCGGCCACCGGATGGCTCGCCGCCAACCCAGCCCTGTTCCCCACTCCGCATCCAACCCGGTTTGACCACAGCCAAGGAGCATTGCCATGGAACACATCGCCGCCTATGTCAACGATACCGAGCACGCCCAGGCCATCCTCTTGCCTTTGATGACCTCGCAGCGCAGCCCGACCGGATGGACCATCGTCATCTGCACCCCCAGGCTCACGCGCCACATCGGCCGCTTTGCCGCGCAGCGCAGTCGCCGACAGTGGCGTGAGCAGTGGGCCGAGCGCCTGCGCCTGGACATGGAGCCGCGGCTGCGCGAGCAGGTGGGCGCAGAGCGCCTGACCTGGCTCACCGCCGAGGGCCCCTTGGTTGAACTGACCCAGCGCATGCGCCGGCAGCATGGTGAATCGATGCGCGTGCTGGACGCGCGACAGTCTCGCCTGGGCACCAGCCTGCTGCCGGTGAGCAGCGAGCAGCTGGTGCGGGAGCCGGGCAAGCGACTGGTGGCGCCCGTGGCCGTGTCGTCCGCGCTGAGCCTGGTGCTGGCGCTCGCCGATTGAGGGTGCAGCTGCACCGGCGGGCTGCGCAAGCCCCGCAGCTGCTGTGCTAAGGTGCCTGACACCGAGGCACGGGAGCTGGTCGGGTGACGTGGTGGTCTTGGGTCGAACGTTGGCGCCGCCGGCCGCTGGTGCAGCCGGTCGGGCCGGCGTGCGCCACCACGGCGCCAGCGCCGAACACCGCATCGCTGCCGCCTGACCAACCGGGCGGCCGCTTGGTGGCGGGCAGGTTTTCGGTCACGCGGCTTCTTGGCCGGGGCGCCACCGGCGAGGTCCACCTGGCCACCGACACCCGCAGTGGTGCCCAGGTGGCCCTGAAGCTGATGGCCCAGCGGCCGGGTGCCGAGGCGTCAACGGCAGACCAGCCGGCCGGCTCGCGCGAGATGGGCGCTGCGCGCCGGCTGCAGCACCCCGACATCGCGGCCGTGCTCGACTCCGGCCACGAGGCCGGCACGGATTGGCTGGCCATCGAGTTTGCACCCGGCACCTCGCTGGCACGCTACACGCAGCCCACCCGGCTGCTGCCAGCCGCCCTGGTGCTGCGCATCGGTGCGCGCATCGCCTCGGCGCTTGGCCACGCGCACGCTCAAGGCGTGGTGCACCGCGATCTCAAGCCGTCCAACGTCTTGGTGGACCTGCCCAGCATGGGCGTCAAGCTGCTCGATTTCGGCGTGGCGCACCTCGAGAACGGCACGCAAACCCGCACCGGCCTGACCCTGGGCACGCCCGCCTACATGGCGCCAGAGCAGCTGGTGGGCCTGCCGGTCTCACCGGCCAGCGATGCCTACGCGCTGGGCGTGGTCTTGTTCGAGATGCTCACGGCGCAGCGGCCGCATGGTGGCGCGAGCCTGGGCGAGTTGTTGCGCCAGGTGGCGGAGGCGCCGGCCGCCGACCTGGCGAGCCTGCGGCCCGATCTGCCCGGCCCGGCGGCGGCGGCGGTGCAGCAGTTGCTCGCCCGCGATCCGCAGCAACGCCCGGCCGATCTGGCGGCTTGGGCCGTGCGCGCGGAGCAGTTGGCCTCGAGCTTCGGCGCGGGGTCCGTCACATGATGCACGGACAGCCCAGGCTTCGCGACCGCACGGGCGGGGCGATGTCGCATCCGAGGCACAATCAGCGCCACCTTTCGCATCCGGTCCGCCGCATCGCATGAGCTTCGAGTTTTTCCATGCTGTCGACACCGGCCGTGCGCGCACGAACAACGAAGATTCGGTCGCGGTGGATGAGACCAATCTGTTGGCGGTTCTGGCCGACGGCATGGGTGGCTACAACGCCGGTGAAGTCGCCAGTGGCATGGCCACGGAGTTCATCAAGACAGAGCTCGGCCGCTGGTTGCAGGAGACCGGCGGCCGCGCCAACGACAACGAAGTGCGCCGCGCGATGGACATCTGCGTGGACAACGCCAACCGCGCCATCTTCAATGCCGCCAATGCCAACCCCCAGTACGCGGGCATGGGCACCACGCTGGTGGTGGCAGTGTTCCGCGAAGGCCAGCTGCGCCTGGGCCATGTGGGCGATTCGCGCGCCTACCGCTGGCGCAAGGGCCAGCTCACGCAGATCACGCGCGATCACTCGCTGCTGCAAGAGCAGATCGACGCCGGGCTCATCACGCCCGAGCAGGCCGCCTTCTCCGCCAACAAGAACCTGGTGACGCGGGCCGTGGGCGTCGAGGACACGGTGCTGCTCGAGTGCCATCTGCACGAGGTGCAGCCGGGCGATGTGCTGCTGATGTGCTCGGACGGCCTGACCGACATGCTCGACGACGCCAGCATCGCCCAGCTGTTGCAGACGCACGACGCGCTGCCCGCTGCCGGGCAGGCGCTGATCGCCGCCGCCAACGAAGCCGGCGGACGGGATAACATCGCCATCGTTCTCGTGCGCGCTGCAGAGCAAGCGGCAGCCGCCAACCGCCCTTGGTGGAGGTTTGGTCGCTGACGCCGCCAGCGCTGCGACTGAAGGGGCTACAGGGCTAGAGGGCAGCCGGGCTGCGAGGCAGCCGCAAAAACGAAAAAGGTCAAGCATGGGCAAGCTCGTGGTGTCACTCGATGGCGTGGTCATCAAGGAAGTCCAAATCACCAAGGACAAGACCACGCTCGGTCGTCGGCCCTACAACGACATCGTCATCGACAACCTTGCCGTCAGCGGCGAGCACGCGGTGTTGCAGATGGTGGGTCAGGACGTCTTCATCGAAGACCTGAACAGCACCAACGGCACCTACATCAACGGCAAGGCCGTCAAGAAGCAGCTGCTGGCGCACAACGACACGGTCGAGATCGGCAAGTACAAGATCAAGTACCTGGTCGAAGAAGGCGGCGACTTCGAAAAGACCATGATGATGCGGCCGGGCACCATGAGCCAGGGCGCCGATGCCTACCGTCCGCCGGCACCGCCCTACCCCGCGCCGTCCCCGGGCGGCAGCGGCCAGCCCGCGCTGCCGGCGTCCATCCGCGTGCTCAGCGGTGCAGCGGCCGGGCGCGAGGTGGTGCTCACCAAGGTGGTCACCACCATCGGCAAGCCCGGCGTGCAGGTGGCCTCGATCACCAAGCGGCCCGTGGGCTATGTGATCGCCCACGTGGAGGGCGCCTCGCGCCCCAGCGTCAACGGCACGGCCCTGGTGGGCGACACGGCGCCGCTGCGCAATGGCGACCTGATCGAGCTGGCCGGCACGCAGATGCAATTCGTTCAGGGCTGAAACCCGCCGCCTGCACGACTTTGGTGGGTTGGCAACGCCAAAGCCTCAGGCCGGGCACGTGATCTAAATCACGTCATGCCGGGCGGCCAGCGATCCGGCTGCACAGGCAGCGCCCAAGCGTCGATTTGATCGCTTGTCGCGCCCACGCGGCGCCTGCAACATGGGGTCTTGCCACACGCCAGTTCGGGCGCACCGCGCCCGGCGTGCCGGCCTTTCGCCCCCAATGCCAGTCCGCGTCCTGGGCTGCTCCGGTTCCATTGCGGCCGGCAGCCACACCACGTCCTTCCTGCTCGACGACGATGTGCTCATCGACGCCGGCACGGGCGTGGGCACGCTCACGCTGGACCAGCTTCAGCGCATCGATCACATCCTGCTCAGCCACTCGCACCTCGACCACGTGCTGGGCGTGCCCCTGCTGGCCGACAGCGTGATGCGCCGCCGCGCCGGCCGCGCGCCGATCCGCGTGCACGCGCTGCCCGCCACGCTCGACGCGCTGCGCGCGCACGTCTTCAACGGCGCGATCTGGCCCGATTTCACCCGCCTGCCCACGCCCGAGCACCCGGTGATCGAGCTGCAGCCCTTCGAGGTGGGCCAGCAACTGCACTTCGGCCGCCGGCGCGTGATCGAGGTGCTGCCTGCGCTGCACACCGTGCCTGCTGTTGGCTTTGCTGTGATGGCGCCCGCAGGCGCCTGGGTCTTCACCGGCGACACCGCGCCCAACGAGGCCCTGTGGCTGCGCCTGCGCGAAATGCGCGTGGCCCACCTGGTGATCGAGACCGCCTTCCGCAACGACGAAGGCCACCTCGCCCAGGTCAGCCGCCACCTGCACCCTGCCGCGCTCGGCCGAGAACTGCAAGCCCTGGCCCAGCCGGCGCAGGTGCACATCACGCACATCAAGCCGGGTGAACTGGATCAGGTGATGAGCGAGATCGGCGCGCTGGGCAGCGCGCATCACATCGGCGCGCTGACGGCGGGGCAGGTGTTCGAGTTGGGGTGATTGGCGGGGCCTCGCTCAAATCGCAATGTGCGCGGCTGGCGCTGATTGCGCAGATGCCACACCGAATCGCTGCGGGCCTTGGCTGCGAGAACGAGCCGCACGCCCGGCAATCTGTCGCGCACCCTGCGCACGATGGAGCGCTATGGCCTGGTTTGCCTGCACAAGGGTGAGCGGGGTCGGGTGCGGCCTGAGGTGCCTTCTCGGGACGTGCAGTTGGCGATGTCGCTGACGTAGGCCGAGCTCGGCAGTGACCTTTCGGGCACGGCGACTGACGTGATGCGTCGCCAGCGGGCCGAAGCAGGTGACGAATTCTGTCGGCGCCTGACTGAATGTGACCCGCTGTCTGTGCGTTTGAACACACCTGGCGCTGGAAAACCCTTGAATTAGAGGGTGGCACGGGCCCTGCATGGGTAGGTTCGTCCCTTACCCCACCCATGCACCTGAAGGAGTCCCCATGAAGAAGCAGATCCAAAAGGGTTTCACGCTGATCGAACTGATGATCGTCGTGGCCATCATCGGCATTTTGGCAGCCGTTGCGCTGCCGGCCTATCGCGACTACATGGTCAAGGCCAAGGTGTCTGAGGTCGTGCTAGCCGCCAGCCAGTGCCGCACATCGATTGCCGAGGTATACCAGACCGCACCAGCGCTCACGGCTCCTGGTGTGAACGGCTGGGGCTGTGAGAATACCGCCGGCAACGCGACCAAATTCGTTGACAAGGTCACAACGGATGGAGAAGGCGTGATCACTGTCCTGTCGGCCAACAATACCGAGCTCGACAATGCGGCCGGGAAGACCATTACTTTGACACCCTACAAGGATGCGACCAACCCAGCTTTGCATGGTGACATCCCCATCCAGATCCACCACTTTGAGTGTAAGGCTGGGTCAATGGATAAGAAGTGGCTCCCCGGCTCCTGCAAGTAAGCACAACCAAATCCGCAGCGCACTCAAGGCGCCTGCCGATCCAATCATCAAAGGGGCTTCGGCCCCTTTTCCCGTTGTGCGCACCGCGCAACGGAGTGGCAGACTCGCCGCAGTTTGCCGCGCTCGCACGCAGCACGGCCTCATCGGCCTGGAGGTTCAAGTTCAATGACGCAACCCGCCTGGCGCCCTCGCGTTCGCGCCGCATCCATTCACCTGGCCGCCAGCGCCTTGGTGGCCGCTGCCGCAGCGGCGCTCACCTTTGGCCTCTGGTACCCCTGGCCCTACTCGGTGCTGGCCGGTGGCCTGGGGCTGTTCGTGCTGGTGTGCAGCGTGGACGTGGTGATGGGGCCGCTGATCACGTTGGTTATTTTTGACACGCGCAAACCTTGGCGCGAGCTGCGGCGCGATCTGGCCGTGGTGGTGGTGCTGCAGCTGTGCGCGCTGGGCTATGGCTCGCACGTGATGTTCCAGGCGCGGCCCGTGGCCCTGGCGCTGGAGGGCGAGCGCTTTCGCGTGGTGGCGGCGGTGGACGTGCTGTTGGACGAATTGCCCAAGGCCCCGGCAGCGCTGCAGACCTTGTCCATCACCGGCCCGGTGGTGCTGAACACTGAGGCCCCCAGCGACGCAGACGCGCAACTCAAGGCCATCGACATGGCGCTTGGCGGCTTCGATCTCGGCATGCGCCCGCAGTTCTGGCGCCCCTGGGACGCCACGGCCCGTCAGGCCGCCCTGGCCGCCGCCAAACCACTGGCCCCTTTGCAACAGCGCTACGCCGCGCGCAGCGCCGAGTTCGACGCCGCCTTCGCCCGCGCCGGCCGGCCCGCTGCCCAGTTGCGCTACCTGCCGCTGCTGTCACGGCACGCCGATTGGGTGGTGCTGCTCGACGGCAGCACGGGCGAGATCGCCGGCTTTGCGCCCTTCAATGCCTATTGACCGGTCTCGCCAGAGCGGGCTTTCGGCTGTGACGATGTGGCACGTGTCGGTTGGCGGACGCGGCCCTTTGGCTCGGCCTCAGCCGGGCACTTCAACGCACCCAACCCCTGACGCCAACGCTGCTGCGCGCAGTGCCTCGTCCTGGGTGGCCAGGGGCAGTTGTCGGCGCAGAGCGAGCTCCAGGTAGGCGGCGTCGTAGCTGCTCAAGCCGAACCGAATGGACAGCGCCAGCAGTTCGGATCGAGGCACGGCGTGGCGATCCACCTCGATGGGCAGTTGCGCCAGTTGCGCCAGCACCTGCTGCGCCTGCTGGGCCGTCATGCGTTGGCGGATGCAGGCGGTGCGCAGAACATTGGTCAGCTCCAGCTCCCACAGGGCGGGGGCACACGCCCGATCATCAAGCAGGCGCTCGGCGATGGCCGCTGTATAGCTTGTGGCTTGGTTATCAAGGTACCAGCCCGTGACCACCGAGTTGTCCAACACGAAGGGCATGTTCAGTCGCGCCCCAATTCGATGGCCTCACGCAGTGGCAAATCAAGGCTCAGGCCCACACGCAAATCCGAAAGCGCGGCCAGCGCCTCGGTCACCTGTTGACGCTGCGCATTGGACCTCGAACGGCGTGTGGCCACCTGCGCCGCACCCACCAATCGGGCCACCGCCACGCCCCGGCGCGTGATGACGAATTGCTCGCCACGCTCGACCTCAGCCAGCAGCTCCGACAACCGCGTCTTGGCCTCATACACAGCAAGTTCCTTCATGGTCAGACCTTGTTCATTGTTGGTTAACCAAATATAGCACTCTCACCAGGCGCAGGCGGTCATCTCGGCAAGCGACTTCCGAACGGGGCTGACTGGCCCCAAGCGCGACGGCGCGCTTTCTACAATCCCCCAATGACCCTCCCCACCCCGGCCGACGACGCCAGCGCGTCGCGCAGCGACCCCGTGCGCTGGCTCGCTGCCCTGCTCACCGCCTTGCCGCCGCTGCTGGCCTTCAACCTGTCGCCGTCGCCCACGCTGATCAACCAGTTGCTGGCCTTTGGCACCTGGGGCGGCTTCGTTCTGGCCCTGGCGCCGGGGCGGGTGTGCGGCAGGGCCTGGCCCTTGCATGCGGCCTTGCTGGCCCTGGCGGCAGCGGTGTTGTGGTCCTGGGGCCCCGGGCAGTTGCCAGCCTCGCTGGCCTTGAGTGCCCTGGCCCAGCTGGTGGGCGCGCTGCTGGTGGCCTGGGCTGGCACCGAAGTGGCACGGCGCAGCGATGCGGTGGACGCCTTCGCGGCCCTGGCCTGGGGGCTGCTGGCCGCCGGCCTGCTGAGCGTGTTGGTGGCGCTGGTGCAGGTGTTCATGCCGGCCTGGGCCGATGGCGGGCTTATCGCGCACAGCGGCCTGGTGGGCCGCGCCGTGGGCAATCTGCGCCAGCCCAATCACCTGTGCAGCCTGCTGCTGTGGGCCTTGATCGCCGCGGCGGCCTTGCTCGAGTTGCGGCGCCTGTCGCTGCCACTGGCGGTGGCGGCGGCGGTGCTGCTGGTGTTCGCCATCGAGCTCACCGCCTCGCGCACCGGCGCGGGCGCGCTGCTGCTGCTGGCCGCCTGGGGCTTGTTGGGCCGTCGCCTGTCGCGCCCTACGCGCTGGCTGCTGGTGGCCACGCCGGTGCTCTATGCGCTGTCTTTCGGCGCCATGTGGGCCTGGGGCGAGTGGATGCAGCAGGCCGTGGGCGCCGAGGCGCGCATGGCCGGTGCGGGCAACGGCATCGAGAGCCCCAACACGCGCGGCCGCATCTGGGCCAATGCGTTGTCGCTGATCGCGCAGCAGCCCTGGACAGGCGTGGGCTTCGGCGAGTTCAACCTGGCCTGGACGCTCACCGAGTTTCCGCAGCGCCCCACCGCCTTCTTCGACCACACCCACACCCTGCCGCTGCAACTGGCGGTAGAGCTCGGCCTGCCGCTGGCCACGCTGGTGATGGGCCTGCTGGGCTCGGCGCTGGTGCTGGGTTGGCAGCGCTGGCGCGCGGTGGATGGCGAGCGGCGCACCGCTGCCAGCGCGGCCTGGATGATCGTGCTGGGCATCGGTGTGCACAGCATGGTGGAATACCCGCTGTGGTACGCGTACTTTCTGCTGCCCACCGCCTTTGCCTGGGGCTTTGCGCTGGGCATCGTGCCGGCCGCGGCGGCCTCGCCGCAGCCGGCCAGGCCAGCGCGCGCGGGCCAGGTGGGTGGTGCGGCCATGGTGCTGTGCGCCGCGCTGGCCCTGGTGGACTACATGCAGGTGGTGGCCATCTACGCACCGGGCGCGGATGCGGCGCCGCTGGCGCAGCGCATCGCGCAAGGCCAGCGCAGCCTGCTGTTTGCCTATCAAGGAGACTACGCGGCCGCCACCTCGGGCCGGGTGGACGAGGGCGCGGCGCTGGCCTTCGAGCGCGCCCCGCACTTCCTGATGGACACGCGCCTGATGATGGCCTGGGCGCGCTACCTGCACGCCACCGGGCGCGACGAGCTGGCGCGCAGCCTGGTGCTGCGCCTGCGCGAGTTTCGCAACGCCGACGCCAAGGGCTTTCTCGACGTCTGCAGCGCGCCGCCCGGGGCCGCATCGGCCGTTGTGGCACCCAGCGCCAGCGCTGCCGCTGATGCCGAAGAGGCGGACGACACGCCGCCGGACACCGCTGGCTTCCAGTGCCAGCCGCCGCAGGCAGCGCACGCCTGGCGCGAGTTCCTGGGCCCGGCGTCTGCGTCCGCCCCAGCCTCTGCCGGCGCCGCTGCGCCGCGTTGACCCGACGTTTGTCACCCCACACCTGTCGAGATGTGCCGCCTGAGTTGGCTGCTAGGATGAATTGAACCGGTCAGGCAGGGCACGCAGTCGCCGACGAGCGCCCTGGTGACGAGCTTGCGGTATGCCGCATGGTTCCTGCCGTTCGGCAGCACCCTCGGAGCCACTCGTGAACCCAGTCTTCACGGACGAGCGCCCCACCGTGCTGGTGGTGGACGACTCGCCCGATGTCATCTCGCTCATCAACGACATCCTGCGTGCCGAGTTTCGTGTGCGTGCCGCATCGGGTGGCCTGGCCGCGTTGAAGCTGCTGGGCAGTGGCAAGGCCTTCGACCTCGTGCTGCTCGATGTGCTGATGGCCGACATGGGCGGCTACGAGGTGCTGCGCCACATCCAGCAGATGCCGCACCTGGCCAAGATGCCGGTGATCTTTCTCACCGGCATGGCGGGCGACGCGGAAGAGACCGTCGGCCTGCGCCTGGGTGCGGTGGATTTCATCCGCAAGCCCATCAATGGCGAGGCCTTGCTGGCGCGCGTGCGCAACCACGTCGAGCTCAAGCGCAGCCGCGACCGGCTCAGCCGCCACAACGAGGAGCTGGAGCGCGAGGTGGAGCGGCGCACGGCCATGACCGAGCAGATCCAGGACATCACCATCCTGTGCCTGGCCTCACTCGCCGAGACCCGCGACCACGAGACCGGCCACCACCTGCTGCGCACGCAGAACTACGTGCGCCTGCTGGCCACGGAGCTGCAGCACCAGCCGCGCTTCAGCGGCTTCCTCACGCCCACCAACATCCAGCTGCTGTACAAGTCCGCGCCGCTGCACGACATCGGCAAGGTGGGCATCCCCGACCAGATCCTGCTCAAGCCCGGCAAGCTCAATGCATCGGAGTTCGAGGTGATGCAGCGGCACTGCGCCTATGGCAGTGACGCCATCGCCCGGGCCGAGACCTCGCTCGGCCACCAGGCCGACTTCCTGATGATCGCCAAGGAGATCGCCGGCAGTCACCACGAACGTTGGGACGGCTCGGGCTACCCGCTGGGCCTGAAGGGAGACGCGATCCCCATCTCGGCCCGCCTGATGGCCATTGCCGATGTCTACGACGCCCTGATCAGCCGCCGCTGCTACAAGCCGCCGCTGTCCCACCGCGACGTGGTGCCGATGATCGAGCGCGCGGCGGGCACGCATTTCGATCCGGAGATCGTCGAAGCCTTTGTGCGACATGCAGACCGGTTCGACGGCATCGCCAAGATGTATTCGGAGCCATGACATGGTGCGCACGCTCGGCGAGCTGGACCTGAACCGCTTTTTGCAGACCGCAGAGCGCATGGCCGAGGCGTTGCGGCGCTGGCATGAGCAGGCCGAGGTGCATGGCGAGATCCGGCCCAGCGCCTTTGTGGCCGACACCGCCGGCAACCTGCGCCTGGCCCCGCCCGCGCCGGCCGAGGCGCACTCGCCCGATCGCCTGCGCCACATGTCGCCCGAGCAGGCCGGGCGCCTGCGCCACATCGATGCGCGCAGCGATCTGTACGCGCTGGGCGTGATCTATTACGAGCAACTCACGGGCCAGCGCGTGTTCGACAGCAACGATGCGCTCGAGCTCGCGCACTCGCAGATGGCCATCATGCCGCTGCCGCCACAGCAGGTGGCCCAGGGCGTGCCGTCGGTGCTGTCGGCCGTGGTGATGAAGCTGCTGGCCAAATCGCCGCACGCGCGCTATGCCTCGGCCGAGGGCCTGCTGCACGATCTGCGCCGCTGGCGCCAGGCCTGGCTGGACAGCGGCGAATGGCCGGTGTTCGAGCTGGGCCAGGGCGACCGCGGCTCGCAGTTCCTGCTGCCCGACAAACTGTATGGCCGCGAGACCGAGATCGCCAGGCTCAACCACATCTACGACCGCGCCGTGCGCGGCGAGATCGTGCTGTGCATGGTGGGCGGCTACTCGGGCATCGGCAAGTCGGCCCTGGTGCGGGCCATGCGCGCGCACGTCGTGGCCGACGCCGGCAGCCTCATCGAGGGCAAGTTCGACCAATACCACCGCGAGACGCCCTACTCGGCCCTGATCGAGGCCTTCAAGAGCCTGCTGCGCCAGGTGCTGGCCGGCACGCGCCACGATGTGGAGCGCTGGCGCGCCCAGGTGGACGCCACCCTCGGCGAGAACGCCAGCGTGGTGATCGACGTGCTGCCTGAGCTGCAGCGCCTGATCGGCGTCAAGCCACCGGCGCCGCTGCTCACCGGCTCGGCCGCGCAGCAGCGCTTCAATGCGGTGTTCTCGCAGCTGCTCAAGCTGTTTGCCAGCCGCGAGCATCCGTTGGTGATGTTCCTCGACGATCTGCAATGGGCCGATTTCGCCTCGCTCGCGCTGATCAAGACCTTCGTGCGCGAGGGCGAGGGCGCGCACCTGCTGATGGTGGGCGCCTACCGCGACAACGAGGTCAACTCGGCTCACCCCATGGTGCACATGCTGCAGGACCTGCGCCACGCTGGCGCGCAGATCGTGGAGCTGCAGCTCGGCCCCTTGAACCAGCAGCACCTCACCGAGCTGATCTGCGACACCTGCCGGCAGATCGAGGACGCCCCCGGCCTCGCGCACCTGGTGCTGCGCAAGACCGAAGGCAACCCCTTCTTTGCACGACAGTTCCTGCGCAACATGGTGGGCCAGCGCGAGCTGTATTTCGACCTGGCCGCGGCCACTTGGCGCTGGCACCAGGACAGCATGCGCCTGCAGGATGCCGCTGACAACGTGGTCGATCTGATGATGCGCCAGCTGGCCCACTTCGGGCCCGAGACGCGCGAGGCCATGAAGATCGGTGCCTGCATCGGCAAGCGCTTCGAGCTGGGCCTGCTGGCCGAGGTGGCCGGCATGGCCGAGGACCAGGCCTTGCAGGCCCTGGCGCCGGCCCTGCAGGACGAGCTGCTGATCCCTGTGGACGAGCAACCCGGCCTGCGCGAGTTCCAGTTCGTGCACGACCGCGTGCAGCAGGCCGCGCATGCGCTCGACGCCGGCCCGCCGCTCGACGCGCTGCACCTGTCGGTGGGCTTGAACCTCTGGCGCCGCACCCCCGAGCATGAGATCGACGGGGCCGTCTTTTCAATCGTTGACCAGATCAACCACGCGCTGCCGCTGCTGGCCGCCGCGCAGCAGCTCGACGTGGCCGCGCTCAACCTGAAGGCCGGCCTGCGCGCGCGCGGCTCCATGGCCTACCGCGCGGCCAGCACCTATTTCGAGACCGGCATCGGCCTGCTGCCTGTGCAGCCCTGGCAGGCGGCCTACCGCCTGAGCTACGAGCTGCACCTGAACCTGGCCGATGTGTACTCGGTGCTCAATGCCGAGGCGCCGTTTCAGGAGACCATCGCCACCCTGCTGGCCGAGGTCTGCGCCGCCGAGGACCGCCTGGCCGTACGCATCTGCCAAACGGCGCACCTGTGCCTGTCGAGCCGCCTGTTCGAAGGTTTGACCATCGGTTGCGAGGGCCTGGCCGAGGTGGGCATCGCGCTGCCGCCGCAGCACGAACAAGATCAACTGATCGCGGCCTTTGCGGCCGAGCTCGATACCTTCCGCCGGAACACGCGCGGCCTCGATGTGCTCGATCAGCTGTACCAGCTGCCGCTGGCCACCGACCCGCTCAGCGAGAAGATCATGCGCCTGATCGGCGCCATGGCCGACGCGGCCACCATCACCAACACGCCCCTGCTCAGCCTGCTGGCGGTGATCGGCGCCAACCGCAGCCTGAGCCACGGCAACACGCCCCTGTCGCCCCTGCTCTACACCCTGCTGGGCCAGGGCATGATCGCCAACGAACGAGCCTACCGGGACGCGCGCCAGCTGGCCGAGGTGGCGATGCGCCTGGCCGACGAGAAGCTGCCCGATCTGTGGTCCTTCGGGCGCGCGCGGGTGCACCAGTTCTGGTTCATCCTGCACTGGTCGCGGCACATCGAGATCAGCCTGCCGCAGGTGGAGGACGCGCTGGTGGTCACGCGCCGTGCGCACGATCCGCTGTACGCCGCCTACCTGCTCAACATCATCGCCATCACGCACTACTTTCTGGGCCGCAGCACCGGCGACGTGCTGGCCGCACACCAGCGCGTGGTGGCGCACTGCCGGCCTTACTCGATGGAAGTGATCATCGGCTTCACGCAGTGCTATGCCGGTGCCGCCGCCGCGCTTCGCGGTGAGACCGCCGGCTTGACCACGCTCACCGGCGAGCACGTGGACGAAGCCGCCTTCCGCGCACAGTTCAAGGACATGCCGATGGTGCTGGGCCTGATGGCCGGCGCGCGCATCCCCTTGTTCGGCCTGGCCGGCCGCTGGGAGGCCGTGCTCGACCTGGCGGCCGACCCGCACCTGCCCGCCTCGCCGCCCTTCATGCCGCACGTGGTGATCGCCTTCTGGCGCTGCATGGCCTCGGCCGTGCTGTGTGGCCAGGCGGACGATCCCGCGCGCCGGCAGGCGCTGCGCGCCGAGTGCGATGCGGCGCATGCCTTCCTCATCCACATCCGCGAGCACTCGGCCGCCGACAACGTGGCCCACCGTCTGGCCCTGCTCGACGCCGAGCGCGGCCGGCTCGACGGCCTGCCCGACGCCCTCGTGGCACAGCACTACCAGCGCGCCATCGGCCTGGCCGCCAAGGCCGGCTATGTGATCGAAGAGGGCTATTGCCAGCAGCGCCTGGCCGACTGGTCGCGCTCGCGGGCGCAGGACCCGGCCATCGCCAACGAGGCCCTGTCTCAGGCATCGGCGCTGTATGCCCGCGCCCAGGCCTCTGCGCTGCAGCAGCGGGTGGATGCGCAGCGCGCGCTGTGGTCCAGCGGCGACGGCCTGCTGGTCACGGTGGCCGCACTGGACGCCATCGACACGCAGGCCGTGCTGCGCGCGGTGCAGGCCATCACCACGCAGGTGGATCTGCCCACGCTGCTCGATCGCCTGCTGCGCATCATCATCGATGTGTCCGGCGCCGAGCGCGGTGCCATCGGCCTGCGCCAGGGCGACGCGGTGGTGATCGAGGCCGCGCACGACATGCCCGGCGACGACCCCCTGCCGCAAGGCCTGGTGCGCTATGTGATGAACGCCGGCGAGACCATGCTGCTCGACCAGCCGGCCACCGCCTCGGCCTCGAGCGCGGCGGGCGAGTTCGACGACGACCCCTGCTTCCTCGCGCGGCGACCGGCCTCGGTGCTGTGCCAGAGCATCGGCCGGCGCGCGCCCATGCGCCGCGCCCTGTACCTCGAGCATGGCAGCCTCGCGCAGGCCTTCTCGCCCAAGCGCCAGCAGGTGCTGCAATGGCTCACCGCGCAGGCCGCCATCTCGATCGAGAACGCCGAGCTCTACTCCGACCTCGAATCCGAAGTGGCCGAGCGCACCGCCGCACTCACCGAGGCCAACGAGCGCCTGCGCCAGCAGCAGGCCGAGCTCGAGATGGCCAAGGAGGTGGCCGAGCGCGCCGCGATGACCAAGGCGTCCTTCCTGGCCAACATGAGCCACGAGATCCGCACGCCGATGAACGCCATCATCGGCATGTCGCACCTGGCGCTGCAGCTCGAACTCGACGACAAGGCGCGCAACTACGTCGGCAAGGTCAACCGCGCGGCCGAGAGCCTGCTCGGCGTGATCAACGACATCCTCGATTTCTCCAAGATCGAGGCCGGCAAGCTCAACCTCGAGCACATCGACTTCCGCCTGGATGAAGTGCTCGACCAGCTGGCCAACATGGTCGGCTTCAAGGCCTCGGACCGCGGCCTCGAGCTGCACTTCGATCTCGCCGCCGACCTGCCCGAGATGGTGGTGGGCGATCCGCTGCGCCTGGGGCAGGTGCTGCTCAACCTGTGCAACAACGCGGTCAAGTTCACCGATGTCGGCAACGTGGTGGTGGGCACGCGCCAGGTGGGCGTCATCGATGACCGCATCGAGCTGCATTTCTGGGTGCGCGACACCGGCATCGGCATGAGCCGACAGCAGACCGAGCGCCTGTTCGAATCATTCACCCAGGCCGACAGCTCCATCACCCGCCGCTACGGCGGCTCGGGCCTGGGCCTGACCATCTCCAAGCGCATGGTCGAGGCCATGGACGGCCGCATCTGGGTGGACAGCGCACCGGGCGTCGGCTCCACCTTCCACTTCAATGCGCGCTTTGGCGTGCCCAGCCAGCTGCGCGAGATGCGCCGCATGCCCCTGGCCACCGAGCTGGCCGGTCGCCGCGTGCTGGTGGTGGACGACAACCAGATCGCGCGCGAGATCCTGGTGCAGCTGTGCAACAGCCTGGGGCTGGTGACCGAGTCCGCCGGCGGCGGGCCCGAGGCCTTGGCCATGGTCGGCCGCATCGCCCCGGGCGGCGCCGGCTGCGACGTGGTGCTGATGGACTGGAAGATGCCACTGATGGACGGCGCCGAGTGCGCACGCCAGATGCGCGAGCTGCTGGGCGAGCGCGCACCGCCCATCATGCTGGTCACCGCCTTCGGGCAGGACGACGTGCACCAGGCCATCGAGCGCTGCGGCCTGCCGCTGCGCAGCATCCTGCACAAGCCGGTCACCGCGTCCAGCCTGCTCGAGAAGCTGGGCCTGGCACTCGGCACACGAGTGGCCCCGGTGGCACTGCCGGACGCCCCCGCCAATCTGCAGGCCGGCCTGGCCCGCGAGCGCCTGCGCGGCGCGCGCGTGCTGCTGGTCGAGGACAACGAGATGAACCGCGAACTCGCCAACGATCTGCTGCTCTCGGCCGGCGTGCGCGTGGACACCGCCAACGACGGGCAGGAGGCCCTCAACCGCCTGAGCCTGGACCAGGGCTACGACGCCATCCTGATGGATTGCCAGATGCCGGTAATGGACGGCCACACCGCCACCCGCATCATCCGCCTGAACCCCGAGTGGAAGCACCTGCCCATCATCGCCATGACGGCCAACGTCATGCGCTCGGACCGCGAGAACAACCTGGCCGCCGGCATGAACGACCACATCGGCAAGCCCATCAACGTGAGCGAGATGTACAGCACCCTCGCGCGATGGATCCAGACCCGAGACGAGCGCGCCGTGCCACCTGCCGGCGCCGAAGCTCCGCGCTCTGCGCTTGCAGAAACCGCGGCCACCCCCGCCTGGGCCGACCTGCCGGGCATCGACACCGCTCGCGGCCTGGGCCACTGCCTGCACCGGCCCGAGCTCTACCAGCGCGCCTTGTCGCTCTTCCTGGCCAGCGGCCAGCGTTTCGAGTGCGAGTTCCGCGAGGCCGAGCAGCGCCGCGACCACGTGGCGATGGCGCGCCTGGCGCACACGCTCAAGGGCAATGCCGGCACCATCGGCGCCGTCACGCTCGAGATGCACGCGGGCCGGCTCGAGCTGCTGTGCAACAAGCAGACGGCAGGCACCGGGCTCAACGCCGTGCTGCAGGCTGCGCTGGCCGGGCTCGAGCGCGTGCTGGGTGGCCTGCGCGGGGCGCAACTCACGCAGCCGCCAGCCCTGCGCGCGGACCCTTCCCAGATCGCCCCTGCGCAAGCCTTGCTGAACGAGCGCATGGGCCAGCTGCGTGCGCTCTTGACCGAATGCGATCCGCAGGCGGCCGTGGTCGCCGAAGAGCTGAAGGCCCTGCACGCCGATGACCCGCAGCGCGCCGCGCTCACGGCCATCTGCGCTGCGCTGCAAAGCTACGACTTCGCGGCGGCCCAGGCCATGATCGAAGGTGGGGCCTCGCCCACCATGCACTGAGCGCAGCTGCTGCCGGCGCTGCGCCACGGGCACCTGTGGCGAGGCTCGTCCCGGGCAAGTCCACGACTCAGAAGTGGCTCATTTGCTGGCGCTCAGTTTCCTGCTGAAGGACGTGACACCGAGTTGGGCTTCGCGCACAGCCTCCACGCCCTCCAGCATGCGTGATCGCAGCAGAGGTCCGTTCCAACTCGCGCCTTGCGCCGGAAGCAAGGCGCTGCGCAACTCTTGCAGTCGCATGCCGCGCTTCCTCAGCCCGGAGTTCACGACAGCCTCGACCGACTCCGCGTCGTTCAGTCGAAGCTCGGCGCCCAGATCGCGAGCGGCGGCCTGCAGCCTTTGAACAGTGAGCTGCAGCTCATTGGCCAGTTGATCCAACCGCAAGCGAGCCGGCTCGGACGGCGCCTGGTCGGGTATGGCCTCGGCGAGCAATCGGGCATCGGCTTCCAGCGCGTACAGGTCTTTTCGCAGGCGATCGACAGCGCGTTGGGTTTGTGCCCGTCCTTCTGATCGCACGGCCCCATCGAATTGCTGGTTGAGCTTGTTGAACCAGGCTACCAGCGCGGTCACCGAAGAGAAGAACTCCGCATTGGCCTGAGCCTGAACTCGCGGCGGTGCAGCCAATGCGCCAAAGAGCAGCGCGGTGGCGAGCAGAGCGACCCTCACTTCCTTCTCCTCTTTGAAGATGTTCTCGGCTTGGGGGCTTGTCTTCGCTGGATGACGGCGACGACGATCCCTGCGGCCACCACCAACGCCAGAACCACCGGAACGAATCGAAGGGCATCAGCTTGAAGCACGTCCGAGCGCACGAGCGCCCAGGCACCGGCGAGAAGGGCCAGCGCCACCGCGGTCGTGATGCCGAGAGGCTTCATGGATGGGGTGTCAAATGGTGCAGCCCGGCGTGGTAACGGGCGCTTTCTGCCCTTCGCTGCGCTCGTGGCGCAGACTAACAATGAAGCGCCCCGATGGGAAGCGCGAACCCCCACGAATGCCAGCCGACGTGGTCAAGTCCGATGCAGCGCGCCCGTCGGTCGCCGCAAGCTGGGCAACTACGCTTCGGCCACCCAATGCCCCGACTTGCCGCCCTGCTTCTCCAGCAGGCGCACGTCGGTCATCACCATGCCGCGGTCGGCGGCCTTGCACATGTCGTAGATGGTGAGCAGGCCCACCTGCACGGCGGTGAGGGCCTCCATCTCCACGCCGGTGCGGCCCACGGTCTCGGCCTGCACCTCGCAGTGCACGGCGCTGGCGGTTTCGTCCAAGGTGAAGTCCACGGTCACGCGCGTCAGTGGCAGCGGGTGGCACAGCGGGATCAGCTCGGCGGTGCGCTTGGCCGCCTGGATGGCGGCGATGCGCGCGATGCCGATCACGTCGCCCTTTTTCGCGGAGCCCTGGGCGATGAGCGCCAGCGTGGCCGGCAGCATGCGGATGCTGCCGGTGGCGCGCGCGATGCGGTGCGTGTCGGTCTTGGCGCCCACGTCCACCATGTGAGCCTGGCCGTGGGAATCGAAGTGCGTGAGCGGCGAGTTCATGGTGGGTGCGGTTTACCTGCGCGAAACGAAGCGGTGCGATGATAGGCGACGCCCGATCCGGGCCATCGATTGAGAGTGCTTGATCACCATGCCATTGTGTCGACGCCCGCGCCTTGCCGGCCTGGTCACGGCCTTGTCGCTGGCCTTGCTGACGGGGCCCCTGGCGCAGGCACAGCCCGCAGACACGGGGCCCACGCCGCTGCGCCTGCCCTCGCTGGGCGAATCGGCCTCGGACGATTTCAACCTCAGTGCCGAGAAGCGCCTGGGCGAGCAGATCATGCGCGAGATCCGCCGTGATCCGGATTTCATCGACGATCCGCTGGTCAGCGACTACCTGCAATCCATCTGGCAGCCCATCGTCAAGGCCGCCCGCGAGCGCGGCGACATCGGGGCCGACGTGGCGCTGCTCTTCCCCTTCGAGGCCTTCCTGGTGCGCGACCGCTCGGTGAACGCCTTCGCGCTGCCGGGCGGCTACGTGGGCGTGCACCTGGGCCTGATCGCCATGACGGCCACGCGCGACGAACTGGCCTCGGTGCTGGCGCACGAGTTCTCGCACATCAGCCAGCGCCACATCGCGCGCAGCATCGCCGCCAATTCGCGCAACAGCACGCTCGGCGTGGCCGCGATGATCCTCGGCGTGCTGGCCGCCAGCCGCTCGCGCAATGCCGATGTGGCCAATGCCGCCATCGTGGGCGGGCAGGCGGCCATGGCGCAGAACCAGCTCAACTTCTCGCGCGACATGGAGCGCGAGGCCGACCGCAACGGCCAGTCACTGATGGTGCAGGCCGGCTTCGGGGCGGGCGGCATGAACGCCATGTTCGCCAAGCTCGACCAGGCCAACCGCCTCAACGACAACGGCGCCTTCCCCTATTTGCGCAGCCACCCGCTCACGGTGGAGCGCATCGCCGAGGCGCAACAGCGCGCCGCTCGCCTGGGTGCCACGCAAGCCACCACGCCGGCCGACACCACCCGCTGGCATGCGCTGATGCAGGCCCGCGCCCGCGTGCTGATGGACCCGGCCGCCGACGCCCTGCGCCGCCTGCAGGATCTGGACGGCCGCGCCGGCAACACCGACGAGCGCTTGGCGGGCTACTACGGCAGCGCGCTGGCCTCGATCCTGCTGCGCGATTTTGGGCGGGCCGAGCGCGCCCTGGTGGCGGCACAGGCCCTGCCCGGCGTGCGCGAGGATCGCTTCACGCAGAGCGCGCTGGCGCCGCTCTACACCCAGCTCGCGCTGGCGCGCAGCGATTGGCCGGCGGCCACGGCCGCCGTGGCGCGGGTGGGCGACGAGGCCAAGTCACGCCCCGCCATGCTGCTGCGCGCCCAGGTGGCGCAGGCCTCGGGCGACCTGCCCGCCATCCGCCACAGCACCGAGGCGCTGCAGACCTGGGTGAGCGAGAACAAGCTCGATGCCATGGCCTGGCAGGCGCTGTCGCATGGGGCCGAGGCGCTGGGCCAGCCCCTGCGCGCGCTGCGCGCGGCGGCCGAGGCGCAGGCGGCCATCGGCAACATCCAGGGCGCGATGGACCGCCTGCGTGCTGGCCAGCAATTGGCGCGGCGCGGCGCGGTGGGCAATGATTTCATCGAAGCCTCGGTGATCGATTCGCGCCTGCGCGACCTGCAGGCCCAGCGCCGCGAGCTGATGGCCGGGCAGCGCGGCAGCGGCCGCGGCAACGGCCCGGACGAAGACAAGCCATAAGGCACCGCGCGCGGGGGCCGCGCGCTCCTACACTCTCCCGCAATGCCAGGGGGAGAGCGAGCGATGCCATCGCCAATCACGAGCCACAAGATCCGGGCCGCAGGGTGCGCGGCGATGCTGTTGGCGGCCGCGCTGCCCAATGCCTGGGCTGCCAAGGTGCTGGGCATCACGCCGCAGGGCGAGGTGGCGGTGGTGCGGCAGATTGCCGTGCGCTTCAACGAGGCCGTGGTGCCCTTGGGCGATCTGCGCCGGCCCGCGCCCATGAGCGTGGCCTGCAGCGGCCCGGTGCCCGCCGGCGAGGGCCGCTGGACCAACGAGCGCGAATGGGTCTACGACTTTCGCAGCGCGCTGCCGCCCGGCGTGCGCTGCAGCGTGCAGCCCGTGGCGGGCTGGTCGCCGCTGCAAGGCAGCCTCGAGCCCACGCCCGAGCACCGCTTCAACACCGGCGGCCCGGCCGTGCTGCGCGCCGAGCCCTATGAAGGCGCCAGCATCGAGGAGGACCAGCACTTCCTGCTGCGCCTGAGCGGCGCGGCCACCGCTGCGAGTGTGGCGGCCAACGTTTGGTGTGAGGTGGATGGCATTGGCGAGCGCATCGCCGTGCGCGTGGTCGACGGCGCCGATCGCCAAGCCGTGCTCGCTGCGCGCCGCGTGCCACCGGCCGATGCGGCCCGCGCGCTGCTGCTGGCCTGCACCCGCCCGCTGCCGGCGCAGGCCAAGCTGCGCCTGGTGTGGGGCGAGGGCATTGCCACGGCGGCCGACCCGTCGGTGAAGACCAAGGTCGCGCAACGGTTTCGTTATCAGGTGCGCCCCAAGTTCACCGCAGAGTTCAGCTGCGAGCGCGAGAAGGCCCAGGCGCCTTGCATGCCGCTGCGCCCGCTGGCGCTGCGCTTCTCGGTGCCCGTGCCTCGCGCCGCGCTGCTGGC
>Ga0268298_10002020_pt1 | contig 22743 bp, 17 predicted proteins | sample WWTPWeurt_MetaG_FD_194462 | JGI IMG/M metagenome (GOLD analysis project Ga0268298, IMG submission 194462) | Activated sludge microbial communities from WWTP in Nijmegen, Gelderland, Netherland - WWTP Weurt | ecosystem: Engineered > WWTP > Aerobic digester > Activated sludge | place... | reverse complement strand
CTACATTCTCAAGTTCTTCGGGTGTAAAGTTGGTGAAGTGATCTGCAGATTGGATCTGGATCATCAAACTGTTCGCAGAACTTCCAGCATTGATGACCGCTCCATTTTCACTGCCCTTTAACGCGGCAGCGTAGGAGGATAGGTCCAATCCCATCGGCGCGCTTTCGCCTTCGGTGTGGCAGCCAACACATTTTACAGTGAAGAGGACGCCGATGTAGTTCTCAAATGTCGGGTCTCCAGACAGCACAGGGACCGTCAACTCGGGTTCAGGAGGCGGCAACTGGCTCTTGATGATCTCGCGCAAAGTGGGGGCATCAAAACCGGCATACGTGAACACACTGCCATGACAGGCGCTGTTCGAGCAGAACGAAGTATTGCTCGTGCCGCCAGGATCCTTGGTGGTATGGCAGTTCGAACATGAGGGTCCGATCGCCTGATTGTGCATGGCGATCCAATTCGGATTGAAGTGAGTCTCGGGTTCCAATCCGCGGCTGATCTCGATCTCGGTCACGAAATCGTCTGCCTGGGCGACAACGGGTACGGCGTGGCAGACGTTACATTCGAGGCGGACCGCTTCATTCTCCGCGTTGAGATGCTTGCCATCGTGGCAGCGGAAACATCCCGGAGAATTGATATGCCCAAGATTGTTGGGGTGCGTGGAGAAGTCCACTTCCTGATCGTGGAACACAGATTCATCGTAAAGCGCCTGTATCTCAACGATCGCAGCTTTGATATTCTCACCGTTCTTGCTGTACACATCGAAGAGATTGCGTTTGTAATCCTCTTCAATGGCGGCAATGGCTTTCATGGCTTCATCACGCGATTCATATTTTGCTGAAAGCGCGTCCACAGCCTTTTTGTGGATGAACGGAATGGTCGGGTCGATCTTGCCGCTGGACATGGCCGCATCCACTGCGTCTGCCGGTTGTTCAAAGGTGTGCGTGACGCGGTTATGACAGGTCACGCAGTCCATGGTTTGCAGCTTGCTCTCGTCCATGCTGGCAGGGTCGAAACCGGATTCAATATCGGTGTACTCTTCGTAAGTGCCGTCGTCGTTGTAAACGCGAACGTATGGGATTTCCTGATCGAACTCGTCGTTGGCGTAATACATTACCTTGCTGGAGATGTGCCAGTGGATGCCGCGGGCGTTGCCTTCACGGGCGCTTCCGCCGCCGGTCTTCATGATGAGATAGATGCTGGTGGCGGTGTTGTCCCGGTCGCTGGCGAAACGATCGACCTGTCGCAGGCTGTCATCTGAAAAGGTTTCGGGGTGATGACATTTCTCGCAGGTGTCGCGCGCAGGGCGCAAGGCCTTGGCGCGGATGGGGAACTCATAAAGTTTGAAAACTTCGTAATAGGTCTCCTTGAGACCCTGTGTTTTGCGCATGGCCTGATCGATGAAAGATGCGCGTCCAATATGGCATTCTTCGCAGGTCACATTCGCGTGTGGTGATTTTTGGAATGTCACGCTTTGGGGTGGCATGGTGTGGCAGGCGGTTCCACAGAACTCATTCGAGTTGGTGTATTCCCAGCCTTTCATTCCGCCCGCGAATCCCAGAAAGATCGCGAACAGCAGAACTGCGTAGGGCAGAATAAAACGCCAGCGCGGTGAGTCGGGTGCGGGGTAGAAAAACCTTGCGATACGTTCTCTAAGTTTCATTATTCCTCCGTTGCATTATCCTTTGGCGGATAAATAAAAAATACCGGCGTTTTTATTGAGGCATACGCCCGCAATAAAAACAGCCGGTTAATAACCTGTATTTAGGGATTGGGAGTCTGGGGCACGTAGATCTGAGACTCTGTCAGCGGCTCGATGGTGGTCAGCGCGGTTTCTTCAGCGTTGATAAAGCCAAAGATCCCGGCAAGCATGCCGAGGGTTAAGAAGGCAGCGATCGGGAAGTAGATCATTTGGCGTTTGCGAATGGTGGCGGCATCTGGGCGGCGGTTTGCGGTCCCAGCTTTGATCTCCGCGAGTTCAAGCGGATGTTCGTGAAGCATTTCCGCTTCGGTCTGCTGCCCGGTGAACATGGCTTTGTTGAAGCGCTTGATGTGCACACCGTACATGTGCCAGATAATGATCGCCAGGACTGCGAGAACAGCTTCGCCGCCGTGCGCGGCTTTTGCGGCAGGCACGAGCTCCCCGGGCAGGTACTGGGTGGCGGTGACCGGGTTCCACATCAAAAAGCCGGTTGCGCCCATCACGCCCGCGCCCCACACAAAGGCCCAATATTCCATTTTTTCTTCAAATGTGTAGCGTCCCATCTTGGGGTACTCTTTTGCGAAGCCGATATTGTAGAACAGCGCTTGAAGTCCGTCCTTGGCGTCCTGCAGGGATGGCAGCATGGACATTTTGTCGTGCATCACGAAGACGCTGTATCCCATCACGAGGATATGCCACGCTGTGCCGAACATCATAATGATCGCTGCGATGTGGTGGATGTTGCGAAGGTTCTCAATGCCTCCCAAAAAATTAAGGACGGCGACGCCCATGGTGGACCCTGGGTATTTTTGTGGCAGCCCGGTCAACCCAAGGGTGCTGAAAGATAGCAGCATTGTGAAGTGTTCTATACGGCGCCAGACGGGAAAGCGTTCGTAGGTTTGTGTTTGGTTTTTGGTGCTCATGCGTGTTTGACTCCTTTAATGCGGTTGACAATGCGCCTGTAAATATCGGTCAGGACGAAGAAGATCATGCCTCCCAGCACTGCGGGAATGAAGAATTTGTAGAAGAGGTTGACGGCATACACAATGGGGTAATGCTCGGGGCTTGGGTCGTAATGACTCATCCAGGCTGCCGAGAAATTGGCGGTCGCATCTGGATGGCAGCGTTGGCATTTTTGCAAAAGATTGTCTTTCAGGGCAACGCCGGTTTGCGGGTTGCTGACCTTGGAAATGTTATGCACTCCATGGCAATCTGTGCACACAGGTTTGTTGGTGGGTTGTCCTGGGAATTCCTCTTCAAAGAGTTTCACCGTGGTCCCGTGGAAATCTGCAACGTAGGAATCAAGCACGTTGGTTGAGATGCCGTACTTGTCCATGATGGATGCGTCGGTGTGGCACTCAGCGCACAGATACGGCGTGGTGTTGCGGAAGGAGACCGTTGTGGGGGATTGGATGTTATGCACGCCATGACAGTCGATACAGGTCGGCACATCCATGTTGCCTTCTTCGATCAGGGCGTTGCCATGCACACTGAATTTGTAAGCGTCGTATATGCCGCTGTGGCATTGGGCGCAGGTCTCAGGGACATGGATGCGGGCAGACGGTGTCAACTCTCCGCTGGTCTGACCGGTCAGTCGGCCTTGTGTGTGCGGGTTATGGCAGTCGGTGCAGATGGCGGCGTTCAGATTGCCTTCATCGATCGCTTTTTGGTGGACGCTGTCCTGCGCTTTTAGGAATTGATCTTCGTGACAGTCTTTGCAGACCACAAAAAGACTGAAGGAAAAATCTCGCGCGTTCTTGGATTTTACCTTCGGGTGGGGGTAGTCGCTGATGTCGGCATGGCAATCTGTGCATCCGACCTCTTCTCCCGCATGGACGGAGTTGCCGAATTGCGTGGGATTGATCGTCGCGGCGATGACATCCTTGCCGAGCTTAAAGTCCAGACCTTCCTCTTGATGGCAAGCGAGACAAAAATCGTCAGCCGGCTTTTCATCCTGCATCACAGGCGCGGCTTGTGCTGATGTTGGAAACGATAAAACAGCGTACGCGAAAAAAAACAATCCCATGAGAAGGATAAGACTTGCCCTGAACAAGACCCTGGGGCGGGAGGATTGGATTTGTCTCATGAGGCGATTCTCCTTTGGCTAATTGTGCGTGATAATGGTTTGCGAAATAACAATAGCGGGCGCATATGCGCTCGCCATTGTTTTCTGTTTAACAAGCACAACTATTTATTTTCATTTGTTTTGGGCGCGGCTTTTCCGGTGAGGCGTTCGTATTCCTTGCCGTGATATTTTTGCATTTCACCTTCGCTTAAGCGTCCGGTAAAAATGCTCAAATTCAAACGTTCAATGTGGACGTGGTAGATATGCCAGATCACAATGAAGATCGCCGCAACAACAGATTCTGTGCTGTGCGCCATCTTGGAGGCGGGCACGACACCGCCCGGCAGGAACTGGGTGAACTGCACCGGGAACCAGATGATGAATCCGCTGATGCCCATCATTGCGAAACCGAAGAACAGGAACCAGTAAGTCACTTTTTGCTCAAAGTTGTATTTCCCAAAGGCGGGTTTGTCTTTGCGCAGGAACAAAAGATATTGCATCATGTGCCAGGCATCTTTAATATCCTGGGTGTTGGGGAACATGTCTGCAGGCATTCTGCGACGAGCCAACAGATAGATCGCTCTGCCAAGGTGATAGATCGCTTCAAGGGCAAGGATGACAGCCGCGATGTGATGGATCTGGCGGATTAGTTCCAGCCGTTCAGGAGTGGAGAGCAGGTCCTGACTCCAGGACATATCACGGTATTTTTGCGGCAGACCGGTGACCAGCAGCACAAAGGTGCTCAAGATCAGAATGCCGTGCTCCCATCTTTGTCCGAGGGCAAATCTTGTGAATGTTCGTTCTTGCTGAGCCGCAGAACTGGTGGTGGATTTCTTTCCGCTCATGACAGGGTACTCCTCACACGATCCACGATGGCGTGGATGATTTGCAGTATGACATAGATGATACAGATCCATAAAATGAAGGGCGTGAAGGATGTGTAGAACTTATCCACATAGTACAGGGCGGGAGTGCGGGCAAGGCTGATCTCGTTATGCCCGGTCCATGCATCTGTCCAGTTGGGACCGGCCGTCGGGTGGCATTGCTGGCAGGTGGTGAGCAGGTTCTCAGGGCTGACCTTGGATTGCGGGTCGCTGGACTTTCGCATGTCGTGAATGCCGTGGCAATCGGTGCAGACTGCGCTGTCATGCCAGACCGCTCCCCAACGAGCTTTGTAAACAGAAATATCCACGCCGTGCCATGAACGCTTGTAGATGCTGTACACATCTGAAGAAAGATCGTACTTGTCCATCAGTTCCTTGTCTGCGTGGCAGCCCGCGCAAAGTTCGGGGCTTTCCATGCGGAACTGATCGGTGCGCGGATCTTGAATGTTATGCACTCCGTGGCAGTCGGTACATACCGGCACATCCGGGTTATCTTCCGAAAGCAGCGCTTCACCGTGGACGCTTTGTTTGTAAGTGTCCACAATATCCGAGTGGCACTGGCTACAGGTCTCTGAAACCAGCGCGCGTGGCTCGTCTGGCTTGCGGGTGTCGTGATGACCGTGGCAGTCGGTGCAGACCGGGGCTTCTGTGTTCCCTTCGGTGGCGGCTTGCGCATGCATGCTATCCTGCGCCTTTTCGTAATTGGCGGAATGGCACTTTTCGCAAGTCTTGTAATAATTCAGGGAAAGTTCCCGTGTGCTTTCATATTTCAGCTTCGGGTGCGGGTAGGTTGAAATATCATTATGGCAGGCTTCGCATTCGATGCCCTTGCTGCTGTGCACGGAATGGTCAAGTTGATCCTGCGAAACATACAACGAGAGAGTCTCGCCGCTGGGCAGGGTCATGCTCAGCGTGGAATCGCCATGACAGGACAAACAATATTTTTCGGTCTCTTGAACGGGAGGTTTCGCTTCCACAGGGAAGGCGACAAACATACTCACCAGCAGGACGATCAGCCCTGCAATGACCAACCACGGCGCCTGTCGATAAAGATTGCGCGTTGTCATTGGTTTTGCTCCTTCTTTTTCTTTGAAGTAGCGGATGGCTTTTTTCCGCTGGGGGACTTCTTTTTGGAGGATGCTGCTTTTTTAGGAAGATCCTTCACATCCGAGTCGACCACGACGGGCGAAGCGGATTCAACAGCCGCGGGAGTTTGCTCCGCTTCTGCTTTGGTCTCTTCCGGAGCCTTATCTGAATTGTCGATGACCAATTCGAGGCGGCGGAGGAGGTACGATATACCAAACAAAATGCCCAACGGGATCAGGCATCTTAGAACAAACAACAGGGCCATAATAATCGGGCTGGAGGTTGTTTCGCTCATGATCTTCCCCTCCTTGATTGAAGTATTGAGCCGCTTGTAACATGGATTGTAGCCATTGCATCTCCAAAACGAGCGTAGATTAATTTAAAGTTAAGTATAATCCCAAACCCCCAAAACCCTAAAAGGATGTTTGTCATGATTTTTATGGGATTTACAGGCAAAGAAAAACCCCGGGCAGTGTCACTGCCCGGGGTTTTGGGTCAAATCGAACCTTCTAATGTTCTTTGTGGCTACTTTTAAAGGGCAGGTACCGTGCCGCGAAACTAAACGCCAGAAGCCAGTATGAAATTACCAGAGATGCCACGGCAAACTCCACCCAGGTTGGGGCGTAGGAACTGACGCGGATGACCGGTGTGTAGGGGTCATATGTGGAGGAGGCGATCAACCCGGCGAAGTTGTAATTCCAACGGGTCAGAATGGCTGCAAAGATCGGGATGACCGACGCCGTCATCAGGTAGCGGAAGTTCTTGACCGATTTCGCAGACAACAGAAGCGCGCCTGCGATGGCAGGGAGCAGGGCTTGCCCAAGCCAGAATGCCATTGAATAGGGAGCGATGGCATTAAGCGCTTCGGTTTGCAGGGTGATATTACGGTCAAAGGAATAGTAGTTGGTTACCGCCCAGTCCCAAAGACGCAGGTAGGTAAGTAATAAGGTAACGCCGCCAGCGATGCGGGCTACGTCGTAAAGGACATCGTCTTTTACCAATCCCGGGCGCATCACACGGAAGATGATCACGCTCATGAAGAACAGAAGCGCAGTGCCGCCGCTCATTGCAGAGAACACGAACTGAGTGGGAGCGCTTTGATTGAACCAGACGCCGCGTCCATAAAGAACGGAGTAAGTCGCTCCGAGGGAGGCTTGGTGCAAAAGGGAAAGGGTCAACCCAATGACCGCCAACACGGGTCCGATCTTGTGCAGCCAGTGAGATAGACTCTTCGCCAACTCCACCGCTTTCTTTATGATCGGGTATTTTTCGTGCAGCGGATGTCCTTCAAAAAAGGGGAGTTCCACGATCACTGGCAGTAACTCAGCCACAAGCACGGTCAAGTACAAGACCACGCACATGGTGATCTCCCACAAGAGAGAGTGCACCTGCCAGAAGACAATGGGATGCCAAAAACGCAGCGGCTGACCAAGGTCAAAAAGCAGTACCATGCCGGCAGTGGAATATCCCAGGAAGCCAAGCAAGACAGCTAATTTGCCGACGATCTCAAAGCGCTTGATGCGTAAGAGATAGACGATCACACCAAAGACGAAGGCTGAACCGCCCAATGAGATGGAGGAGAGGTCAATGGAGATCCACAAACCCCAGGGCACTTTGTTCGAAAGCCCGGTGACTTGTAACCCGTCTCGGAGAACAACGAACGCACCGACCAATCCAAATAGAACGCCAATGATCAGCAGTCCGATCCAGTAGGGGAAGATGTCGACATATTTTTTTCCGAAACGGAGTTTAGGGTAATGAATGGTTGTTTGCATGCCTAACTCCCTTGAAAGCGATTATCAGTTTGGGGAGGAATGTAATACACGTGTGGCTCGGTGCTAAGTTCCTCGCGCAGGCGCATGATGGTCTTCGCTTCAGATAATGCGACCGAGACTGGGCTTTCAGGATTGTTCAGGTCGCCGAAAATGCGCGCTGTTGTGGGGCAGGCCACCACGCAGGCGGGAGTCGCTTGCGGGTCGATGCCTGGAACCAGTCCGCGTTCCAAACCAGGGTCAATGCGATGGGTGCAGAAGGTGCATTTTTCCACCACGCCTCGCGGGCGGTTATCAACTTCCTGCAAACCAAAGGTCGGTGATTGCGGGCTTAGTTCAATTGGATCCCGCCAGTTAAAGACACGCGCATCGTAAGGACATGCAACCTGGCAATACCGGCAGCCGATGCAGCGGGTATAGTCCATGGCGACGATGCCGTCGGGTCGTTTGAAGGTGGCGCGGACCGGGCACACGTGTACGCAAGGCGCTTCCTGGCAATGCATGCAAGGACGTGAGAGGAAGAACTCTTCACCGCTTTGTGTGGTTTCAGTGGTCACCACGCAATACTTCATATCGTCCGCAAGGTTGTTGATCGCTTCGCATGCGAAGGTGCAGTATTGGCAGCCAATGCACAGATTGATGTCGATCAACATACCCCATTGTGGACCATGTCCTTCTTCGCCGCCAGAGGATGCGTGCGCGGCTTTGTTTGTTATCGCAACCTGAGCTACTGCCGCCGCGCCCGCGAGCGCTCCGGTCAGCTTCAGAAAATCACGACGAGAGGCCGTGTTTTCCGAATCAGGTGCTTCTTTTTTAATCTCGCTCATAGTAAGCCTCCATTGTGTTCACTGGAACGGCAAGCCTATTTATTCTCTGAGGCTTTGCCGGGGTCTTTGCCTACCAGAGCCCACGATAATATGCCGCCAATAAGCATACCTGCAAACACGAGTGTCCAGGACGGCATTTTGATCCCGCCTTCAACGGGGGCGGCAACTTCTTCGGTCGGTTCGGGAGTTGCATCGATCGTTGCTGCAGGGGTGGTGACAACTTTGACTTCAAGACCAGCATCTACCATGCGGCTGGCTTCATGAAGGTCTGTATGGCATTCGTCACAAGTTTGCACGGCAACCACCAGGGTGTGATTCCTGTCTTCACCCATGTGGCAGTTTACGCAACTAAGCCCAGCCTGGAAGTGAGTCGATTCAAGCATGGATCTCATTTCCTTCTTGTGGCAGTTTTCGCAGACAGTGCGTGAGCCGTCGGAGAGCTTCAATCCCTGTGAGTGCTGTTCATGGCAGCTGATGCAGGTCAAGCCCACTTCGCCATGCTGACTGCCCGCCAATTGTCCGGCGATATTCTCACCGACCACATCAGAGTGACAGACCAGACAAGTGGTCTCTTCGCTTTCAACGGTGTATTTGGCATCATCGGGATGTTCCTTGCCGCTGTCTGCCAGCTTATGACAAACGAGGCAGCTTACATTACCCGTATTGTGGTGGCTTCCTTCCCAAAGCTGCGCCGCCAGTTCATGGCAAACGAGGCAGTCCTGAAGATCCCGTTCCTGATACTCTGGCGTCGCAGAGACGTTCGTGGAAGGGGAGAAGACCAACACAACAAGCGCGGTGAGTAGGGCGACCCCCGCGATCAACAAGATTGTTTTTTGCATTTTTTTCATTATTTACATTCTCCTGAAAACAGAAGGATTACTCCATTTGTGATGTTACAGTTTAATAATCAGATTAGTAAGTGCAAACAATCACAAACTGTTAGAATGAATGTCACTGGGATTAAATGAAAAAAAGATGACGGACATTGCTGTCCGCCATCTTTTTTTGAAGCTTATATCAAGTCTTACTGGGGAGCAGGAGCTTCAGGGCGTGTGTACTTGGTCACATCACCGCCGAGGTCTTCGATCGAGTCGATCAAGATCTGAACGATGTATTTCGGATTGTGTACGAACGCACCAGGATCCTTCTGGACGTACTGGTAGTTGAAGGCCGCGCGGAGCAGGCGAGGAGTGAAGGCGTTGTAACGAACATTGGCGCCCTTGTCATCCTTGTCAGCTTCGCCGTTCTTGTCGGCATCCACGAAGAAGTACGGGTGGCTGTGTGAGTCGTAAACGAGAGGCAAAGCAGACTTGGTCTCAGCGTAGGCAGACACTTCAGCGTACAGAGCTTCAGCGAGGGTGTCGATTTCGCCCTTGATACCTTCAGTTACATCACCGTCACCGTCGTAGTCCACATCGGTTTCGCGAATGGCTTCGGGGTCAGTGGTGTCATGGCAGGTTTCGCAGGATTCGACCTTGGGTTCGAGAGCGTGGACATCATGGCAGTCCGCGCATTTATCCATCTTGCCGGCCTCGTCAGCATGCATGTTCTTGCCAACATAGGTCTTGCCTTCGTACTGGTAGGCACCGAGGGTGTCGCCACCGAAGAGGGTAGCGCCAGCGGCGAAGTAGTGGATGTTCTTGAAGCTGATCTTGGCGTCAACAGTGTCGACGTCCTTGCCGCGCAGAGCATTGTTCATGCTGGTGGTGGATTCGCGACCCATGTGGCACAAGATGCAGAGGTTGGAGTCATCAGCGACGAAAGCGCCGTCGGCATCCTTACCGCCCAAGCTGACTGTCTTGCCGGAGGGGAAGGTCACAGACTTAACTTCGTAGCGGTTGGGCCAATTGGCTTCGTCATGGCAGGTGGAGCACAGGAAGCCGTTGGCAGAAGGCATGGCGGAAAGACCAGTGGTCACGGTGGAGCCGGTGCCGGTCACGACGACGGAGCCGCCGACCTTAAGGAAGGTGGGCAGACCATCGGCGGTGTGACACTTCACGCAGCCGAACGGAACGGTGTAGTCTTCGCCATCCCAATCACGGAAGGGCATGGTGTCGCCAGCGAAGTGGCCAGCGTCTGTGCGGGCGAGAGTGCTGACATCACCACCCATGTCTTCGATCGAATCGAAGAGCAATTGGACGATGTACTTGTTGCCGTGGGCGAACGCACCGGGATCCTTCAAGGAAACCTGGTAGTTATAAGCAGCCTTCAGCAAGCGGGGAGTCCAATTCGGGTAGGCTTTGCCATCGGCGCCCATGAAGTAAGGATAGGTCGCTGCATCGTACTTGATCTCAGCGCCGGCCTTATCAGTGGCGTACTTCTGGATCTCAGCCAACAGGATTGTCTGCAGGCCTTCGATCTCATAGAACATACCTTCTTCAACATCGCCGTCGCCATCATAGTCAGGCGTGGAGGAGATCATGCGGATGTTCTTGAGGTCTTCAACAGCAGCAACGCCTTCATGGCAGTTGGCGCATTGATCAACCTTCACCTCGAGGGTATGGGGGTTGTGACAGCCCGTGCAGGAGTCGTAGCCCTTAACATGGGTGTTCTTGGAGTCGTAGCCCTTACCATCGTATTCATAACCACCATGGGTCATGCCGCCGTAAAGGGTGGCAGCCGCGGCGTAGTAATGAACATTGCGGAAACCGAGTTTGACATCGTTGCCCTGGTCATCCTTGACAGGAGCGGGAACGGCATCGGGGTCAACATTCTCACCGAACTTGGCGATGAGACCATCTACGCTGACCTTGGACTCGCGTCCCTGATGGCATTCCATACAACGGACATCGTCACCGGCTTTGATTTCAACACCGGAGGGGAAGATGACGGTTGTCTTGGAAATGGTGCCGGCATTGTGGCAGGCTTCGCATTGAATGCCTTGGGCATTCGCGGCTGCAACAGGGGCATCTACTTTATTGGCTTCAGAGCCGTCCACACCGAGGTAGTCTTGATAACCAGCGGTGCTATGGCACTTGGCGCATGTGGTGGGGACGCCATCGGGGTTTTCCGCGGCATCATCCCAATGACGGAAGGGTTCGCCGGCGATATCATTATGGCCAGAGCCTTTCCAGTCTTCCATGTACGGAACCACCACCTCGGGCGCGGCGGGGGCTTCGGGGGCTTCAGTCACTGCCGGGGAGGCAGCTTCAGTTGCTGCGCCGCCGCAAGCTGCTAAAACGGCGCCGGCAACAATCATGAGGCCGATCAAAACGAGCATTTTCTTCAAATTCATTTTAGTATTCTCCTTTTGTGAAAATGAAACAAAGTACCGATCCGATATTTTTCTGTTGTTCTGCCTCCTTTGGGTGGAGTAAGTGTTTTAGATTAACACATTATGAGGAATTACCTCGAAATTCTAAGCATCTTGAAGATTAATAACAAGTTAATTTGCAATGGAAAACGTGTGACAAAAGTCACTATAAATTGGACATATTATATAGACTTTTCAACCCCGGTACATTAAAACAGTTCAGCGACCCGATCCTATTTTTGAGGCGGTTATAAATTCTGCTTTTGTGGCATGGGCGAGTAATAAAAAAATATGGATTTTATGAGCGAACCTATTTTTAATTCCTCGTTCTTTTGTGAGCGTTAAAAAAAATCACCCTCACAGGAATGATAAGAGGGTTAATTGACGCATTATCTCCTTGCATGTATAATTTTCAAACCCACCCATTGAAGGGTCTAGCAGAGGATATATGGCGCTACGCGGAAATTTACGTGATTTCACGATCACACAACTTCTCAACCTGATAAACCTTGCCAGCAAGACCGGTACATTGGTTGTGGATGGACCTTCGGAACAGGCACATATTTCCTTTCGCGACGGCAAACTTGCCTATGCCAGAGTCGGCAAGGATGATGGAAGTCTGGCTGCTGTTTTGCATAAAGCCAACAAGATCAATGCCAATCAATATCGTGCGATCACAGACCGCGCAGGCCAGATGACCGATAAGGAGCTTGGCCTGCTTTTGATTAACGCAGGGTATGTGACCCAGGAAGATATCCTGATGAATTTGCAGGGATACTTTACGGAGATGATCAGAAGATTGTTCACGTGGGTGGAAGGCATCTTCCGTTTTGAAAATGAAATGCTCCCCCCGGCTGACCGCATTAATGTACGGCTTGATCTTGAGAACATCATCATCGAGGGGTCGCGCCAGTTGCGCGAGTTGGAACAATTGCAGGATGAGATCCCAAGCCTGGATATGGCTTTGAAATTCACCGAGCGGCCGTTAACCAATGTGAACTTGAGCGTGGAAGAGTGGAAGGTTGTAAAGTACGTCGATCCGAAAAATACCATGCGGCAGATCGCGAATACGAACAGACTGAGTGAAGTTCAGATTCGCAGGATCGTATATGGTTTGTTGCAGGCGGGATTAGTGGAGATGGCGCGTCCAGCCGGTGCGGTTCCTCCCCCCAACCCGAAGCAGTTCCCGACACAGGATAAACAAGAACAGAAAAACCTGATCAACAAATTGATCGGTCGCATTCGCACAATGTAGTCATCTGGGTCAGAAGGATAGGAATCATGAAAACGGTCAAAATGGTAGTGACGGGTCCATTCAGCGCTGGCAAGACTCAGTTCATTCAGTCTGTCAGTGAAATTGATGTGGTGGCCACGGAACGCAAGATTTCTTCAGACGAAGAACGCTCGGTAAAATCTGCGACAACAGTGGCAATGGATTTTGGCCGCATCACCGTGGATGAGGACCTGGTCCTTTACCTTTTTGGTACTCCCGGACAGAAACGCTTCGACTTTATGTGGGAGATCCTCTCTGAGGGCATGTTGGGTTTTATCGTAATGGTGGATAGCACCCGCCCCGAGACCTTCCGTGAGGCGCGCTCGATCCTGGAAACTTTCCGTGCATACGCTCCAACCCCTTATGTGGTGGCTGCCAATAAGCAGGATGCCGAAGATGCGTGGGAGATCGAGGATGTGCGGCACGCGTTGCGGCTTGATAGCAGCACCAAGCTATTGCCATGCGTGGCAACAAAGCGCGATACCGTGAAGACCGTCCTGCTTGAGTTGTTGTACAGTATCCTCAATGAAATGGATTCCTGAAAGCAGGGAAGCGGGTGATCATTTACTGTGTCTTCAATTACGACTGATCAAGGAATCGTTCATTATGAAGTCTACGGGCGCGGACGCCCTGTAATTCTTCTGCATGGCTGGCTTGGTTCTTGGGGGCTATGGCAGGAAACAATGGCATACCTTGGCGCTTTTTACCGCACCTATGCTCTCGATTTTTGGGGCTTTGGTGAATCGGGCAAGAAGCGCGAGACCTACGCCGTTTCAGATTTTGTGAGTCTTGTTAATCAATTCATGGAGCAGCTTGGCATCGTTCATGCACCCTTGGTGGGGCACAGCATGGGCGGTACGGTCTCTCTTTCGGTGGCAATCAACTATCCGGAGCGTGTGAGCAAAGTGGTCGTGGTGGGATCGCCCATGGTCGGCTCATCCCTTGCGCCTCTTTTGAAACTGGCCGGCTATCGCCCGATCGCATTCATGCTCTTTAATATGATGGGTGTTTTCCGTTCGGGGATGAGAGTGTACTCTCCTTTCATTTGCAGAGATCCCCGCTTTCCCGATATGATGGACCGCGACCTGTCGCGCACGACCGTTGAATCTTTTTTGCGTTCCATTGCATCCCTGCGCCGCACTGATCTAACTCCCATGCTGTCGCAGATCAAAGTGCCGGCGATGGGCATGTATGGTGACAAGGATGTCATTGTCCATCCGCTGCAATGGCAGCCCATGTTGAAAGGAATTCCGCACACAGTGGTTGAGCGTTTTCCCACTGCGGGGCACTTTCCCATGCTCGAAGAACCGACCGCATTCAGCCAGAAATTAAAATCATTCCTCGATAAAGAGCCAACTCCTTTATGACCGCTGAAACTTTTTTCTATCCGCAGAAAATGGGCAGGATCATTTTTCAAGGAATGGAGGAAGTGATCGGTCCGGCCGGGCTGGATGCGATCCTTCGTCTCGCGTCTCTCGATCAGTTCGTACAAAATTATCCGCCGCCTCACGCCGAGCGGACTTTTTCTTTTGAGCAGGTGAGTTCCATTCAAAACGCCCTTGAGGTGAAGTATGGTCCGCGGGGCGGGCGCGGGTTGGCGTTGCGGTCTGGCCGCGCGTGTTTTACACACGGCATAAAAGAATACGGCTCCATTCTCGGGCTGACGGAGATGGCGTTTCGCCTTTTGCCGCTTTCAACAAAACTGCATACGGGAGCCAGGGCATTTGCAGAACTTTTCAATAAATATACCGACCAAAAGGTGTGGGTGGAAGAAAAAGACAATAAGATCTTTTGGCATATTGAGCGCTGCCCCCTCTGCTGGCAAAGAGAAGCCGAAGAACCAGTGTGTCACCTTGCGGTTGGATTGTTGCAAGAGGCGCTGTACTGGGTGAGCGGTGGCAAGGTGTTTCATGTGGAAGAAACGGAGTGCATTGCCCGGGGAGATGGCATGTGTACCATCGTGATAGACCAGACTCCGCTGTCGTGACCAGCCTGCAAACCCGGTCTGCCTCGCTTATCAGTTTTGTTACTTGAGCTGACTGCCCCATACTTTGATTTATAATCAAAAGATATGTTGAAGATCATCCTTCACGCCCAGAATCCGATCATGCCGTTTTGTGAACCTGCGCGTGAATTGCGAATCCAAAATTCCCCGCTCTGGCTTAATCAACGCAATCTGCTCGCTCCTTATGTGACGCGAGAAATGGAACTGAAACAGAACGAACCGTTACAGCCGGTCCGTGAACCTACCATTGTTTATCGCGACAACTTATTTTTCGACAAACCTTACATTGAAGCGTTCATGGAGGAAGCCATTAAGCGCAACCGCCCGGTGCGTGCCGCTTTCCGCTCGGACGACCTGGCTTTTCGCGAACATGCCTTGCCCCTCTCACGTTCATATACTCCCGCAGGGAGTTTGCACCTTGCCGACCTCTGGTATTACCCCGATGGTCCCAAAGCCGGGGTTGAGCCTCTGGTCATTGATATGAAGGCGCGCGAGATCGGCTACTACCATGTACCGACCTACATGGCCGATCAGACCGGAGATTTGGTCTTTCAAGTACCGCTCCGCTCTTTGATCGCCATTGACTCATGGGTGCATGTTTTTATTGCTGATATGGTGTTCGGTCAATTTTCGCGCGGGGCGCGTTTTGAAAACAGGGCGAGCGAAGAACTTTCCTTTAAATTGAAGATACTTGGCAAAGCCATTTATGAAGGACGACAGGTATTGGAATGTTCTGAGGCGGTTCAGATCGGCAAGAACTGTGTGATCGACCCGAGTGCGGTCATCAAGGGACCGGCGCTTATTGGCGATAACGTGACCATCAACGCCGGCGCAGTGATCGACAACAGCATTATTGGGAACAACGTCAATGTGGGGCAGGGAGCGCAGGTGATGCTTTCGGTGGTGGGCGATGGGGCATTCCTCCCTTTCCGCGCATCATTGTTCATGACCACCATGATGGAGAACAGCATGTTGGCGCAGAACACCTGCCTGCAAATGTGCGTCATTGGCAGGAACACCTTCATTGGCGCCGGATCGACCTGGACCGATTACAACCTGATCCCCGCTCCCATCCGCGCCCGCGATGGAAACGGCAAATTGAGCATCTCCAACCGCCCGGTGATGGGAGGCTGTGTGGGACATAATTGCCGCATCGGCGCCGGCATGATCGTTTATCCGGCGCGTACGATCGAATCAGATGTGGTGCTGGCGGCTTCCAACGAGCGGCGCGTGATCGACCGCGACATTGCCTTTGCAGACAGCGACCATCACCGCCTGAAACTTTCTCATTTGCACCAGACACCATATCATAAGGATTCGCAGGCAGACTCAGAATCTTGGTAACACTACATGGATAGCTTCGCATTCATCATACATCCCATCGATCCCAAACGAGATGTCAGCCGTAAATTCCCCTTGCTGGGGCGCATCCTCAATGAAAAGCAGATAGATTTTTTCTCAACCTTTTTTCCACCTATTTACATATCAGAGATCGAGGGCATTACCTCAAAATCCACAGGGAAATCTGTAAAAGGATGGTTCCTGGCATGTCCGTACACTCCGCGCCGCATGATGGAGTTGCCTGAGCGTACAGTCTATCGTAAAATTGTTCAGACCGGACGGATGGCCGAAAAACTTGGTGCAAACATCCTCGGGCTGGGAGCGTTCACCTCAGTCGTTGGCGACGCCGGAGTGACCATAGCCAACTCGCTCGATATTCCCGTCACCACCGGCGACTCGTTCACCATTGCAATGGCTGTGCAAGCCATTCGGGAAGCAGCCCGGGTGATGGAGATTAAAATAGAAGACGCGACTGTGGCTGTAGTTGGCGCAACCGGCGCCATCGGTCGGGTCTGCGCTGAACTGATAGCTGGTCAGGCAGCCCGGACATTGCTTGTGGCTCGAGATGAGAAAAAACTCGAAGCTCTACGAGACAGGATAAAGGTCCAGGCAAGAAGCGAGCTTGTGATCAGCACAAAAATGGATGTATTGAAGGATGCGCAGTTGATCCTGACCGTAACAAGTTCCATTCACGATGTGATCCATCCGCAGCACCTGCAGCCGGGTAGTGTAGTATGCGATGTGGCACGCCCCCGTGATGTTTCTGCAATGGTGGCATCGGTGAGAGATGATATATTAGTTATTGATGGTGGTATGGTGGATGTTCCCGGCCCCGTGAATTTCCACTTTAACTTCGGCTTCCCAGAGGGAAAAGTGTATGCCTGCATGGCAGAGACGATCGCCCTGGCACTGGAAGGCCGATTTGAAGATTACACGGTGGGCAGGGATATTACCATTGAAAGAGTAAGGGACATCACAGCCATTGCCGAACGGCATGGCTTCCGAATGAGCGGTTTCCGCTCGTTCGAGCGTGAAGTGACCGAGCAACAGATCGAAACCGTTCTGCGCAATGCCCGCAGCCATACGCGGCGTTTCGCGCAGTGATAATAAAATCAGAATCTTATTTCTACCGGTGGATTTTTCACATGAAAATTGTTCACAAAAAGAACGGTAGAGGAGGCCCCAATGGGTAATGCCCGCCTTTTGGTAGTGGAAGATGATATCGATATCGCCAACATGCTCAAGATCTACTTCACAGGTCTTCAATATGAAGTGGATATAGCAAACCGTGGACTGGATGCGCTGGAGAAGACCAAGCATGTTCTGCCGCACCTCATTGTTCTGGATATCATGCTGCCAGACATTGATGGTTATGAAGTGTGCCGCAACCTGCGCACCAGCACCCGCACCAGTCACATCCCTGTGATCTTCCTTACTCAAAAAGATGAACGAAGCGACAAGCTTCAGGGGCTCGAGCTGGGAGCGGATGATTACATCACCAAGCCCTTTGATATTGAAGAATTGAAACTGCGTGTGCAGGGTGCCATTCGCCGCTCTGAACGCGAAAGCCTCACAGATCCGCGATCGGGTCTGCCTGCGGGGCGTCTGATCGAAGAACAACTACGCCGCATCATCCGCGAGAAAGGCTGGGCTTTGCTGGATGTTCGCGCTTCCAATTTCGAAGCGTTCAAAGATGTGTACGGATTTGTAGCCGGAGATGACGTGGTGCGTTTTGCCGCCATGATGATCGGCGAAGTGGTGGATGAGCTCGGCACAACGAGCGATTTCATTGGGCATGCCGGCGGTGATAACTTCATCATCATCACCACCAACGACGCCGCGCCCGCCATCCGCCAGAGATTAAAGGACCGCTTCGCAACCGAAGTGCTCAGTCATTACAACTTTATCGATCGCCAGCAAGGATTTATTCAAGCTCCAACCGCCGAAGGTGGAGTGGAAAAGGTCGGCTTTATGACCTTGGCCGCTGGGCTGGTATCGCCGAACTTGCAATCCTTCGCTGATATTCGCGAAATCACTGAACTTGCAGCCGAAGCCCGGCGACAGGATGCTGCATCCAACACTCCTCCTGCCGCCTGAGAGGGTAAGTTTTTGCCATGTTCCCCGGATTAGGCATTAGCCTGGTAATCGCCGGACTAGTATTCATTTTACTGGTTTGGCTTGTTCTGCGCGTATCGCCGCGTATGCAAGCCCCGGCCCCGCAGGCTGATAACCGATCTCTCTCCTACCCCGAAACATCAAAATCGAATGACTCTGTGATCCTGCTTCAGCCCGGCGGACGGGTGGAGCACATGACCGATTCTGCGCGTATGCTCTTTGACCTGCGCGAAGACGAACCGTACGACCTGGAGCGGCTTGCGCGCCGTGTGCGCCCTTCAGACGACTTCCTTGATCTTTGCGCCAGCCCCGGGCAAAAGCGGGTTTCTCTTTCCGGCAAGGTGGTTGAGATCGCCTCCTTTGAAGTGCCGGGCGTGTACCCCATGATGTTGCTTTCTCTACGAGAGAAAGATCTTGCCCCCGCGCTTGAGCAAGGCAACGAAGCTTCCGATGAAATTTTGCAAGTGGTGACCGAGTTCAGTCAATCGATCGCTGCAAGCCTTGACCTTGAAACTACCATGCAATCCATCATGGATAATGTCAGCCGGCTTGTCCCATCGGACCTGCTTGAATTAAAACTTTGGAATGCTTCCGACCAGGCATTGATCCCTTATCGTTTTACAACTTCTGAAGAGGGATCGCGCAATGTGGTGACGCGGGCAGTCTCTTCGCAATTTGGCGGTCTTACCGATCAGTTAATGAAGCGCCGCATGCCGATCATGCTGGAAGACGCGCGCTCACGCCCCGAACTTGCTTCCAACGGCGAATTGCTTTCCATTCAAGCGTACCTGGGTATTCCACTGATTGCGGGCGGAGAATTGGTGGGTACACTCGAGTCCGGTCAACTCGGCGGCGGGACATTTGGTCAGCATGACCTGAATCTATTATTCCTTGTATCGGGTCAGGCTGCGGTCGCGATCCGTAATGCCAAGTTATATGAAGAAGAACAAAAACGAGTTGCCGAACTTGCAGGGCTCGCCAACCTTAATCAGACTCTTGGAACGGTGCGCGATATGCAAGATCTCTTCGCGCGGCTGGTGGGCAGCATCACTCCGCTGTTCGTTGCCGAGGTTGTCGGCTTCCTTCTTTATGATGATGAGAAGCGAACGCTTGAAGGAAAGATCCCATTTCAGGGACTTCCCTCACACCTTGTTGAGATATACCGCGCCGATGTTCCCGCGGGCAGCCCCGCCGACAAAGTGATCTCCACCCAGGAGCCCATCATTACCCTGCACCCTGCCGGCGATGAGACCTGGCGTGTGCTGGGGCTTTCGGATATTGCCCTGGCGGCGAGCATGCACAGCACTGCATTGATGCCGCTCCTTTCTTCGGGACGGATGCTCGGTTACCTGCAAGTGGGTCATTATCATCAAAGGGGCGCTTCCTTCTTTTCACCGGAAGAGATCCGCTTGATGAGCATTGTGGCAAATCAAGCCGCGGCGATCATTGAAAATGTTTTGCTGGTTCAGCAGGCGCGCGCCCGTGCTCAACGCGCAGACTCCTTGCGCCGTATCGCCAGCCTTTCGGGTTCATCTGCCAAGCTGGAAGAGATCCTGAAATACTCGGTGCAGGAGTTGGCGAATCTGTTCCAGGCGGATGCAGGCGCGATCTTCCTGATGGATGAAACACGCGGAGAACTTCGCTTGCGCCGTGAATCGACCTTCGGTGTATCGGATGAAGTAAGCAGTTCCTTTCTTCAAATATTTGTCGATGACCCCAGTTACCGGTTAACCGTATCCGGCAGTCAGCGATCCTTCCTATCGGGTCGGTTGAGCGCAGACCGCCGCATCCTGCCTGCCTATCGTCCATTGGCGACCGCCCTGCGCATGGAGTCGGTGATGGTGGTTCCGCTCATCTCGCAAGATCGCGGTATCGGTGAGTTGATGCTTGGGAGCACCAAGGCTGATTATTTCAACGCGTATGATCTGCAGGTCGTGGCAACTGCCGCCGGTCAGTTGGCGACCGCGATCGAATCCTCCACCTTGCTGGCGCAATCCGATGATACGTTGCGCCGCCGCATCGATCAGCTTTCTGCGATCACCCGTGTGGGCAGGGAGTTGGGCGCATCGCTCGACATCAAGCATCTTTTGCGTGTCATTCATGATGAAGGGCTGCGAGCGGTCAAGGCGCAGTGTTCCTCCATTTTTGTTTTTGACGATGACCTCGCGCATGCCGCTTCCAATGGGCATCCCAAAGAATATAAAATTAAATATTTTGCAGGCTGCGAGACCAGCCGCGAATTGACCTCTGCTGAGCTGGCTGTTCTGCAAAGCGGAGAGCCGGTTTTTGTCAACGAATTTGTTGATGGGCAGATTCCCCCGCATGAAGGCGCGCGTTCCATGGCGATCGTTCCGATCATGGTGCAAAGGCAGCCGATCGGTTTGATCAACATGCATGATGGACAGCCCGGCTTCTTTTCACAGGAACTGGTGGAAGTGGCATTGGCATTGGCCACTCAGGCGGGTGTGTCGCTCAGCAATGCGCAGCGGTATCAAAACGAAAAACTACGCGCCGAGTTAATGCGCCGCCGCGCAGATACATTGGTGCGCCTGACGGATGTCAGCTATGACCTGGGACATGACCAGCCGCTCGATCAGGCTTTGCAGGCGATCGCGCGCGGCATCAAAGACTCCACACCTTTCCGGGTCGTGTTGATCAGCATGGTGGAGCCCGATACCATGCAGCTGCGCCGCATGACCGCGGTTGGAATTCCGCAGGACACGCTCAACGAATTGCTGGGGCGCAAGCAGCCTCTTTCGGGAATTCAGCAATTGCTGGCGCCTGAGTTCAAGATCAGCCGCTCGTACTTTATCCCCATTGACCTCTCTCCTGTTGTGCCGTCTGAGGTACACATGGTGACACTCGATGCCATTCCCGAACTTCCTGGCAGACCAAAGAATGCCTGGGACGCGGATGATACTTTGTTGGTGCCGCTTGAAAATTCCGCGGGCGAGATGATCGGCCTCATCAGTGTGGATGATCCTGCCAATGGTTTGCGTCCTGACAAAGCCACGATCGAAACAGTGGAAGTCTTCGCTTCGCAGGCATCTCTGTTGATCAGCAATTTCCTGCGCCAGCGTGAACTCCGCTCGCGCATTGATTCTCTGGCGGCAGGCTTGCATCGCCAGCAAAAACTTCTTGAGCTGACCCAAAACGATCTCCCCATTTTGCTTCACAAAGATCTTGAGCAGACCATCTCCCTGCACAACCTCGACCGTCGGGCGCAGCGTGTACGCGCGGGTCTTGCCATCACCGAATCTGTCAGCCGTCAGTTGGATGCATCTTCGGCACTTTCAGCGCTCGGGCGCGAAACCCTCACTCAATTGGGGATGTCAGTCGCCCTGGTGGCAGAGAATACCCCCGAAGGTCCGCGTTTGCTGCATGTGTTGGGCGGACTGCCTCGTGCTACCAATGTGGAAGCTTTGTTCGGTCAGCGCAACCCGCTTCGCAGTTGTCTGCAAAACGGCGCGCCGATCTTGATCGCCAGCCTTGAAGAGGATGATGAGTGGCGTGACGCTCCCTTGCTAACCTCCCTGCGGTCGAAAGGCGTGATCTGTCTTCCGGTATCCATGGAAGGTAAGGTGGTCGCGGCCATGCTGGCTGTTTCGCCCGAGCCCATGCCCGCATTTACCGATGAAGACCGCAAAGTGTATTTGCAGATCTCACAGCAAACCTCGATCATCCTGCAGAATATTTCCCTGCTCAACCAAACGCGCCGCCGCTTGGAAGAAGTGAACCTGCTTCTTGATTTCAGCCGTCAGTTATCCGGGCTGGACCCCGAAGCGATCATCCACGCCCTGCTTGGCAGTGCGCGCCGTGTTCTTCAAAATGCCCACGCCGGCGCAGTGTTGATCTGGAATCAACAAACCGAGATGCTTACTCCCCGGGTTGTTTCGGGGTATGCGGAGAATGCCAGCATGCTGGGAATCAACTACCGGCTGGGCGAAGCCCTGCCCGGTACGGTATTCCAATATAAGACTGCGCGTCGGGTGGATGAGATCAACTTTGCGCGCGACTACAACCTGGGCGCTGAAAATCTTGCTCTATACCGCCAAGCCACCGGCGGACGGCTGCCGGTCTCCAGTTTGCTGATCCCGATCGTGGCGGCAGGTGACCGCGCCTTGGGATTGTTGGTTCTGGATAACTTCAATGCGATCGCGGCTTTCCGGTCAGAAGATGAAGTCCTGCTGCTATCGCTTTCGCAGCAGGTCGCGTTGTCGCTCGAGAACGTGCGCCTTGTGCAAGCCACTCAGGAACGCGCAGTGCAATTGCAAGCTTTGAACTCCGCCGCCGCATCACTGACCTCCAGCCTGCGCAGCGACGAACTGGTCAACTCTCTGCTCGATCAATTACGACCCGTCATTCAATACGATACTGCCACACTCTGGCTGCGTGAAAAAGACCGCCTCGCGGTGGCTTCGGT